>Ga0182004_10001362_pt1 | contig 17715 bp, 14 predicted proteins | sample Sormic07211540_1_FD_120479 | JGI IMG/M metagenome (GOLD analysis project Ga0182004, IMG submission 120479) | Endophyte microbial communities from Sorghum bicolor roots, Mead, Nebraska, USA - 072115-40_1 MetaG | ecosystem: Host-associated > Plants > Roots > Unclassified | place: USA: Nebraska...
CTGTTTGCTATTAAAGGTTATCTCTTTTATATTAAGTACGTTATATAATTATGCATTGTCTTTTGATATTACCCCTTATTTGTAGCTATATGTGGGATTTGACTTCTAAAACTCACATATGGCACATATCTGATTTTGTCTTTAAAATCGGGTATTACAGTCCCTAAGATAGAGCAACTCTAACATAAGTGCTATCCATAATCTATAAAAAGAAAGAGTCCAACAGCTATTGTATCTAACTTTCTAAAATAGCAAGTCATCCTAGATTTTTCGCATGCTAGATATAGCTTACATGTGCCGCTAGCCATTCATCTCATCCTATTCAAAAGGTTGTTGGAGTTTTGTGTTTTTTTGTTGGGGTTTTTATTTTAAAGGTTAGCCAAATCATAAGTTTAGCCATCCATTTTTACCTAACTAGACTCCACGGACAATACGGTGATGGAGATGAATAGCGGGTCTATTTTAAAAAAATTAGAGAAAGTCCAATTTAATCCCTCCTTCCAAAAACATTGTCCGGGCGGATAACCCCTAAACTAATTTTGCATTCAATTTACACCCAAAGCAACTTTTAGTCCAATCTATCTCTTAATAAGATTTTTCTTTTACATTTCTCCACGTACATGTTGGGTTTTAAATAACTCAGATTTTATGGAGTGATAACTGACATCAAAGCATATATGTTAGAAAAATACATCACAATTTTTTTTCACATTACATAGGGGGTTAATAAAAAGGCATGATAAGTATCCAACAGACTTGCTCGCGCGTTGACATGTTACAGATATATAGGATCTGATTTGAGAGGAATCCTACCTGATTTTGCTGAACTTTTACGACCGAGAGATCGATATATGTTTCTTGGTCATCGCCGTCGTCGTCCTACGCGTTTGCACACTGCCGCTGATGGAAACCCATATGCATGCATCATATCCATGCAACAGTAAGGCAGGAAACCAGCTAGGCTAGGCTGGCCGGGGGCCGGGCATACACAGTCGTCAGGCGTCAGCGCGTACATACGCCCTGGTCCATCGTCCGGTCAAGCAGAAAACAACGAACAGGAGCAAACACATTATGCTAGTTATTGCTCAGTGGTCAGTGCACAACGCAAATAGCAGCCTAGCTACGTTGTGGACTAAGCACCAAGAATTTGATTTGTAAGAATATATATAGTAGAAGGCATCCACACGAGAAACACGGCGGGCCATATCCACGGTCATGGATTGTTTAGTTCCAAACAAATTTTATAGAATTTTTCAGATTCCCCATCACATCAAATCTTGCGGCACATGTATGGAGCATTAAATATAACAAAAAATAATAACTAATTATACAATTTGTCTGTAATTTGCGAGACAAATTTTTTGAGCCTATTTAATCCATGATTGGACAATATTTGTCAAATACAAACGAAAGTGCTATAGTACTAATTTTGCCAAAAATTTTGGAACTAAACACAGCCTAACTAAAAGAATTAAACTAATGAGAAATACCTTGATGTTTAAGTATTATCCTGAATCAAATGATCTAAAATCTTGACAAGTTTACACAAAATGATACCTTTAATTCATTATGGAATGTATTTTTCTAGTGTACTTGTTTGGTGGCATTAAATTTTTCTATAAATTTAGCCATATAGTTTGATCGAGGGGGAAAAAACTAAAACATCCAAACGAAGGGAGTTAATTAAAATAAAAAAAATAGGACCAAATGATGTCTACTTGTCGAGAGCAACTTGACCTTGCTGCTTTCCAAAAGTATAGCAGGTCTTTTCAGTGCCGTTAGTGCGCATTCCAATCTCCAAGTAAACAGCATGTGGTATTTATTTATGGCCATAACCTAATTAGATTCTTATTATTTTATCACTTCACCCCTTTCATCTCTCATCGATCATCATTCATCATCTTATAAAATTACAAAAATAAGAGTCCATCGTCTTGTAAAATTCCAAACCTCCACAAATCTTGGAGACACAAACACTCAATAATCCGTTCCAAAATAATTATACATCTCGTTTCTCAAGAGATCAAACTTTTTAAAATTTAACTAATATTATGCAAGTAGTGTCAGCATTTTGTATATTTAAATACTCCTAACGTCCGCAAAAAAAATATAATTGTGGGATCCGTGACGGTCAAACTATATCAAATTTAACTAAATTTATAAAAAAATAGTATTAGCAGTTATTTCTCTAAATAAATTTATTATAAAAATATGTTTTATAACTAATACAATGGCATTCATTTGTATTATGAATGTTAGTAAGTTTAACTTTAGTCAAAGTTCAAACTTGATGACATCTCGAAAAACAAGAATTGCATTTTTTTATTGACAAAGGGAGTAGGTTTATATGAAAATATATGTGACAACTAGGCTACTGATATATTATACATCATAAATATTATATATTTTTTGTTATATATTTGTGCATACTTTTAAAACATTGACTCTCTGGAAAATAATATGTGTATTTACTTTAGGACGAATAGACTGGTTCAATCTAAAAGCTTAAAGTAATGGCGAAATATGAGTTTATACTTCAACACTCACCCTCATGTGCAGAATCTCAAGTTTCAAACGGAATTATTTTATTTTAACTGTCGGCCCTGTCTAGATTCGAAAAACCAGTAGCTAGCCAGTTTATATTAACTAAAATTAGGAATGTGAGTAATTCACTTCTTTGCACTAGTAGACAGGTGGGTTTTAAACTTTTAATCTTAGTTAGTATCGGTTTTTTAACCCAGATTGTGAATACGGGACTACTTTAAGTCCTAGGACTACAAATAATTTAAACCTTACCGACCTCCCTCTTGCGTGTGTGAGATTCGAACCTAGGACCTCTTGCTTCGCGTGTAGCTTCCTTACTAACTCGATTGCACATGACATGTGACAATATTCTAATCGCTCTCCTTTTAAATTCACCCAAGGGGGACCATTAGTCCTGGGTGGAAAACCTTTAATCCGGGTTGGTGGCATCAACCAAAACTAAAAGGTCACCCTTTAGTTCCGGTTGATGGCACCAAGCGGGGGACTAAAGGTGAGAAGACCTTTAGAATAGGTTGGTAACATCAACCAAAACTAAATGATGTTTTTTAGTCCCAATTAGTGCTACCAACTGGAATAAAAGGGTCTTTGATGCCTGTTAAATTTAGACCCAGAACTAAAAGACTCTTTTATCCCAAACCCAACACAACCGAGACTAAAGGTGTCATCTGAAAGTCATTTCTCTACTAGTGTTAATAGGTACCTTAGTTGACAAATATATACCGTAAGACGCGGGATCATCTTGACTAGAGAAACTTCATTCCCATTGCCAAAGTCTAGCGACGAGATTGAGAATCTACCTAGGTTGATGTTTGCCTAACAACCTAGCTAGTGTAAGTGTGTGTAACATAACAGCCTATGGTAGCTAGCTAAGCACTGAACAAATCTTGTCTCGAAGAAACGAGCATACGCGGCACGGTGGTCTTCATACGTTGTGGACTCCTCCACTACTAGGCACACTATAGCTCGAGCTCCTCCTATATAAAACGCCATCACTCGCTTGCATCCTCCCTTCACAAGCTCATCGTCGATCACACATAGCCAAACACAAGCAAGTGTCGGCAACAAGCTAAACACAAGCAGCAACAGCAATGGCAGCAGCAGCCACCACCAAGAACGTCATGGTGCTCCTCCTCCTAGCACTCCTCCCTCTCGCCACACTCTCCTCCCGCGCCGGCCCATCATCGGCTTACAAAAGCCACGGCCACAGCCACAGGTCATCGCCGTCGGCCAAGCACCCACCGCCGTCTCCTTCTCCTCCGTCCTCACCACCTTCTGCTCCCTCGCCTGCTCCGGCGGCGACCGCCGCGCTAGTGCGCGCGACCTGCAACTCCACGGCGTACTACGACCTGTGCGTGTCCGCGCTGGGCGCGGACCCGTCCAGCGCCACGGCCGACGTGCGGGGCCTGTCGGCCATCGCGGTCTCGGTCGCGGCGGCCAACGCCTCGGGCGGCGCGGCGACCGCCGCGGCGCTGGCGGCGAACGGCACCGCCCCGACGGGCACCGCCGCCGCTGCTTCCAGTTCCACGGTCGTCGACGGCACCGTGCAGGCGCTGCTCCACGCCTGCGCGGCCAAGTACGCCAGCGCCCGCGACGCGCTGGCCGCCGCCGGAGACTCCATCGCGCTCGAGGACTACGACTTCGCGTCCGTGCACGTCAGCGCCGCCGCCGAGTACCCGCAGGTGTGCCGCACGCTGTTCCGGCGGCAGAGGCCAGGACAGTACCCCGCGGAGCTCGCCGCCAGGGAGGAGACGCTGAAACAGCTCTGCTCCGTCGCGCTCGACATCATCGGGCTGCTCTCAAACAGCAGCTAGCCAAGCTACCCTGAGCTATATATTCCCATGCATACATCCACACTTGCTTGATGAATTCTTTCTTTCATGTCCCTCGGATACATATATTAAATTAAATGTATAACAACGTGTAACAACTTAATTAGCTAATAACGTGATCCTTCATCCTACGTGTACGTATGTTGTCTCTTGGTTTTGTTTTGGTAGTAAATACTACTAGTAGCTAGTAATCCACTTGCTTCATGACCTGTGTACGTACTCCAATGTTAATCTGAGTGGTTAGAAGATTTCATTGCAATACATGATCGAGTTATTAGCTTGAAGAAAGGTGTAGTGTGTTTTAGAAGGAAAAAACAATACGAGTTTTGCTTTATCTCTCTACTCACAACTAATGATGTTTTGAGACATGTTTTGGACGACCAAAGTCCTGATACATGTTTACAGTTTTGGTTAATGATTACTCGTTATATTATACTTATAACAAATAAATACAGTGTTTATATATGATACGTACGTGACAATTTTTATACAAATATGGCTTCATACATATTAAAAGCAATGTCTACAAAGCCTGAACGATTTACAATTTGGAATAAAGGAAGTATCTTTTTACTACATTTGGAATGATTAACTTCAAATCAAACAATCTCAGCTCAAGTCATAATTTCTGGGTACTCATATGTACAAGAAAAATGTGGAGCGTTGTCCAACGAATGACATATAGTACTCTAGGATTGAAATATGTGTTGACTTGAATATATAGATGAGTACGGGCAAGAGCCGTACACTTGACTATATGTTGTTATGTTGGGAAACTGCCTAATTAATATACTAGAAGCTACCAAGAGGATTCAAACAAATTCCAAACTTACCCACTAAATCTTAAGGTTTGTTGGTGAAAAACTATATAATCCTATGTCCCTCCTTTTCCCTATGAAGAAAGCATCTGATAAGTAAAACCAAACGAGACACTATTGCATTGGAAATCAGCATATGGAAATATAGGCCTTTTGGTGGTAGGAGAAAGAAATATGTTTTACGAAACATAAATTAGAGCATACATATATGCATGTACTCTCACCACTACTAATGCAATGTCTTGTTGTCGACGGTCATGTCATCTCAGACGTAAAGTCGAACCACATGGAAAAAGTTCTTTTGAACGAAAAACTACATGAAAAAGGAAATATTTGAAATCCGCTTCAAGATGTATAAATTAACTGTGAGATTTGAAATCTACTTCAAGATGTATAATTTAACTTTCAGAACAAAGTTGGTTTATTTATATACAGACAAGCATCCTTCAACCAGCCACACCGTATTGAATTCTGTCTGTTGACTTCGAAAGGTGAGTATGGGCAAGTACCGTGCACTTGACAATATTGTTGTTATGTCGGGCAAAAAACGGATCTTGGTCCAAAAAAAATACACTATATGAGTGGGTGTATTTCGAAAAGCAACCGACAAGAAATTGTTAAGAGGTGTATTATAGAGAATAAGTAATTGTATACAACAAAGCACACGAAAAACAGTGGATGAAGAAAACCACTGTAAACCGCTGTAAAGATGTACACTCCCTTCAACAAAACCTCTGTGAAGATGTACAGTATAGCAGTAAAACCAAATGAGATGCTATAGCCTTGGAAGCTAAGAAATATAGAAAGGGGAAAAAAAAAGAAGCTTTATTTCGTGGTGCAAAAAAATCATATATACTGTGCCAAATTGATAAGGCTGGTTGGTTGTAGGGTTCATACGAGGAAGAGAAAACAGACAAAGGCAAAAGAAGAGCTCACATGGAGATATAATGGAAGGGAAAAGGTGTATCTCAGCATCTTCTTTCCTGGACGTACAGTATTGGCTTTGGCTCAGCTTATCATGATCAATGCATGTAACACTAACAGCTGCTATTATCTCTATGGACCATTTGGTTCTTTGGATTAGAGATCTCAAGGAAAGCAGCAGCTAATAAGCTACCCCAACGTGATAGCAACAGTGCAGTGAGGATAACATTGCCATGTCCTCCTAGCATGCCGACGCAACTCAAGCCTCATAAGGATTTTACTCCCATTCACTTATTTGCCGAATCTGCTAGCCATTCAGCAAGCGAACAGGTTCGTGATGATAACATGTTAGAAGTGAATGTAGAATGAACAAGATTTAGAATAACTCTCTCTTTCATTGATCTCTGCGGCTTTGGGGCACCTGGAACCGAGATTTCAGCATCCTGTTCCACATCCCTACTTCTTTGTGTTGCTCTGGTTCCTCACTCCCTCTCATTTTAATGTTCCTATTGTTTTGAACAAGAAGCTTGGCAGAGCCTCACAGCAAGAAAAAGCTCTAGCATGTCACCTTTTAAGTATTCCATACCTTAATAAATCATGTACTGATACCTCATACAGTACGAGGAATCCGTATACTCAAAGCCAAAAGTAGCATAGCAAAGAAAGCAGAGTACCTAGCTCAGACTCAGCTCAGCTCCAGCCAAGAGAGGATGGTATCATCCACATCCATGGATGGTCACCACTCATATGCAGACAGCGCGCATCAGATTAAAGACAAGAGGCAGGCAGTACCGATGGCAACTTTAATCACAAACACACACAGATTCTTCTGCTGCTTTAAACAAGACCAAAGGTTCCTTGCACTACCTTTGGTGAGTCCGGCCGTATGTAGCAGCCAGCCCCACTAGAGAAACTCCACCACCCTGTGAATTGTGATGGCAATTGGCTGGATCTGGATAAACACAATTCCCAGGAAAACCAAACAATCTGGGCATCCATCCATTACTACGATGTGCCTCCTTCAGCGGAGCACTGATAACAGAGAAGAATAGTGCGTGCCAAACGACAAGACTCCACCCAACACAAAACTGAAAAAAAGGCATAAATATTACAACTCACTGCTACTCAGCAGTTTGCACAATCCAAATGCAAAAGGTTCCACTCCCACCCAGTGTTCCACACAAAGCCAAGCGCATCGTCACAAGCTCAACAGCATCTTACATGGTACAAAATTCTCTCTTAAAACACTCATAAAACAGTTACACGAAGGCTTGGGATGGAGCTCAAGACTGGATTGGCTTGATCTTGAAGTGGAGGTTGATGAGTGAAAACACAAAACACTTCAGATCCTGCAGGAGAACAACATCAAGTGGGGGAAGTTAGGAATACATCTCACCTGTGCCACATCTGTGCATGACAGAAGTACAAGTTTTTTTTCCTTACAATAAAGTACAAGTCTTCTAAAGAATTTGAACCAAACAGTCCAGAGCGGCTATCCAGCTCATCGCAGGCCCTTGGGCCATGTTCAAACTACAAGCCCCAGACCATGATCCAATCCCAGCTTATAATGTAGTCATAAATCAACATGATTCACTAAGCTAGCCCAGCATAGGTTGAAGGACATATTCACATAATCACATCTACACTAGAGGGATGCAATTGGTCAATTAAAAACAGTACCCAAACTAAGACTGCACACAACCATAGAAAATAAAAAGATCATCAATGGAGGCACAAACCGAGATACCTTTTATCTATACTAGCTATTTTCTAATAGCATTATAATTTTTTATTTTCTTTCTTTATTTTTATGTTTCTTAAATTCTGTTTTTGTATTCTGCTATCCTTTTTATCTATGTTTATTAGCAGTAGGTGGGCAACCCTTCCTGATCCCTCAAAAAATCATTTCTAGTTTCAGAAAAAAAAACTGAATCAATAACTGTTTATCTACCCTCAAATTATTTACTCGTATAAGTATTGACATGTATTATGCTTGACCTATCATGAACTCAACCAGATCTACCGTGTAAAAACCATGGCACCTGCCTATGTTTCAAACAAACAGCAATCAACCATCAAATCTACATATATTTACAACAAAAGAAAACATGCTTTGGCATCTAAGTGGATCGGTAGGTTTTAAAGTTCTAAGTTTCTTGAAGAAAGGTAGTACTAGAAAAAAAAAAGGTAAAACCATTGCCCATCCTTTTTGCCTGCATCAGGTTTGAACTTTACATGCCCCAAGGAAGTGAAATTGTGCGGTATTGTTATGTTGATTGACGATGAAGAACATATATATGTCAGTTATAGTAAAAGTGTTCCCACCACCATCAAAAAGCATGAGAAAATATAAATACAAAATATTTTTTTAATCATTGAGTATCACATGTACAAAACAGTTAGAAAACAAAGATCCTTTTGAAAAGGAAAAGGGACAGATTTTGCTGCTAAAACTCCAAGCGGCTTAAAGAAAAGGAAAGGGTAATGTGCCTTCACATACCAATTTTTTTATCAGATTCAATGAGCACACATACTTTTTATTCGCTACCCCCAAAATATTTCTAAGCTTCTTAATATCATACTGGAAGATTTTAGATACAACAAACCAACTGAACCAGTGTCTGTTTGTCTTAGATGAAAAAATATTTCCTCAGGTAGAAGTATTGACATGTAATTATGCGCTCAGTCAGATCTACTGTGTAAAAAACCATGGCATTTGACTAAGCTTCAAAGAAACGGCAATTATCCATCAGCTCTAGATATCTACAACAACAGAAATCACACTTTGACATCTAAGTGGATTGTTTGGCTATATAGTGGACAAGTGGCTAAGTTTCTAGAAGAAAGGTAGTGCCAGAAAAACTTAAAACCATTTTCCATACTTATCCCCTGCACCCAAGAACTTTATAGCACCACAGGAAGTGAAATTGTGGGATGTTATTCAGATTATGTTGATGAAGAGCATATATATGACAGGTATAGTAGTGCTCCTAAAATGCTCCCCACCCTCTTCATGGAAAAAAAAAACACATTATAATATAGATACAACAGTTTTCAAACTATTGAGTACGACATGTAAAAAAACACTGAGAAAACCTAGCTCCTTTTCAAAAGAAAAAATGACACATTTTTCTGCTAAAACTCCAACACGGGGCTTAGAAAGGAAAGGCTAATGTGTCTTCACATAACAAAAAAACTTTCATCAGGTTTGATAAGTACAGAACAATGGGCCATATAGAACTAAATGTTGCAAAGAAACAGTTCACCTCAGAGGGGCAACTCTTTTCTTGTCGAGCATTTACATTGTGCAGTTTTCTTCAGTTTTAGTATAAAATAAATTATCCTAGGGCAGATAAGTAATACCATTCTCCTCCAAAGAAACTTGCTCATCTAAAAGGTATTAAACTTGATTTAAATATACCTCTGGTGGCCACAGGTCACGTTGCTTAAAAAACATGAACAAATGATGCCTACTATGTGCTACTAGCCTCCGCAGCTAATCAATTCAATTTAACCATTATTTCTCTGCTGTGCATGATTTAAGCATAAGAACTGATCAGCATCAACAAAGAAAGATGGTGGAGCCATCAGAAGGATCCCAAGTCTGTGGTGAATACGAACCAATGTTTGACTAAGCTACAATCTAACATTATTTCTCTGCTGTGGATAATTTCAGCATAAGAACTGATTAGCGTCAACAGATAAAAAAAAAGATGGCGGAGCCATCAGAAGGATCCCAAGTCTGTGGTGAATACGAACCAATGTTTGGCCAAGCTACAATCTAACATCAAGGTCATACTAGTTCTGAAAGTTACCGGTAGTATAAACTGCACAGCAGAATGAACACGCATATTCTTAGTTGCTTGTTGTCCCGAATGTAAGAATTCAGGTGTCCTGACAAGCCACAAGTACACAAGTATGGTGTGTAGCGCCAGTATCAACTTAACAGCCACAGAAACGATCTATCTTACGGCTCATGTACTTGTTATCACTTATCAATACATTGTCAGGTAGAGATTAGAGCCATCAAAACTATGGAGGGCCACGGTGAACAAACAATGTCGGTAGGGCGAACCCGTATTTGTGGGGAGGGCGAACCTGGACGAGGTAGTAGAAGATCCGGAGGCCCTCCGGGTCCTTGCTGGACTGGACATCGACGAGGGAGCCGATCTTGGAAGTGGTGAATGAAATGTGCTCGTTGCCCATGACGATCTCGAGCTCCTGGCGGCCGATGCGGTCGGGTTCGGGCCAGTTGCTATCGTCCTCCTTCATGATCTGCGACGGGGGGGTGGGGGTCAACCAATCAAATCGAAAAAGTCACTCGCAAACCCTAGCTAGGTTTTCGGGAGAGACCGAGAACCCAATCTCTGATGAATGAATGAATGAACAAGGGAAAGAATAAAAAATGGGAGCGCCCACATACATCGGACTCCTGGATGATCCTCCTGGCCTCGCGGAGGACGGAGGGGGAGACGAAGACCTCCTTGCGGATCATGGTGTCGTTCTTGTAGTTGGAGTTGTTGGCGTAGCGGAGCTTGCCGTCGGGGCGGAACTCGAACTCGAGGAACTCGTGCCCGAACTTGCCCTTGTGACCCACGTAGTACCGCAGGTAGAACTCCCCCTCGCCCGCGCCGCTGTTCTCGCCGCCGGCCGCCGCCATCGATTTCCTTTTCTTTTCCCCTTTCCTCCCCCTCTCGGCGGCGATTGGAATGGAACTGGATTTGGGGTTTTGGCCGCCGCAAACGTGCACGCCTTCTCTTCCAGTCTTTCCTCCTCTCGTGTGGACTAATCTGCAAATATCCATCAATCTGGGCCGCACATCTCTTGACCTAACGGAGGAGACAGTTTGCGAACTTTCCGGTCCAAGATTTTGCAAATTGCCCCCTGATTTGCATCCTGGAACTGGAAGGGATCCATCCAGGCAATCTCTCATCTCTGAATGTTTCTGTCAGTCAGACTTCGAGTTCTTTTAAGAGGTGCCACAAAGTTGATATTCAAAATCAATTCAAATAAGCCTACTCTACTGCTTTAAAAAAAACACTACAACAGCTAATTACATGTGCGGCAATAAACTTCTCGTTAACATGATGTCAGGTGACTCTCCATGGAGACTACAAGACTGGACTCTGAAACCTCTCTTAACAGAGTTCAAGTCTTCAAGAGCAACAACAGAGAGGCGCAACATCAGGTCTACAGAAATCACACAAGTCAAAATATAACTTCCCATTCTCTAGTAACCCAAGCTAAGCTGACCCTTTCTAGTAATTTTTCCTCTTTTTGTTTGTTCAAACCTTGCTCATAGGCAATCATGCCCTATAATACAACCCCTGCAGTCTGTGCACTGGGACAATTTTCTCTTTTACTGCATGTAACATGTTCTCAATTTAATAGAAGCAGTTCGTTATGAAAAAAAAGTTTTTTATTCCTCAAAAAAATGTTAAGGTTTTTCCTTGGTTTTTGTTGATAGAGAAATGGCAAGCAGCAGCACAGGTTAGACAGAGAAAAATAAAGGATAAGAACACATTCAGAATGATTGAGATCCCTAATTTGCCTCTTCACAGAACAAATCAATATGAATTCATTGTTGAGCCACAGTGCACAATTTTTTTTTTTTTTGAAGCTTACAGTGCACAAACTAGCAATACAGATTCAACACAGAACTGGATTTCATTTTACAGCAACAAAAGACAGAAAACTGCTAGAAGCTGCCTACAGCTGCACAGTTTGGGAAACTCTGGGTCGCTTGGAGGCTGCCATGAGCTGGACAAGAGATGGCAGGGGCCGTGGAACCGGCACGTTCATCGACCTGTACAGCCTTCTCAGATTTGCATTAAGACCCTTTGATGACCCAACAACGGTTGAAGAATCGCTCTCCCTTTCAGAGTACTGATCAGAGTTCTTCTCAATTCCTGATGATGTAATAATGGTGTCATCCTTAGTAGCTGAAACTGTAACATGCACAGCTGAGATCGATTTAGTCACTTCCATTCTGTCTTTACCTTCGACAGTCACCTTATGCCTGCAAACTTCCATCAAACGAGCATGAACATTCAGATTCTGTTCTTGAGCCCCCAGTTCAGCCTCTCCATTCCCTTTGTCATATTTACAATGTGCAGTCTCTGCACTCAAATTCTGCTCTTTCCTTCCATCTTCAGTTAGATCAACTACTTGCACTCCATCATCAGATTTGGTGTTCTTCAGCAACTCAGAATCATAGACTGAATTCCGCTCCTTTGTTGCAGTTTCAGTAAACTCAACTACTTCAACAGGCTTTCTATTGCTACAAATCCCAGATTCAGAAACTGAATTCTTCTCCTTCGTTGCAGCTTCAGTTAACTCAACTACTTCAATAGGCTTGGTACTACTACAAAACCCAGGTTCAGCAGCAGAATCATTGGCTTCAAGCTGAACTTCACCATTGATCTCAACACTCTCATACTCATAGTTCCACAGTTCAGGTTCGTGTTGCGGTAATCCGAACCTTGCGCTTCCAAAAAGCGTGACAGGCGGCTCAACTCTGATCTCAAAATCAACCACTGCTGCTTCTGCAACATCCTCAACTACCTGACTGCCATCATCAGAGGCACACTCATCAACGCAAGAACTGAACAATTGGTTGTTCTTCTCGACGGCTTCTGCTGTCAGCAGCACTGCCTGCGGCGAGCCGGTAACAGTAGACATTCCATCAGATATCCCGAGCAACTTCCAGAGGGGATCGTCAGGACCAAACCGGGACAGGGAGCAGTGCTTCCTGACATAGCTGAGGTCCACCGCCATGCACGGCGGCGTGGTGGAGACGACCCATTTGGGCTTGAGGATCCCCAGCGCCTGCTCCAGCTCGTCCTGGGACGAGTGCATCGACAAGCAGACGTGCCAGACCCCGAACTCGTCCCGCATCGCCTCCGTCAGCACCGGTTTCTGCTGCTGCCGCTGCGACGCCGCCGCCGCCTCCTCCGGTGGCGGTGGGTCGTAGTACGCATACCACTGCGAGGAGGGCCTGATGATGAGGGGCTCCGGCTGGTGCGCGGCGCGCGCCAGCGCGAGGATCTCCGTGGCCCGCTCCGAGAGCCGCGGGAACGGGATGACGTGGAAGCGGGTGGAGGCCGCGGCGTCGGCGTCGGCGAGGATCTCCGGCGCGACGTGCGCCAGCGTCTGGTGGCAGTCGGAGTTCCTCTCCCTGTCGACGTAGATCTTGGACCCGAACGCCCTGGACACCCCGATGAGGACGTCCTCCTGCCCCAGCATGTCGCAGACGAGGTACACCGCCGGCGCGCTCGGGTGCTTCCAGACGCAGTTGATCACCTGGCGGATGGAGTCCTCCTTGGTGGGGAACCGCAGAGCGCACCGCGCGAAGGTGCAGTCGAGGAAGAGGTAGTCGATGCGGCCGCGGGCGAGGTGGGGCGGCGTCAGGGCGGTGAGGCAGTCCGGCGTCAGGCGGCAGTCGCCGGTGTGCAGGACGGCGCCGAAGGGGCCCTCGAACAGGAACATCACGGCGCCTGGATGTTAAAAGGGGAACGGGGTGAGCCCGGTCGGTTATCCGAATCGACGAGGGGGAATGAGGAGGAGGAGGAGGGGCGGCGAGCTGACCTGGGCAGTGGTTGGCGTCGAGCGCGGTGACGGTGAAGTCGCCGTCGGGGTCCGGGACGCGCAGCGGCGGGTCGCCGACGTCCAGCTCGACGAAGGCGGCGCGGTCGAGCTGGGGGAAGATGCGGAGGGCGATGAGGATGGTGAGGCGGGAGGCGTAGATCGGTGAGGAGGAGGCGGAGACGGCGGAGGTGGCGGCGATGCCGACGAGGTGGTCGCGGTGGGCGTGGGTGAGGAAGCGGTGGCGCTTCAGCGACGACGCCGGCGTCCACGTGTCCACCGCGAACGGCAGCTCGCGAGGCATCTCGATCGGCATCTCCTCCCGGGTCCCGGCCAGGCCTTCTCCGGCGAGCGATCCGATCCGATCCGGGGATTGGATGGGCGCCTCAAATTTGTTGGTGTTTGATTTTCAGCTGAGGGCGGGAGGAGAGTGGGGAAGGCGGGAGTTTTTGCTCTCTTTCACTTTCGGCGAGCGGAGATTGTAGTTTCGAGTTGGAAATCAAGGGCCTTGTTTAGTTGCTGGAATGAAAAAAAAAATCAGCTACTCTAGCATTTTCATTTGTTTATGGGAAATATTATTTAATTATGAACTAACTAGGTTCAAAAGATTCATCTCATGATTTACAGATAAACTGTGTAATTAGTTTTGTTTTTGACCATATTTAATACTTCATGCTTGTGTCGGAAGATTTGATGTGACGGGAAATCTTGAAAAAAATTGGTTTTTAGGGTAAACTAAACAAGGCCCAAATTGTAATTAGTTTTTTTTTATCTTTTGTGCTGTTTTTGGTTACTAATTATTTGTTGTATTACTAATTATATATGTTTTGTAGGTGTGCACTTGGAGTGTGATATGCATTTCAAATGGTCAGTGTGATGTCATGGGCAAATATATATGAAAAATGTAATAGTTTCATGCTTGAAAAAATATTTTACTTGTTTAGAAGATTAATGATAATAGACAGCGTAAGATGCATGTACGACTCTACTGTACATTGTAGAAGTGTTTCATTTTGCTTCAGGGGTAAAAAAAAGTCATTTCACCTTTGCTTTTAAAAGATGTCATTTCAATTTGAATTAAAAGAAAATATTAGTTATATCAAGATTATTAATAGTAATTCGAGAGAAAATAAAAAGAGACATGTGTTACATACTTTGAGGTATTCTTCATAAATTTTATTTGTTTCTACTATAATATACTCGCAGACGTAGTATCCACATAAGTTGTTACTCGGTTCTTGTCTCAAGATCCACTGTAGAATGTAAAGATTCATCTTGTAAAAAAGACAAGATATACGACATATGACATAATAAAGATACACCACGTATATCGACGAAGGATAAACTTATTTGTAGTTGTATTATTTTTAGTAGCGCCTACATTGAGTTAGATGTTCCCGAACAATGAATCTTTCTCAAACCTTAAACCAATGATATGAAACAAGAGAGTTGGATCGTTAAGTATACATATATACAAGCTTAGTCTACTTTACGCATGCAATGGATCAAAATTACCTTTGGATGATGTCTATCATATCTTGGTAATCTTGTTGCAATTTCTTCATTGAGTCATAGATTACCAACTTACTTTTAGCAAGATCGATGACTATGAGTATCCAGTGAAAGCTGTTCGTAGAGACATGAGTCGTAGATTAGGGTTAAGTAAAATTAAAGGTGCACACTTGCATCCATGTGATCGACATTATACATCCAATTGTGTGATGACATCTGTATTAAATATCACAACCATGCACTTAGTTCCTCATGTTATTGCACAAAACTATTATAAACACAATATTTTCTAAAGAAAAGTAATAAAAATACACTAATAATAAAATTCTATACTTGTCTTGTTTTAACCATAAAAAATATAATGGATACTGTCTAGCAATAAAAAAATATCAAGTCAATTTGATGAACTCTATGCTAAAAATCTTTATACATGCTCAAACTAACAAGTCTAGCTAACAAGTCGATTTGATGAACCCTATTAATTAAATTCCTTTTATGATCTCAATTATATATAGAAGAAAGATTAAAAAAAGACACTATAATTCTTTAATTTATAGCTAAACCATGAAATATTATATATATGGTTACTAATTTAAGCTATGGATACTAATTTAAGCTATGAATTCAAACTAACAAGTAAATTTTAGCTCAAAGTGGCGGAGAAATTATAAGGACAAAAACAACATGAAAATGACATGGGAGGATGAAGCTAGTTACCTCTAAACACGAAGAGTCGATGACGGAGTCGAAGAAGATCACCAATGGGTGCCGGCGATGTCGATTCAAACTATAACCATTGATTTTGAGCTTAAAATGGAGGAGAAATCATAAAAACAAAAATAACGTCAAAAAGATAAGAGAGGATGAAGTTAGTTACCCTTAGACTCGAGGAAACGATGATGGCGTCGAAGAAGATCACCAATGGGCGTCGGAGATGAAGAACAAGCAATGGCAGGCAAGAAGAGAGAGAATAAATCTCATTGAATTTTGAATGGGCTCGGTCTCGAGGAGGAAGAAGGGAGAAAGATATAACCCGTGCACCTTTAGTCCCTGTTGGAAGTAAAAACAGAGACTAAAAAGGGTCATTTTAGTTCCGAGGCAAGCCACCAGCCGGACCTAAAGCTTTAGTCCCGGCTGGTGGCACCAACCGAGACTAAAGTCCCCATTTAGTCTCGGCCCATAACATGAGTCGAGATTAAAGGGTCCCTGCCCTGACAGCTCTGCGCAGTAGTTGTTGGACGGGACCCTTTAGTCTCGGGCCGTGTTACGGGCCGGGACTAAAGAGGTCTTTAGTCCCGGAGACCAAAAGTACCGAGACTATTGACGATTTTGGTAATCGTTCAAAGGCCTCTTCTGTAGTAGTGAAAGCATTAAACTGCTTGCAGACGATTCACTGTCTCTAGGTTATATGACTTGTCTTTTTCACTGTCTGTATATAAAAATTTTAGTCTTTTGGAGATGACCCCTTGCCTGTGGGTTGTACATACCTTTATGGGCTCATCAGTCATCACTATGATGATGTCCCATGCTCACTTGAGTCTTACGGGCAATGGGAGAAGCAGTGGACGACGGCATTCTGATCTGATGTAACTAATAATAATTAAATAAACATAGTCCTACTGCATATATAGCTGCCTTTTCCTTGTACCCAAACAACTAATTTTAAGAGAGAAAAGATAACACAACTGGATTCTTTTTTTCCCCTGAAAGAACAGGAAGGGCAAGGAGCCCCTACTGAGAATATATTAAAAATAGTGAAACAAGTACAAAGAAAGGAATAACAAAACAGAACAAAAACAATAAAGCTGCTAGAAAACACAACTGGATTCTTAAGGCTTTGTTTGGATGTTATCGGATTCACCTCAATCCACATGTGTTGGAGTGGATTGGGGTGGAATTTAGTTCAAGTTCCACTCCAACCCACCCCAACACATGTGGATTGATGTGAATCCGACTACATCCAAACAAAGCCTAATTGTGTGCACTAGATAATTTACACCAGTAACTCTTTTGGTGGGAAAAACCAAGACAAAAAATGATGAGACTCCCGTCTAATACGTTGACATGGCCACTGAAATGTCATTGGATGAGTAGTCGAAGACGTCGTGTCGAACACGTCCTGCAGGTTTGATGTATAATACACGAAGCCCTCTTGGATGTCTCCGCACACACGAGTGCATTTGCTGACCGATCGACTAAGGAAAAGGGCCTCGCCCTTGGGTAGCCCATTAGAGCAGCAAACCCACTTGCCTGTGCACAAATCTGCCTTGAAGACCTCAACCTTGAGAGTGTAGCTATGGGAATCCGTAGGTATTAGACTTTGGTGCCTCACTAGGAGCAACTCCCCGCTACATGACTGCACTAGATGTCTGCTCGTACATATCATGTCCTTGGGTTCCTCATTGTACTCATACCCCTCTGTTTCCTCGTTGTCCGGCACAGTGCAACCATCATCATCATCATCATCATCATCATCATCATCATCATCATCATCATCATCATCA
>Ga0182004_10001363_pt1 | contig 17713 bp, 17 predicted proteins | sample Sormic07211540_1_FD_120479 | JGI IMG/M metagenome (GOLD analysis project Ga0182004, IMG submission 120479) | Endophyte microbial communities from Sorghum bicolor roots, Mead, Nebraska, USA - 072115-40_1 MetaG | ecosystem: Host-associated > Plants > Roots > Unclassified | place: USA: Nebraska...
CAACCCATAACCGAACCCCCCCTTCCTTGTCCTGTTCCCCCCCTCCCCCCCCCCCCCCCCCTCGCAAATTCACAGTATTTTGGGCCTCATCAGCTGTAGTTTGATGTCACAGTGCAGATTTCAGTATGGCTTCCAAGATCCAGCTCTTGTCCTCCATCGCCATTTTAGCTTTTGCCTCACACCTTCACCCTTGTGTGTCCATTGAGTTTCGCCATGAGCTCTCCAGCTGGACCACTGGCATAGCTACGTGGTATGGTGATGCTAATGGCGCTGGAAGTGAAGGTAATAGTTACATAATATCCATTGTCTCAACAGTCACCATATAATAGCTCATGTCAAACTGGTGTATGCCTTGAATAGTTAATTTTCAACGCATGCATGTCTCAGTTACACCTTTTGTAGGTGGTGCATGTGGGTACCAATATGCTGTTGACCAACCACCATTCTCATCCTTGATTGCTGCCGGCAGCCCTTTCATCTATGACTCTGGCAACGGATGTGGCTCTTGCTATCAGGTGCGTGTACCTCTTTGTGATTGAGGCTCTTGCATGTATGCATGCATGGCTGCTATTTGACATTTAGAAATGCTGATTGATCAGGTGGTATGTTCTAGCAATCAAGCTTGCTCTGGTTACCCGGTGACTGTTGTCATCACCGACCAGGGCCCTGGTGGTGGTCCATGCCTGAGCCAAGCAAGTGATGGCATGTGCCTAAATGAGGGAGCCCACTTTGACATGAGTGGGACTGCATTTGGTGCCATGGCAAAGCCTGGAATGGCCGATCAACTCCGTGCTGCTGGCCTGCTGCAAATCCAATACACTCGGTATGTACACTCTTTCTTCATGGACTTAGCTTAGCTGCACCAAAAACGGCTGCTTGCAACGAACTATCCCATGTTTTTTAACTCATTTATTTATGCTGACCTTTGTCATGATGCATGCATATATGGATATACAGTGTGCAGTGCGAATGGCCTGGAGTTGATGTAACTTTCTCTGTTGACTCTGGCTCGAACCCGAACTATCTGGCTGTGCTGATCGAGTACGAGGACAGTGAAAGCGATCTTTCGGCCGTCGACATCATGCAGAACTCGGCAGGACAATGGGTGCCTATGCAGCATTCATGGGGTGCGATTTGGAGGCTCGACTCGGGCTCTGCCCTTCACGGCCCGTTCCACCTCCGCCTGACATTCAGCTCAGGCAGGGTACTCATAGCCAGCAATGCCATACCTGCAGGGTGGACTCCGGGTGTGGCGTACCGGGCAGGTGGAGTGGCGGTGACTAGGGCCAGGCCCAGGAGTGGTGGCGGCCGGATCCATGAGGCTGCTGGAACATTTAGCAGTTTGGTGTATCACCTTCTGATGTTTGTGGTATTGGTGTTGTGAATTCTGATGCAAATACAGCTTTGGTAGTTTTGAGAAGCAAATTTAACCATTTAGGACTATCCAGGGATTTAGATGTGCATTTTGATGTTTTCTTGTAGGCCTGAGAGAGTTGAGTGTTGTGATTGTGAACGTTTTTGTTGTGATCGAGTTACCAGCATGATCAGTTGGACGAGAAGTCCTTGTAAATACGCGTTTGGTGAAACTGATTGGGTTGGTTAAGCGCCAAGCGGCACACTCAATTCCTTTTTTATTTGATTTCCATGCATTTTTTATGGATCGAATGTCACTAGTCATTGAACTAGTGAACAATTTATTTTTCTGACAGTATCGAATTGAAATTTGGTGTTTTCAAGTTAAAAGGTTTGAGTTTGTATATTGGAGAGGCGAGTCTTTAAACATATGCTTTGAATTACAAATTGACAATCCCACTTTTCATGTGGAGAGACGTGTGTTTGGAAGAATCTAGATTCTCTCTCTTAAAAAAAATCAGATGATGATTTGGAATCACTTGAAAAGCCGTTTTGCAAATGTAATTTTCTTACTGTACAGTGCATTGCAGTGAGAAGCATAACTTACACAACTGAAAATAGTCGTGATCTCTATAGTCTAATTCCTAATTCAGGATCAACGAGTTTGGCTAAACTTTCAGCGTTGGGCAACTCCAGTGCCAGACGGCAGCATGCACAAAGCACTGCTGAATTTCACACCACAATTTTCTTTGGCTCCTATAGGTGGCAGAATACTTTTAAGACCATATAAGATGCTTGATTTCCTCTAGCAATGATTTTATTTATTTGAAGTTTAATCTGAGTTGCTAGATTTTGTAACATTCAGGGAAGCTCACTAGAAAATCTTGTTCTCGAGTCTTGAATCTACTATGGCGTATCCAACCTGCTAAGTACTACCGGTGCTCAAGCAAGCAACGAGAGGAAAAGCCATGATCACACTATAACCTTGACTTTTGTACTTAACTCAGCAAGATCTCTATTCTACTTCCATATGTTGCTAATTTTCTTCCGGATATTATTGGAAAATTTGTGGACGTGGCACTGAAGTGAGCGCTTGGTTTGAAAATTTGAAATTCTTGCCCTACGTGAAGCGGAAGGAACTAACCAGATAAAGTGAATCATGATGATTGGGTTTGCATCGCTTGCCAAAGAATTAGAACAAGGATGATGTTACCGACAAGCTGTCTTTTTAATTCATCTCTTAGCTGACGTGTAAGCTTACAGACAGCGTAAGAGCTATGTGTATGCAGTATGCTATGCTTCTCTTGAATTCTCTCCCTCAATTTTGAATTCAGGTGGTGACGTGTTCGCCTCGTGAAGATGACTGATATTGACCGACCATGATGGCATCATCATGGACCATTTGAGGTAAATATGACTATGTGAGTCGAGGAAGCATAACCTTAGCTAGTAGGAGTTTCAGTCAGTAACTCGGTATCTCAACAGTCCCCGATTTGAAACGGAAGGAACTATAAACATGCATTGGGTTTGCTTGCTAAGGTAGAACAAGAATAATGTTGCCGACTTGCTGTCCATTCCTCTGAGCTTAGCTGCCGTGTGAACAATCGATGCCATTTGTTCTTCCACATTAGTCTCTCTTAAGCTATGCTATTCTTCGTTTCTTCGCTCCAATTCTCCGTCTGCATTCGGGTGGTGACGTGGCTGCCACGTAGGGATGGTTGATAAGGCCAGTCTCAATGGGATTTCATTAGAGTTTCATGCACATTAAATATGCTGATGTGGCGCTATATTAATGAAGAGAGAGATGATAAGAGTTTCATGGGAGTAGAGAGAGTTTCATCCCCATGAAACTCTTATGCACTGTTTCTAAAATATTGATGTGTTGGAAACTGTGTCATGAAACTCACATTGAGCATGGCCTAATTGACTGACAGTGATGGCATCGTCATCTACCAAACGAGGTAAATGTGAGTCGCTTTCCACGCCATCTCTGAAATTTTCCAACAACAGCAAGCATAAACCCCGGCGCTTCCTTCTCTCCAATCTCCGGTGCCCGCTCCGCGCCTCCACGCGCCGCGGCAGGGACCACCGCCTGTATTCCACGGCGCTAGCAGCTAGCTTCCCGACTCCCAGTGCTTAACCCCAGCCCCAACGTCGACGGCCGGCCGGCCGCCTCGTCGCTGCAAGCACCGCGTCCCCGGGCGGCTGGAGGCTGGAGCCCGCAGGCTCCCAGGGCCCGCCGCAGGTGCGTTTAGTGCCGCTCGAGGCTCGCCGTTTTGCTGGATTCGTGCTGCGCTTTGCCGGCATTGTGCCCTCCGTGGCGTAGAGGGGCGTGCGCGTTGCTGCGGTGGGGGAAGGGGACGGCCATCGGCTAGGTTGGCCACGGCCCGCGGCCCGGGCTGGCGGCGTGCGGGCATTGCGGTTGCGTGCTGGAGGCTGCTCTTGACCGTTGCTTGCTAATCTATCTACAGCCTGTACAGGACTACTGAATTCCACTCTTCTGCCGTTGTATGCTTTGTTGTGCTGTTGGTGAGCAGAGAAAGACGGATTCACAGAGCACGGTGGTCTCCAAGTCTGGCAGGTAAGAAACCCTCAGCTGTCGCCTTATTGGTAGCTTTGTTCAGAGTGGTATCGAAAATTGACACTTCAGGTTCCACTAACTAATATACTTAGTACAAATGGTCCAGCTGGTTCTTGTTTTCAGAGGAACAATAGTTCACTTAACATAGCTACTACTACTACTAGTATACAAGCCTGACCATTATTGGGACAATTTATCTGATATAAAAGATGCTTGTAGGTGGCAGTTACAGATCCAAAGCTACGCATAGTTGGCTCTCTAATGCCTATGCCTCTAGTCTTTGTGGAAGTATGGTTAAAGAAGGTTTGGATTGGTTTGAGTTTAGGGTGAGGGGGGTGAATCCGTGAATGGCAAGTTCTTATGTCAGCTGGTTTGTGACCCAAATGTGCTCAAGGTCGCCAAGCCAAATTTTGCTTCTACTAGATTATGTGTTGACCCATTTGCACATAATTTCATAATTTGCAACCTGGACTCATTGTGAAGTGAGCGTGCAGATTGGATGTTATGGTGGTTGTGTGAGCATGCAAATTGGACGTTCTATTTCCTTTTCCGTTATGACCTGTTTAAGTTAATTCAACTAGATCTAAAGTTGTAAAGTGATCAAAAGTACTAATGTCATCTTATTGGCATAGTACTTTGACTTCTTATGTGAATCTTGTAATCATGCCTATTTATCAGAGACTTGTGACCAAATCTATGCAGAGGCTATCATGAATCATGATACCAAATCTATGCAGAGGTTCAAATTGTTAAGAAATCAGTTGATCATGAGTAGCTAATCTTTGATAAACCGCAGCCTAGATGTAGCATTTCATTGTGTGAGAACAAAGATGAAAATATTCTCAGATTTGTGTTTTTTTATTGACTTTTGATTGCTACCATATCAGAATACTTTTTATGATAATTCAGGTAATGGTAAAATCCATTAGAGTTGATACCATATCAGTATCTTTTTTAATGAAAATTCAGGTAAAGATAAAATCAATTGGAGTTAATATATGCTTGCCCCTAGAGACTCCCACTAAGTAGGGAATTGAAACTAATGGCCTAAAAAAGGGTTGCATTCATAATCAGGATTTATCAGATCGCTTATGTTTACCATATTCTATATTCACCACTCTGTAGGAGTTCGACTTGGTAACTTTGACCTTGAATTACGCCTACCAACTCTAACTTGTGTCTGCAACCACCTAGATTTATTCAGTGTCATCGTAGATCTTTTGATGAAATAGGTCATAAATCCACCATATCATCTTTGAGAGTGTTAGATTTAATAAAAATTAATTCCATTATAATTGGATTACATATTTTAAGGTCTTCCTTGGGTTAAAAAAGGTACATAAGAGTAAGGTCTAAGTAACAATTCATTTGCCTTCTCATAATAACTTTGTTGAACATACTTCATTAGGAGGCAACTCAGAACTCTTCCAAATTTACTCCCAGTTGCCAATTGCCTACTGAATCTGTTTGGTAGTGTGTGTCTAATGCCTTCTACATTAGAGAAACTGCAGTACTAAATCATGTAACTATAACTCTTGCTCCCCAGATGGCCAAAGAGAGCCCCTGCCTGTTCTTATTCTGTCCTACACTACAGTCTTTATGCAAACTTTCCATCACAACAGTGAAACGCTACTCTCTCTCTCACACCTGCTCTGTGCTACTTGTCACAGGGTGTGTTGTTGTATGGCTTCCACGCTCCAGCTGTTGTTTTCCATTGCCATCACAGCTTTGGCCTTTTTCCTCCACCCATGTGCATCCACTGAGTTCCGCCGTGAGCTCTATGGTTGGTCCAATGGCATTGCTACATGGTATGGAGCAGCTGATGGTGCCGGAACTGATGGTAAGACATTACGTAAAATTAAAGTCGATGTGTCATAGTCACCACTTAATAATTACCATGTATTAGCTCCACCAAACTGGTGCGCCTTGTAAAGTAATTCACATGAAACTTTCAACGAAATATGTTGTAGGTGGTGCTTGTGGATACCAGAATGCTGTGGACCAGCCACCCTTCTCATCCATGATTGCCGCTGGCTGCTCTTCCATCTACGACTCTGGCAAGGGCTGTGGCTCTTGCTATCAGGTGTGTATACCTCAGAGATTCAGACACCATGCTCGTTCAGTCATTCCCGCCTGCCTTTTGACATCTGCAAGATTAATTATTCATCAGGTTGTATGCACCGGCAATGAGGCTTGCTCTGGTAACCCGGTGACTGTCGTCATCACCGACGAGTGCCCTGATTGCCCGTGTCCAGATGACCAGGTCCACTTGGACATGAGCGGGACAGCGTTTGGCGCCTTGGCCAAGCCCGGGCAGGAGAGCCAGCTGCGTGGCGCTGGTGCCATCCAAATCCAGTATACCCGGTATGTCAAAAGAGAATTTTTCTACCAATGCTCTGTAATTTCCATGTGCTTTTCAGTTGTATATACAGTAAAAAAACAAACGCCATATACAATGTGCTAACAATCTACCCTTGTATTGTGCAGGGTGCAGTGCGAGTGGCCTGGCGTGGACGTGACCTTCTCGGTGGAGTCCGGCTCCAACCCGAACTACCTGGCCGTGCTGATCGAGTACGAGGACAGCGACAGCGACCTCTACTCCGTGGACATCATGCAGCAGGGTCAGGGCGGCACGACGGGGCAGTGGGTGCCGATGCAGCAGTCGTGGGGCGCCGTGTGGAAGATCAACTCCGGCGCCGTCCTCCAGGGCCCCTTCAACATCCGCCTCACCTTCAGCTCTGGCAGGGTGCTCGTCGCCGGCAACGCCATACCTGCGGGGTGGAACGCCGGCGTCGCGTACCGGTCAGGCGGCGTGGCTGTGGCGAGGGCCAGGCCCCGGAGCGGTGTCTGCCGGCGCTACGAGGCTGCCGGAGCACTGCACCTTTTCGTGTTGTCAGTGGTATTGTTGATGCTGTGAGCCTGTGAGCGGAGATGCGATGTAATTTTGGTGGTGGTGTGAGCGTGCAAATTAGGACTACCTGGATTGAGTAGTTTTCTTGATGCTGTGGTCAATTCTGCTGGTCAGCAAATCTCCGTCCATACAATACTCCGTCTCAAAATAGAATCAATTTCTAAGTCACAAAAAAAAAATCAATTTCTAGAATCAATGTAGTCTTAAATTTTTAGTTAATTTATTTATAAAAAAAGGATAACAATATCTGACACGAATAAGTATATTACGAAAATATATTTTATAAAATACTAAGTATTTTTGTGTCATGAATATTGATGTTTTTTCTATAAATAAAGTTAAATAGTTTGATCACTGTTTATGCTACTACCTGATTCCGACCATTTTGAATTTCAAACCTCAAAGTCCAAAGTTCGAAACCTATGGACCGGGTTGGCCCACCGAATCAATCCTTCTATCTCCCTATAGTCTATAGACCGGGTCCACAGCCCATCTCTGCCCGCCTCTTCCCTCCTCTCCTCTTCCTCTCCCGGTCCGCCCCTCCCGCCTCGTTCTCTCCGCCGCCGCCGCTGCCGCCTCCATTCCTCCACCAGTCCACCATCGCCAGCTACGCCCAACCAAACCAAACTCCACCTCTACCTATAAACGCAACCCGCCACCGCTGTCGCGGCCTCTGCGCTCCGAAGATCCCAAACCCCCGATCCTCCCAATGGCAACCGCATTCTCGCTGCGCGCTGCGGCCCCGGCCACCGCCCCCTGCGCCGGCCTCCGATCCACCTCCGGTACGTCTCTCTCTATCCGCGTACTATGTCTGCTCGGATTTCCTAGCTCCCTGCAAGTTTGTGTTTACCTGCTTCATGTGCTCCGTCTGCTGCAGCGGTGAGGGTCGTGTCCGTGGCGGCGGCGCCGGCGGGACGTGGAAGGCTGGTGGCGCGTGCAGCGGTTGCAGTTGCGTGACACTGCTCTTCTGGATTTGTTAGCTGTTTTGCTTTGGTTGCAGCACGCGTTGCCATTTGCTGCTTGTGTGCTGAATTGTTTTCTCCTTGTGTGTGTTCTCTTGCGCAGGCAAAGGCGGATGCGCCATCGAGCGCCGTGGCCGGCAAGTCCGACGGGTAAGAACGTTTTACTCCTTTTCTATGGCTCTATGGTGTCCATATGTTTCTACTACTCGACTCGATGGTGCTTCAGGATCCACGCAAAACCAATTATTCTGTTTACGTTGGCGTGGTATGTCTTGTCAATGGGCTATGTTCGATTTGAACTTGATTCTGTTGACTTGTTTCTTAGGTGTGGTTACCATGACATAATTTTCTTAGACTTCGAACATCTCAAGGGCAGGGTTACAGCATGTAATACTTGTAGGTCAAGTAGAATTTTATTGCACTTGTTCTTATCTTAGGTCACCTGGGACAATTATTTAAATTGATATAGTGTAGATAGGCACGTTGATCGGCTCACCAGGACAACCAGTGGGGTATTTTAGTTGCCGTACTTTAGGTTGGTGCAATATCATCGTTATAACCATTGCCAATGCTACCAGTACAAGACCCTTGCAAGTTGCAATAGTTAGATCGGATCATACAAAAAAATGATGCAATACTTCCCTGGATTTCAACAGGATCAATCCATTTATGTGGCAGCTAACTGTTTTCATTTGGTGTTCTATGCGATGCGGTGCATGTTGAAACCTGGAAGTAATCGTACTTTGTCGTTACATCACCTCCATGTGACATGGCTACTGATTTGTACAGAGACTGTTTGAGTGACATAAGGCAGGGACATACGCTTGAGAAGTCGATGTGATCAACTTTTTATGTCTGACGTTCTCATATGTTTGATGATTTTTTATAAAAGAAAAATGAGCAGCGGTAATCTGCCTGTTCTCTCTTCAGTCACTAGCACACCCACATTTCCCACCCAAGTCGACTAATCAGCAAAGTGTGATTTTGTTTTCATCATTTACTATCCAAAAAGTAAATTCATTGATAAAAAGAACAGATCTTAAGAGATTTATGTTATCACATTGGAGCAAAGTAGGCTCACATCACTGCCTCCCATTTAGAAAGATTATTGGGATTTGGGTGTTAACTCAATGTAACTGTATTTTGCTCATAGCATGAAACTTATTAACCTGTTCTCAGATATATGGAAGTACAGATTGCAAGCCATGACAGCTTGCACGGTTAGCAATATGTTAGAAACCATAATAGTCTTTGACTAACCATTCCTATGTTCCCTCAAAATGGAGCTTCTCTCTTTTAATGTGTCTATTCCTTGTATGGGAAATATGTAAGGATAAGGATGGGGACTGTGCTCCAAACGGGTACCCACGGTTCTTCTCTAGTGTAATTAAATGAAAAAATGAGGGAAAAATTGTATATTTAGTTCATTAAATTACACTAAGAAGAACCGCGGGTATCCATTTGGAGGGCCATCCCCTTCCTTATGTAAGGACTGGCGATTTGATTAATAATTGCCTAGATTTCTTTTGTGCCTGTCTGCAAACTCCTAACTTTACTTAATTTCCTTTCAGTCATGAGCTCTTGCTATTTGAAGCTCTTCGTGAGGCCTTGATAGAAGAGATGAAATTAGATCCCACAGTGTGTGTATTTGGTGAAGATGTTGGTCATTACGGTGGTTCTTACAAGGTGACAAAAGGCTTGGCTGATATGTTTGGAGACCTTCGAGTTCTCGACACCCCTATTGCTGAGAACTCATTTACTGGCATGGGAGTTGGCGCGGGAATGAAAGGGCTGAGGCCTGTTGTTGAAGGCATGAACATGGGATTCCTACTCCTTGCTTACAACCAGATCTCAAACAACTGTGGCATGCTTCATTACACTTCTGGTGGCCAGTTTAAAATCCCACTTGTGATCCGTGGCCCTGGTGGTGTCGGTCGTCAACTGGGAGCAGAGCACTCACAACGCCTGGAGTCATATTTTCAGTCGATCCCAGGCCTGCAGATGGTTGCGTGCTCAACTCCTTACAACGCTAAAGGTCTAATGAAAGCTGCCATCAGGAGTGAGAACCCTGTGGTGCTATTTGAGCACGTCCTTCTGTACAACTTGAAGGAGAAAATTCCGGACGAGGAATATGTGCTCTGCTTGGAGGAGGCCGAGATGGTGCGGCCTGGGGAACATGTGACTATACTCACATACTCGCGTATGAGGTACCACGTGATGCAGGCAGCAAAGACTCTAGTGAACAAAGGGTATGATCCTGAGGTCATTGACATCAGGTCGTTGAAGCCGTTTGATCTCCACACTATTGGCAACTCCATCAAGAAGACCCACCGTGTGCTGATCGTGGAGGAGTGCATGCGCACGGGTGGGATTGGCGCCAGCCTGAGGTCGGCCATCATCGACAATTTCTGGGACTACCTTGACGCCCCCATCATGTGCTTGTCATCTCAGGATGTGCCGACGCCGTATGCTGCGACTTTGGAGGATGCAACCGTTGTTCAGCCTGCTCAGATCGTGGCCGCAGTCGAGCAAATATGCCAATAGATTGTGTCCTGGTACGTTTGAGAGATCGTTGTTGCCATGAAAAAGCTTTTCGTTTGTTAGTTTTTCGCTGTAACTAGCATTCGTTGGGGACTTGAGGTGTAGGCTTATAGTCGTTCTGTTGTTTTAAGATGTATAATTCAGCTATGTGGCTGCACGGAGTTGATCTTGCTCCATTATCTGCGCTATACAATGCCAATTTGATGGTTTGAACATTTTCATTGTTGACAGAAAGAATCATTGTACTAACAGGGCTGGAGTTATATGGTTATTGCTGTTTTATACTTGTCCCAGAACAAACATTGTATCGAGAAATTGACCACAGCTGGTCATGGCAAGATCAGTGTGAATCCCTGTAGGGTCCGATGCTATGAACCAGTTAGTCACATACTGCACAGTTAAGGGCGCACAGCAAATTCTTCGAATGACACAGCCCACTTATCAGAACGTTGATCGGTAAATAAACTGCCAAACAAAGGCACTACAGTACAAAGTAGCGTTCAACATTGAGTATCTAAGACCATATTATATCAAAATGTTCACAATACAACCTTCTCGTGGTTGGAGGTGGCATTCCATTGAAATAAGTAGAACCCATGGATGTTTTTAAAAAAAGAAACAGTACTCAGTGATCCATCGACTCAACAACGTCCGAGGGCACATGAGTGCAAGAGTGAGCTCTTCATAGAGTTACAAGTTATACAGGTGATCGCAAAACAGGACGAAAAAAGGCGACAAGGGCAGACAAAAAAAAAACTCAGGCCAACAGTGCAATCATTATCATGTTGCACTCAGGCAAGTCACCAAAATTGCTACCATACGACAGTAGGGCAGCGAGTCATATCCACAGTTGCTCCTTGCGGTACTCTCTCACAATGACCGGTACACTAGTGGGTGGAAGCTGCAACAGGAAACAACACAATCAATATTGACCAAACGGCCCACATCTTATCTATAAATCCTAAACAAGTATAAATAGATTGCAAAGTCAAATTAATGTAATGACAAATATCAGATTTTTAAAGAATCCGAACATTTTACAAAAACTCAAAGTATAGAGGCAAAGAAATACAGAACGGTGCATCCCTGTGTGTGAGGCAAAAGATTCCCAAACAGCAAGATGTACAAATGTACAGGGGACATATGTGTGTAAATGCTTGGAGTTTAGAGTGGCATGGCCTACACACAGCAGATTAGTTTGGTGCAAAACACCAGTTCACCTAGTTCAAAGGTCAAGCACTAGTTGGTTCATACGTACATAAGTTTCCAGCTGCTTCTACAGAAACTGAACAAGTGTCATGGGTAAAATATTTTCGGAGAGAAAACACTATCTTGAAGATATTGGATACATAGTTTATTATGGTTAATCTGAATGCAGCCTATGCATACAGAACAAAAAGCCTAATAAAACCAGTCCAAGCAGATTAAACTATTTACATGGTTGAATAGATTCACTAATAAAAAGGACACATGTTCTGTTGTTAACAACTAGACTGCAGTAACTAGATGCATTATGTTAAAAAGATAACATTTGCACAGATATTCAAAAAATAACCTAGAAGATTGATTATAGTGAGAGGGATATCTTACCATTCCATAGTCTGTTATGATCATCGACACATAATCAGGCGGGGTGGCATCATACCTATTAGATGTGCAACATTATTTACACTGAGGGGAATAGTATCAGAAAGAATTTCTGTGTATAGAATTCAGAAACATACGTTAAATTTAGCAATTGGAGATTTGCATTGTCTGCCCAGTTCTTAAGATGGTCCTCTGCCCTCCCAGGAATTTTCAAAATGACATCAGGATCGCCTGAGTAAGAAAACTCACGTCAAGTAGTTCTCATGCATGAGGCAAACATATATTTGCAATGCAAAAACGACAAAATGCCCATACCAAGCTCATTAGCACATATAGAATCAAGTTGCACTCTCTCATGAAACTTGTATGCCTCACAACAGACCAGAACTGGAACTCCAAATGCATGTGCAACCATAGCCACCGATGCTGTCCCAACTCGAGAATAAACTGTCCCATTTGATAATATTGATGAGGCACCCAACAAGACTCGAGTTACTTCATGCATGATGTATGAGATGGCATTTATGTGTGTATATGTGCAGTTGATGCCCTTTGCCACTAATCTCCGCAGCAATCCCTGTCCCTCAAGCTTTGGGCGAGAATCTACCACTACAACTCGAAAGTTCCTCCCAAGTTCATGAGCATACTCCAAAATCATTTCAACAACTGATGATGATCCATATGTCAGTAAGACATCATTGTCTCTGACCTTTGTGATGGCATGGCTGACAATAGCTTTGTCAGCAAGGACTATCTTCTCATTTATAAAACGATCAATATCAGACTGAAGACGAGTTTTGGCCTCAGACTCTGACAGTGCATGTGGTAGCTTTGCAATCCTGCTTTTCAGAAACCTAATAGCATTACCCATGCTGATTGAAAGAGGCCTACACTCGATAAGAAATGACACATAACTGCTGATTTTTGCAGTAAGATCTCTGCTGAGTGTTTTATTTGGAGGTGTAGTGTAATCTTTTATTGCCTCTTTGAATGCAAGAAGCATTGCTATGCAACGACCATTACCACCAGATACTTCACTAGATAAATATTGGAGCCCAACCTGAAATATAGCAAAAGTCCAGATGAGTCAATCAGATTTTACCAAAATGGACAGTAATCAGTTTATCTAATTTTTATTAGCTATTTTCTTTACTACTCAGAAGTCTGAACCACCAAACATCTAAGCAATACAACAGTAATAACAACATAAATCCGGCTTGCAACTAGTTTTGCCTGGGCCTAAATGGTATTTTTTTGACCAACATACAACTCAATAGTATGACCATACACCATTAAACATTTGCAACACAATATATAGCTTAGATTAAAATTCAGATGGTGACGTGCTGAAGTGATCTCAAGGAACCGATTTTCTAGAATTCAACAATGTGCATAAGACAAACAGGGCTACTCATCTGGGAAATGCAATTCTACTATGTATGTACACCAAAGTTACATTCATGGAACTCTGCTTTCCTAAGAGTTTCCAACAAAATTCATAATGAATCAAAATTAAAACATAAGCCTTAGTGGCTTAGCTTTTGTGCAAAGAAAGTTTATCTTTAATATTCTTCTTGCACATAGAGCTAGAGCGCATATGAAAGTATTATGCGAAGTCTTTGGCAGGTGTACATATTTAACATTATCTACATTTATGGATATTGGAAAGAGAGAAAAAAGGCTGAATTGTATAGAAAAAACAACTTAGGTGCAGATACATGACACATTTCAAGGCCAAAACAAGTTGAGGGTGTCTTGAGTTTCAGCCCAGGTCAAAATTCTTATGACCAGGAGAGCAAGGTAATCCAACATCCGGTGATTAGTAAGGCAGCAATGATTGTTTCATCTATGATCAACTATCCTCATATCTATAGAAATAACCCAACAGTTGCATGTTACATAGCTTCCTACACCTTAGTCCTACTCCAAACAAATGAAGATTTTACGTGGGTGAATAATAGATTAATAGATCATTGACTAATCCTACTTGAGATCTAGTATAATAGGAGTACATAAATATCTGGGTAGGTTTAAAACACAACAGTTACCTTGTATACAGAAGGATGCATTGGTTCTAGTTGAAAGAATTTTGCCTCCAGGTCAGGAAGCTGAGTGCCATGCACGTACTGAGGAAGATGCCTGAACAATTCAACTCTGTTTCGAGCTTCTGATTGGTTGACTACTGCACGTTTTTTTGCTTTCTCCACCTTATGCACATCATCAAACTGCATGCGGGGATGAGGAGCATCTAACTTTCTTTCTCTTTCTGGAGGACGTTCAGTAGCCTTCTTCTCAGAAGCAACTGTACTTGCAGCTTGGGGCACATCTTTTTTCTGAGCAGTTTTTGCTGACTTTGCTTGCTTGGACATCGCAGCACCAGCAGATTTTCCTGATTTATCTGTAAATGCAAAGTAATGTGAAAATCGTAACTGGGAGCTATGCTTGCATTACACACGTGCAAGATCATCATAACAAAGTTGAACATGTTCATAGGCACATTTTCAACCACCAACCCTAGGCCAACATCAAAAAATAAACAGTCAGAAATGCTGACACACTTTGTGTGATTCAAGCAGCACTCCACAAAACCCTATGCCATGATAATTACCTGCCTCCTTCGCTGCAGCTTTAGCAGCACGTTGAGCCTCCTGAATTGCACGTCTCTCTGCCTTCGAGGTTTTCTGCTTTTGTGGAATGGAGGCTGGAGCACCCTTGTTCTGTATTTCAGCCAAACCACGCTTGTTTTCTTCTGAAACAAACTTATGTGCACGTATATAAATAAAATTGTCAAATAATTTTCTCAACAAATTTAATAAATATTAACCACTAAGCCATAATTAGCAAACAAAAAACCAGCAAAACTACAACTTTCTGGTTTTCATTCAGACATCCCCAAATAACCTTTACGCTAAAAACAACAAATTTTCAGTTAGGTAGGATCCTATTAGGTATCCAAGTCAGCTGAAACGTTGAGTAGGCAAATTTATTAAAAAAACATTTTTCTTCACTTGCTCCCTCCTCACCACACTTGAGGCACAACCAACAGCAAGTTGCTGCTTCCCACAATCCCTAGAACCTGGCAATAGGAAGATCCATGGAAAAAGCGGTAGAGAATACAGGAGAAGCAGCTGCCCCTCATTGTGTCATCATGAAGGTTTCTTTTCGTTTGGCTGAATATGTCATGTACCCAAAAACTTAAATACTTTTGACCTTTTATCTTAAAGAAGTTAGAAGACCACTCATGACCAATCATAGGTAACAACCTTAATTTACACGCGCTTGTAGCCTGCCATTCTAATTTCTAACACCACTTGTGACCAATTCATCAACACAAATCTACAAAGAAGCAACACATTTCTGGGCCTCCACACTCACTGACCTTATAGTAATATATCAAGCAAAGGAGGGTTTTCAAAGTCTAACATCCTTTAAGGTAACAGTGGACGTGGTCTAATATACACTCTCCATGCACAACCAGCTCCAGGTAAACAAAACAAATGGTTATATTTGAGTTTGGCAGCCACACTGTGAGACTGTATGGACCTATTTATAAAACAGTCCGCCCTCACCATGGGCTGTCCCTCAGCACGTCTGTTGTAGAAATGTGTGAATTTGTAATTCCTATAAGTTTAATTGTACAAAAACATTTCAGGAATAAGATTAAATCTCTGTCACAGATTATTTTTGTGCACATTAACGTCAAGAGTCCATGCGAGTTTCAGAGAGAAGCAAGATCACTTTGCTTAGCTAAACTTTCCAGTATTGATTGCATGGCCACGAGCCTTCCTATTTTGAAGGTAAAAATTGAGAAGATCCTCTGGTTCGTTACCATGACAACATAAACTGGTCTCGTTAACCAAGCTATGTGCAATGGCCATGTCATCATTTGAATATTTAATAGAGCGAGGCACAGAATTACCTAGCTCCACAGCAGAAGGCGCGCGTGACCAGGAGTCGTCGTCGCCGATCTCCGACGCGACGTCGAGGCGCGGGGACGAACGCACGGGCGCGGAAGTAGCGAGGACGACGTCGGCCGCAGCGGGGGAGGGTGGGCCCGGGGCGAGGTGGTCGGCGTGGCGCGGGGGCGGGATCATGACGGGGGAGAGGCGGCCCGTGGAGAGGTCGTCGGACGCCGGCGGCGACCCCGCGGCCGGCCTCTGCTGCGCCGACGGCGCCGGGGCCGCCGCGGCGGCGGGGGGCAGGGGCTCCGACGGCGCGGAGGCGTCCGGGGTGAAGAAGCCGACCTGGCGGATCTTCGGCTCCACGCCGCCCGACGAGGAGCGCGGCGGCCGGCGGAGATCCATGATGGCCTGGCCGGCGCCGAGGGTTTGGTTGGGGGTTTGGGGGCGGCGCTCGACTCCAGACGAGGAGTGTGTGAGGCGAGCGAGCGAGCGAGCGAGAGGGTGGGGGATCCTCGCGGTTGCGGCTGCGGCTGAGCACGCGCGATGGTGGTGGACCGGGTGCAGGCGGGGCGATGGGCTCTGACGGGCGCGACGAGAGCCTGGGTCATGGGCGTTGGTGGGCGTGGTCTGCGGAGGTCTATTCATTTTTGGGTTTTTTCCCAACACGAGAAGAGGACGGAGGTGTTCGGGCGGGCCTGAAAGGCTGGTGGAGTAATTGGGCCGAGCAGAGCTTTGCATCGCGTCGGGCCGCTTTTTTGTGGATCAAAAGCCCATGGCACTTGAACAATCTGACGGCTCTTGTGCTTGTGCATTCTATCCACGATATTGTTCCAAGACTCGAAATAAATAAAAGGTACTTATGTGCTATATATATAGTATCCCCTAAATAAAAAAACTTATGTACTATAGTATAGTCCATATACACTGGCATGCAGCTTGTTTTCAATGTCGTCAATGCAAATCGTTGAAACCTTAAACAACGGTTATGGGCACTGGACATGGATGCATGAGTGTTTGGAGTAAATGTAGTGGCAGTTGATGGGCACATCATATCCGTCCGTCTCCATCGGTCGGTCCCCAACAATGTCGTCCAAGCAACGAGCTAGGGCCGGGCGGCCGGCCTGCATCCATAAAGAGGGACCAGACAATACCAAGCCACAACAAATACTTTGAATGTTCATGCACGCATTATATATCCGAGAGACCCAGAGGCCAGAGGCATCGTTCATACTTCACTGTCGTACGCATCATCCTGATCCACGTACATGTACATGCATGGCGTCGTAATATGCATACACACTAGCTAGCTAGCCAGCTTCGTTCCATGCATCGGCCGCGTCCCATGCATCCATGTGTACATGTTCGTGGACCATCTGCACCATGCTGCTACATGCTTGCAGCGGCGCTATATATTAGGTACTACCCTAGCTTCTGTCTGACCGATCGACTTCTGTCCACCAACCACTTGATGCGCATGTGAAAGTTTTGTTCACACTTCAGCCTGTTCAGTCCTACAGTATAGCCTTGTTTACGTGCAAAATATTTTGCAATGTGAATAGTATCAATTTCGTTTGTATTTGACAAATATTGTCCAATCATGGACTAACTAGGCTCAAAAATTCGTCTCGTCAATTCCAACCAAACCGTGTAATTAGTTTTTATTTTCGTCTATATTTAATACTTTATGCATACGTGTAAAGATTTGATGTGACGGGGAATCTGAAAAATTTTGCAAAATTTTTTTGGAACTTAACAAAGCATATATATATATATATATATATATATATATATATATATATATATATATATATATATATATATATATATATATATATTTTCTCACTCTCTCTCACACACAACCTCACACATATATATG
>Ga0182004_10001364_pt1 | contig 17711 bp, 17 predicted proteins | sample Sormic07211540_1_FD_120479 | JGI IMG/M metagenome (GOLD analysis project Ga0182004, IMG submission 120479) | Endophyte microbial communities from Sorghum bicolor roots, Mead, Nebraska, USA - 072115-40_1 MetaG | ecosystem: Host-associated > Plants > Roots > Unclassified | place: USA: Nebraska...
CCGCAGGGGGAGTTGCTGTCACAGTAGCGCAGGCGCAGGCGCAGGGTGCCTGTGTCACTGTCACCTCTCACCCACGGGCTACAGTGAACAAGTCAACCTTTGGAAAAAAGAAAAAAATCAAACGCAACCAAGTCCTTTGGGTTGCACCACGATGCCTGACTAGGAAGGAACAAACAGAGCAAGGCTAGCCCAGCCTTGAAGAACCAGGCCCAATGTAATACTGTTCTTGGGAACAAAAAATAATGGGTCGAACAGAACTGACCCGGCCTAGCCCCAGTCTCTGCTCACGCCGATGATTTGGGCCGTTCGATTCGCGCTTCTTCGGTTATTAATAAGGAGCAAATTACAAACGTGTCCCTTCACGGAAAGCGTAAAATTTGGTTCGCCAAAGGCGGAAACGACTGTCCTTTACTAGCTACCAGTACCAAGCTTGCTCGCAGCCGCTGCTGTCCCCCCGCGACGCCAACCCCGATGCTCGCCACCACCGCCGCTTCCCTTCGGCCGCCCCTCCGCCGCTTCCCGAGCGTATCCTCTCCCTTGGGTACCTCCCATGGAGGCGCCTCGCTCCTCCCATGGCGCAGGCGGCGGTCGCTAGCCTGCCGCGCAGACCTGCAGCAGGACGCGCCGTTCGCGGCCGCCATCGGCGCCTGCGTGCTCGCCTCGCTCGTGCTGCCCCCTCCAAGGCCCCGAGGGGAGGCGGGCGAGGAGGTGGAGGAGGAAGGGGAGTTTGGCTTTGGCGCGACGGACACGAGGATGGCCGTGATGGGGATCATCTCCTTCCTGCCTTACTTCAACTGGCTGGTGAGCGAGGCCCAAGGGTTCAGTGCTTTTGCTCTCCATTTTTTTTTTGGCTTTGGTTTCATGGAATTTTCGGTCTTATTTGGTGCAACTAGAGCTGGATCTTTGCGTGGCTAGACAGCGGGAGGCGCCGGTATCTGGTCTACGCTGCCGTCTACTTGGCTCCGTACCTTAGGTGGTTTGTTATTCTGAATCCTTACTCCTTAGAAACCAATTTCTGTTGCCTTTGTTATGCTTTGGATTAGTTGATTTTGCGTTCTGGCATGTTGGTTTACTTCAGACTTGCTTTTGCAAAAGCTTGCGTAACTTTACATCCGTCAATTGTTAGTTGTCTGTGCCTGTTGCTGTCGGATGAGCATCTTTTGCTGGGGAGATACTTATATCTGCTATTCTATCTGTAGAATCCGCAAAACCTGAGTGTTAGTGTTTGCGATTATGGCCTAAGATATCAATGTGATGTTTATGCTGAAGGTGAACTGTTCTGCAGTGCATTTCACGGGGTATTGCTGGCAGCCCACAGCCCAGTGTCCTCTGTGTACTTTAGTTGTAGTAGTATAGTATAATGTTGTGCACCTGTTCAGTAGATTATTCTGAACGAAATGAAGTGACAAGTTACTTCAACTATCAGTGGAAATAATATTTTGTTGTATCCTGTAATTCTCATTTCCGTTTGCCATGTATGTATCGCTCTTGTTCTGTAATACAATACTAACTGTTCCACAGGGCATAAATGTTTCTGGTTATTCATAAAAAGAAGAAGAAGAAAGTTTTGCTGTTTTATCTGATCCCTGTGTTGGAGATTGAGTTCATAATACCTTCCAAGTTCACTGATAAACATTGATATTCCTTTTCAGAACTAACTTATCGCTGTCACCTGATGAGAGCTGGTTACCTATTGCTAGCATCTTTATCTGCATTTTACATATTCAGGTCAGTGGATGAGGTTCCTTATAAGCATTGAAGCAAGCTGCTTCTTTTTGTACTGAGATGCTTTCTTCCCTTGCAGCTAGAAGCAGGCATCAGGAGTGGTGATATTGAGAGTTTCAAGTTCATCGAGAGCGCTCGGAAGCTCATCTTTCCTAGTGCTGCTAAAGAGAAGTATGGCGACCATGGAAACAAGAGAGGCTCAATCGGAACGGTACAGTGCAAGGAGATGTACATGTTAACCTCATGAAATTTCTTCTCATTATACTTAAATGATCTCCTTTGTCATTTGTTCCAGGGCGATAGACAAAATAGAAGGATACCAACAGCACATGAATCTAGGGAGAGGCTTCGCAATTCAGATATCTTCAAGAGGAAGCTTGATGACTCCAACGATGAGAAGCAAAAGAAGTCAGATTGGAACTGAGGCTCAAAATGCTCGTTTTCTCCTGCATTTTCCTGAATCAACTGAAAATGGTATAGGGGGATGCATGAATTTGTAGGAAGCCATGCGGCTACAGGTGAAACTGAAATGGAGCTGTAGCAGTCTGCTGTTTCAAATGGGTCTGAATCGTCAGATTTTTTTTGCCCCTGGCTCCAAATACTAGATCTTAGGAATAGCTAGCTTCTTACAATGTAGCGCGCACAAATAACTTGTCAGCCGAAGTGGACACATCACATATGGTGACTCCAGTACTCCAGGCTTTGAGGCTCCGTTGTGTACTCGTATGAATGAAATCATTTTGTTGTCTACTCATGAATAAAAACATGTTGTTTTTAGTGTCTATGTTTCACTGTTCGTGTAATCCCAGGCTGCAGTTGGGGCTTGGGAGCTGGGAGGGGAGATCAGATCCATCTTCCGTCTCACCGGCATGACATGTGTTTCATGTTGCTCCCGGCCTGTGACGTGCGATGTAGCTTGCACTACCACATACTCTATTTCCGATTCCGACGGTTCTCAGAATCTCACTTCCGCCAACCGCAAGTCCGCAACCGCCCGCGCTACGGCGCCGCGCCACTGTCCACTGAACTACAGTAGTGCTGGTACTTCCGTTCTCTCCCGGCCCGACATGGCCAGGCCAGCGCGCAAGGCCCTGATGGGCGCGCCCCCTTCCGCCGCGCGCTCGCGTGGCGGCCCGAGGCGCGCGCTCCGAAGATCCGCTGCCGCTCTCTTCCTCGCCACCCTCGTCGCGCTGCCCTTCGCGGTGCTATACCGCGCCGCCGTCTGGCGCTCGCTGGGGGCTTCCTGGGGGTGGGAGTGGGACTCGCTGCCCTCCTCGTTCGCCGCATCCAAGGAGGAGGGCGCCGAAGCCGACGATCTGGTGAACACGCTTGCAAACCTTCTATTAATGCTGATGATTTGGTGATTCACTGTTCTGTATGATTGAGAGTCTTAAGCATAGTGACATTGACATTCTGAGTTATTGGGCATTTGAAGTTCGTCGTTGTGTCATATGTCTGTTCACTTGATGTCTTGGAAACGGAAGGCTTACCTTAGGATGAAGCAACTGAAACCAGTTCTCTGCAAGAGAGGAGCGAGCGTCGACTGAAATCTGTTGGCCGTGGTTTTTAGATCGGCTAGGACATTAGAAGTGTACATGAGCACGGTTGATTTTTTAATGAAACATGCTTCGTCCATCTAAACTAACCCCTTCTGATGCCATAGATCGAAAAATGGAAGACCGATACTGTAGTCGTCTCATCCTACTGTATTTTCGGTGTCAGTTCGACTGTATATCCATCTGGAATGAAATTACTGTGCCTTGGAACATTTTTTAATTTTAGATACTTTATTTGAATCTTGCTAAATAAGTAAGTTATTAATGTTTGCTGCTGGTCATTTTTGTCATTCACTCTTTTTCATTAAAATATCGATTGATGATGTTTTCCCAACCTGGATAGGCCAAACAGTTTAGCTACAGCATGCTGCAAAGCTTATATATATATGTAATAGTTATGCTTGGCTTCCAGTTAATCACAAACTGATGTTGGTTGTTCACATGGAAAAATGCTTGTTATAATGGCAAATTAGACTTATGACAACTTACTAAGTAGTGATCATGCTAAAGTCTTACTACTTATCTCAGTATTCAATGTAATATCTTGTTTGATTTTTTCTGCATGTTCTATGCATTTCCCCATCCTGTTGGCTCTCAAAAGATCCGTTTTGTTTTAGTTTTGCATGGCTAATTTTTATATTTGAATAGCCAGTGGATTAGTCACTTTGCTCATCTATGCATTGGTTTCCAATTAATATATAATGATCTTTGTAGGACAGTGAAGATCTCAAACTTGAGCGAGTCCTAAAGAAGGCTTCTATGCGAGACAATACAGTTATCTTGACTACACTTAATGCTGCATGGGCTTCTCCCGGGTCTGTGATAGACCTTTTCACCGGTAGCTTCCGTTCTGGTGTTAGAACAAATTTGCTGTTGAAACACCTTGTAATTGTAGCATTTGATCGGAAAGCATACGAGCAATGTGTCAAAATACATCCCTATTGCTTTGCTCTGGGAACCGAGGGTGTGGATTTCTCTGAAGAGAGGAGGTTCCTGACTTCAGGATATCTTGAAATGATGTGGAGAAGGCTAGATTTCTTGCGGTTGGTTCTTGAAAAAGGTTACAACTTCATATTCTCGGTAAATTCTTCAATACATTAACTTGACAACTAATTATTCCCATTTTGCAGCGGAGAAAGATTCAGGTGTTGTTTGTTTGTGAAATATGACCTGATGAGTTATTGAATATGTAAATGAAAGTAATTTGGTAGTCTTATTTATCTTTCTTTTGTTTTAATCTAATTCCAGGATGCAGACATTATGTGGTTTCGCAATCCATTCCCACATTTCTATCCTGATGTAGACTTTCAGATTGCATGTGATCACTATGTCAGGAATGCGACCGACTTGAGAAATATTGCTAATGGAGGCTTCAGCTATGTGAAATCAAATGAACGAAGCATAGAGTTTTACAGTTTCTGGTATTCATCAAGATTGAGGTATCCTGGCTATCATGATCAGGATGTATTCAATGCTATAAAGCATGATCCTTACATTGTAGACATTGGATTGACAATTAAGTTTCTGAGTACAAAGTACTTTGGAGGGTTCTGTGAACCAAGCAGAGATTTGAACGAAGTCTGCACTATGCATGCTAACTGCTGCATTGGGTTGCGAAGCAAGATTCATGATCTGAGGATTATGATGGAGGATTGGAGGAGTTATTTGTCCTTGCCCCCAAATTTGAAAAGATTGCAGATATCTGCTTGGCGAGTGCCACAAAATTGCAGGTACGATATGCTACACTTACTTCAAACAGTATGAGGTTAAGCTGGTTTCGGCGCACTGTTGCTATTGTGTCTTCATCTTAATGAGTAGTATTCATTTTGCAGTCTTTTATGGTCGCACCGTTAAGGCAATAAAGCATGCTAGGGTCAAGAAAAGGATGTGAGATCACTGATACACAAAAAAGGTTCCATGTATTTTGATTTTGAATTAGTCGAAAAGCTGCCCCCTAGACCTTTTTTAGTGTATATAGTTTTTCCTTATGCCAATTTCGGCAGGCTAATTTCGTTTGTACCTCAATATGACTCATGACTGCTTAGTGCTTAACATAGGTTGCGATGTTAATCGCTGACTTGACTGATAAGTTTCATCTGTAAGACAGAAACAAATGAGCTGCACTTTCTTGATGCTATCGCTGTTGCTAAAACTGCGTTATTGCTATGCATCTCATCGGGACAAAGAAGATTCAGGCTGTCCCATTTGCTTCTTAGATGTTTTATTTACCTGGATGTGCAGCTAAGCATGGTAAGCCAAGCATTAAATTGCATCACAGCATCAGTTTAGGATTTTGATGGATCACTCGGTTCGGTTGCATAGGTGCAGTTACTCTTTGAATGAGCAGCTCGGTTAAAGCTGATCCGGGGATATAGCCACATCAGCATCAATTATGGCGATTCAATATATTTCTTTGAAGGAACTCAACGTTTTTCATTTGCATGCTTTCTTTGAACCTCTAGGCGATAAGATGTCACCAAAGACGCACGAACAGCTAAACAACCCAGTTCCATTTTCGATTGGATAAAATGCAGTAAACTTCATTCATTCTATCCGGTAACTATCACCATGAATGCATAGTCGACTACTGTTTGTTTCATGGAGCATGCTTCTTTTTATGGATGTAGACGCTCACTAGTCACTACAAACGTACTCCAGAGTGTAGTCGTCTACTGCACTTTCAAAAAAAAAAAGAGCTGTCGTCTACGGAGTAGGGAGTACGGAAAAAACGGGGAGCTGGGCCGCGTTCCAAATTCTGTAGTCTGGCCGTGCGTCCGCTATCTCGAGATGGGCCTCCATTGGGCCACTTCATTCATACTGGACGCGCACGTTGGTTTAGTTTTTTTTTTCTACACAGGCCGGACTGACAAGCCGCACCTACGTCCATAAACCCCAGAACTGACCTCCTCCCAGTACCTCGCCGCCGCCGCCGCTTCCCACCCCTCCCGCCATGGCGAAATCGTCATCGTCATCGCCGACGGCGACCGCGTCTGCCTCTAAGAAGCGGCGTTCCAGAGGCGGGACCGCAACCCTAGATGAGGTGAAGAAGCTGGGAACCGAGCTCCTTTCCTCTCGCGCGCACCTCAACCACGCCCCCGCCCTCCTCGCTCTTCTCTCCCCCACCGCACCGCTCGACCTCGCTCTCGAGGCGCTCATCTCGCTCCAGTCCTTCTTCGTACCACTCATCCCATCCATCCCCTCCGCCTCTGCGGCAGCCACCGCGGGGGATGCGGGCAGCGACCCCGAGCTCGTGTTTGGAGCCTGGCTGCGGCAGCGGTTCGACGAGCTCGTCGCGGCGCTGGTGGAGCTCAGCGTGTCTCCACACAGCGATGACGCGATCAGGGTGAACTTCGATAGCATTACTAGCATCTTATCTGGGTGTGTCGAGTAAATGGTTGAACACACAATTTGGCTCTACTCTTAGTCGCGTACCTTTTGTGCTCTCTATATATAGGATGTAGCACTGGATGCTCTCATGGATTTTGTGAAGCTGGGGAAGGACGGGAAGTTCCAATCGGCAATTTACCACAAGTTTCTCTACGCTGTCGTGAGTTTCTCTTCAATTATGGCATTGCAGATGTTCGATTTTTGCCATAGAAATGTATAGTTTCCCCTTATTGATGGGGAAGTTTGCGTTGTGTCAGAGTTGAGCTTGTTTCTTATTTGATATAATCTCTGTTTGTTTCTACTCAAGTAACCGTGCTGCCAACTCAATATTAGCGGGTAGCGACTATGTATCTCCTGTTTATTACTCTAGGGTTTGCTCTTATCTGTCCCCATTCTTTCTACAGGTTCATGCTGCTGATCCTATTGATACGTTGTTAGAGCTGCTTGGATCAAAGTACTTCAAATACACTGATGTTTGGTACGATGTGCTCAAATTTTCAATTGTATTACTGGCATTTTTCTCAATATGTACTTATTTTCACCCTACCATTGCTTCTGCAGTTACTTTACGTACACTAGCTTAGACAAGATCGCCAACAGTCTGGGCAGTAAAATCACTGGTAGTCTTCAGTCTTTCTTTTGTTCTTGTTTGATCATCAGAACACTTGCATAGTTTGACATCTACTAGTTTGTAACCCTATTGTTTTTCTGTTCAGGCTCTGGAAAAGATGCCTTGCAAAGTGGAAGTGGCGGGTCAGAAAATAGGTATACTTTCTTTTACATGGTATACATCTTAAATCTTAAGCTCTAGACCTGTAGTTTAATGCTTCCAAAAACAACTTCTGCAAAGTTCACACTTTGGAGTCACCATGAGACCATAGAAAATTGCATTTCTGTGCCAACTTTAATGATTATTACAAACCTATGCACAACAAATGCATGTACCTCATGCTTCCTTCTAAAAGAATCGTTGGTAGGAAAGTCTTGTGTTTAGGTGTTATTGCTCCAGTACTAGCTTCTTGGTTTTCGGCAATTAGCGTGGAATCGTGGATTTGTTGCTTGTATTTCATCCTGCGCTTGTGCACTCTAGCGATTTAGCAAAGGTTTCTACCTTGTGGTTTTATAGTTTTTGGCTCTGGAAACTCAATCCATAGATTGTGGTCATTGGTGTGGATTGTTTAAAGCATGATTATGCGTTGTCTTACCTGTCAGCTGAAAGACCGGAACCCTGTGACCCTGTCTCTGTTGCTATATTTGATTCCTTTGAACATCTTCAAAGTTGTATAGTTCTAATGTCTTATGATGTTCTTCAACTTCCATGACAGTAGTATTTTTGTACACAACATATACAATCTTTTGGCACATGTTCCTTCAATGGATTTTCAAAAGGAATCAACATTTGATATGTGGAGTACTGTTGGTGAGTATTTTATTATTTGTTTGGCACTCTAAACTTTACTCTCATTTACAATAGTAATTTCATGTATTCTTGTGAACCTACAAAATAATTCTCATTTAAATTATAAAATGGCTTTTATATTATGCTTTTATGAACCCATATGCATTAAGGTGTGATTAGTATTCTTACTCTTGCCTTTTGGTTTTGTACTTCTGATGAAGGGCTGTCTTCTAAAGGAGAAAAGGACTCTTCCAAGGTACTTCGTCATATATACCACAAATAAACTGGCATTTTTTGAGCTTAAGCTCAAATTTTCTGGCTATTAACTGATGGAATTATTTAGGACACTTCTACTCACATCAAGAAAAAATTACAATTGAAGTTCACCAAAGCATGGCTGTCTTTTCTCAAGTTACCACTGCCGCTTGATGTGTATAAGGAGGTAAAGCTGTTCTTGCCCTGAAAGACATAACTATGGTTACTGTTGTACCTGAATTATAAGCCCTTGCAGCAATGATTTTCTAATCCTATTGCAGTCTAGTGCATTATGGTATGGTAACAATTTGGAAGATGAAAATAAAAATATTTATCGTCTGCTTTTGCTAATCTACATTACGAGCACTCACTTTATTTTGCAGTAGTTAGGTGCTTCATTGTTAGCTATGGTTTCCTGTCTTGATTTTTTTTGGGGCCTTGCAGGTCCTTGCTTCAATTCATCAAAATGTCATTCCTTCAATGTCAAACCCTTCCATCTTATGGTAGGTTGTACGATTTCCTTATTATTTGCATATCAGTTCAACATTTCACTGACATAAATCTTCTTATATGTATGACTCTTCTTTTTTCTGCTGCAGTGATTTCTTGACTAGATCATATGATATTGGTGGTGTTATCAGTGTGATGGCCTTAAGTGGCCTTTTCATTCTTATGACGCAACACGGTCTGGAGTATCCAAAATTCTATGAAAAGCTTTATGCACTACTTACTCCTGCTGTTTTCATGGCAAAACACCGGTCAGTGTTCTTGCAAGTAAGTGAAAAAAAATTATGGCTGCCACGTTATCGTGCTTCTCTGAGTATGGTAGATCACCCTTTTTTATGATGAATCAACTTCTTGAGCTGAAAAATATCATAAAGTTCCACTATGGGAAAACATCAAGGTCTTAAAATGATAGCAGCCATCCGCAACTTCGTATTTTATAAATGCTGCTCCAGAGCATCTCATTCAGGCCCATATACAGTGATTCTTTGCCATCTTTGTCTGGAAATATTTTTCAGCTGGAACAATCATGGCCATCTTAATGCGGACTCTAGCAGCTGGCATAAAGAATTATCCATGTGCAAGATATCTACGAATTATAGTCGGCTAAACTTGTAGTTTATTAGTTAATCCTGAATGCTTGAAAACCGTGAGAGGCACCTTTGAGTTCGTGTCCATTGCTGTTCTAGTTGTGGACAACACTTATGATTGAAGAGGAGCAATATCCATAATACATGCTGTTGAATCTTGAAATAGATTTTCTTTTTATTTTTATGTAAGTATTATTATCCTATTTACCATTTGGTTATTGCTATCTGCTGACATTTGACTTGTTTTCTTGCAGCTTCTTGACACATGCCTGAAATCTTCTTATCTTCCTGCATATCTTGCTGCTGCATTTGCAAAAAGATTGAGTAGACTTGCTCTTTCAGTTCCTCCAGCTGGAGCTCTTATTATTATTGCTTTAATTCATAATCTGCTGCGGAGACATCCCTCAGTTAATTTTTTGGTCCATTGGGTATGTTACTTGCTACACCTTTTTTATAGTTGTACTGGGTGTGTAGGATGCTTGATTGATTCAAGTGTGCATACACCACTGCCCACTGGGCAGATTTTGAGCTACATTGGTAGCATATTCAGCCGCATCTTCCTATTGTTGTTTCACAGGCTAATTTTTATGCTATGGAATTCCTTTCAGGAGGTTGATGAGAGTAATGCCACAGGAGAAGCTAGTCAATCTAAGAAGATCGGTGCTGATCCTTTTAACAATAATGAGGCAGACCCTGCAAAATCTGGTGCAATGCGTAAGTATTTCATCATATCAAAGAGATGTTATCTCATCCTTTTCTTTTTCTTTGCTTTGTCTCCTTGCAGTCCTGAGTGACAAGCCATCACCTAAAAATCTTTCTTTGAGCTCAAGTTACAGTACTTTCAATTCCCAAGCATGTTTTTTAACTTGATGGTCAGATTAAGGATTTCACGATAAGGAGACTGAAATATGAAGAATTAGAACTCTGAAATAGAAAGCAGTAGAATTGTAAACTTCATCTGTATTTTCTTGGTATGCTGACCTAATCAACCTACCTTGAAATTACCTATAGAAACTATACTTTTCTCAAATAAAAGAAGAAATTTAGCTTCATACTTTTGGCTCATTGCTTTATGATGCTGATGTAATTTTCTGTCTTCTGATTCATTATTTTGTGTTAAGAAAAACTTTAGAGGAAGCATGTTTACTATCAAACTATATTGTATGAGCTTTAGTATTTACAATTCTATTGGTGAACTGCTATAATTTTTCTTCCTTGGACCCCCACCTTTTTTTAAGAGCTTTCAGCACTGTTTATGCACTATGCTATAAAATATCCAGGTTGTCATGACGCGATAAGGTTCTTTGATGCATATCCTAAGGTGCCATCAACTAACACTGCAATCAGTGAACAGCTGAAACTGGTGGGAACTTAAATGAAATGGCCCTTGATTGATTCTATGTCGTCTGATGTACTAACATTTTCGGACCAAACTAAATGACTATTTTACATTATGATTTATCCACATGGTTAGATAATGACAAGTTCTAAATTACAGCCTGAAGTTACATCCATAATAACTTGTGGATGCAACTGCAAGTTGATATGCTTTCATGTTATGGCAAGCGGAGACGGTCCAAGGGCCCACGTGGTACTGTAGCACGTGCAAACAGTACTGCATGAACAATATCGGGCAGATTATATTGATTTGGTTTGTTAGGAAAGAGATAAGTTAGATTCATTCAGTTAGAATATTTCCTTAGGAGTCAAGTCTGTGATCTCTTCTATAAAAGAGAGAGTCCGGTATTGATTGGAATCAAGCAAGGAGAACATAAGTAGTCTACAGACGAAAGGGTTCTTACCATAGCCAATTCATATCAATGTTTACATATTTATGCCAATAACACATTCATTTATATTTTTTTTTGTGAACTGATTCCTCTTTATCATGTGTTATGTGCTACAGGAAGTTCTTTGTGGGAAATAGACACGCTTCGCCATCATTACTCTCCTGCAGTTTCTAGGTAATTGGAAAGTAACTTGCTGTCCTGATTGTTATGCAGTTTTCCTTTCTGTGTGCTCATTTTCTTGTGGTACTATTAGATTTGTCGCATCACTTGAGGAGGATCTCACTGTCAGGGCCAAAACTACTGAGATGAAAATAACAGACTTCAGTTCAGGTTCCTATGCAACAGTTTTCAGGGACGAGGTACGCCTTCAAAACCAGAGCTGCATTTGCATATTATCTGTTGCCAATTGCCTTGTCCATTATTAATTATATCTGGAATTTTCCAGAAAAATTCACCAGTCTTTCAATTTTGAATTGTAGGTACGTCGGCGGATAAAACAGGTCCCCCTTGCATTCTACAGAACCACACCAACTTCGTTATTTCTAGGATCAGATTTTCCTGGATGGACCTTTGGGGGCCAACACAATAGCACCGTAGAAACTATTGTAGAGGGCAATGAAAAAATCGAGGTGGTAGGGGCTAGCGACAGCACACCTTCCAAACGGTTGCGGATGGAGGCCTGAGAAGGAAACTCAGAGCGAATCTCCAAGAATTAGGCCGTTGGCTTGTTGGGGTAGCGTTGGGTTGTTGTGTGGTTCTCATTGGGAGTTTGGCTTCCTAGTGTTATCTCTAGGAATGTCTGGGTGTTGTAGCATCAATTTTGAGCTGAAACGGTTATGTGAGGAAACTATTATTTCTGTTACAACTAATATAAGATGTAAGCCTGATTGCCAATTATATAGAGGAAATATCGTTTCAGCTTATTCAAGCGATTCAACAGTATGCTTTTCGATATATTTATTCGTTGTTCTGGACGAATGCTTTTCGATAATGCTAACGTGTTTTTGACTTTCGAGGGTACGTTCTGTCATCTGTGTCTCAAGTGTTGCATAAAATACATAATAGGTGAAGACTCATTAAAATAAACGAAAATTTGGGTCCTTAAGTAGAATTAATTAGTGACCGACTAGACCAAATGACTACGAAATGAGGAATTTGATGAGGCTTACTGTAGATTTCTCTTTCATAGATGTGATGGCCGGGGACAACGTCGTGTTCGGTGGCAATTATTTGTGACAACTCGCTGCACCGATGATGTTGCTGCTACTGGCCTTTACAAGGGAGGCTTGTGGACTGGGGTTGTCAAGGTACCTAGTCCACCCAAAAGAGCACGAGCTCGATGTGTCCTCAGGTATGTATTACTGTACTACATGCCCAGATATGCTCACGTATGGAGTCGCATTTTTTAAGACGTGGAATGTAGCTGCGACTGAGCTACTCCCAGTCACATGTTCGACGTGAGGACCTGAATTTCTGAACTAAAATATCTGTGTCTTGCTTATCTGTTTAGAACATGTATATCTCGGCACTCCAAATATCATGCTTTACAGGACAAACTGGAGCCAGTATCTAGGAAAATGTTCAGTGCCCGAGCTGCAAGAGCCAAGAAGTGTGACGAGCCGATGACAGCCACAAGAGCCAAGAAGTGCGATAACAGCCAAACGAATTTAACATGTACGTATTTCGGTGAGGCGTGCACCGTGCAGCTTCCATAGCCAACACTCCAACAGGGTTCACACGGGCTACCGGCCCCTCACACCTATCTCGTGCAGTCTGAGAGGAAGCAACTGCCAACTAAACTGCTCTGGAGCCAACGGTAAGAGCAACCATGCCTCAATTCACAAAAAAGAAAGCGCAGAAAGGGAAGAGGTTCCGATCCGGGGGGCAATTATTTGCGAATCCTGCATGCTCCACGCTTCTGGATTCACCCTGTTGTTGTCTCCAAATAGTCCCATGTCCCCTTCGTACCTGATCTTCTTGCCCCTAGAGCTCATATATAGAGAATTCTGTGGTCAAACCCATCTCAGCTCATGCTTAGGTTTATGTTCTAACTTTGCTTCTTATGCCGATAGTTCAAGGCCAAATCTTGAGGTGAGAGGTTGCTTAGTCTCCGCAGCTTCTAAGATCAGAACTCTGCTTTTAAGTTTGTTTTGGTGCTTTCCTTCCAGTTGTTTCTTTGTTTCTTTATGGAATTCCCAGTTTTTCTTACACGAGTGTTCATTTTTGTGTTCTTGAGCCCTGAATTCATGTTGATGTGGAATATATCCCCCCTTGTACCTGATATCCTTCCAGTTTGTAATTTGTGCCTGTAGTTCATCATGTAAATGCCTGAATTTTCCTTGAAGAATGGTTGAGTCATTAGAAAGAGAAAATATCTGCCAAACAGGAATAATCTTGAAATTTTCTTTTGGTTCTTCCAGCACATATGATGTTCAGCAGGAGGATGGACTCTTAAAGAATACCCCAGCTATCCTTTGGAATCAGGACTAAACATGAAGTTCATGCTCCATATTTTGAGCATCTTCTGCTGTTTGTGTTCCTGTGCACTTGGACAAAACATTTCTGTGAGACCCAGTGTTGTAAACATTGGAGCTCTTTTTACATTCAGTTCGACAAATGGAAGAGCTGCCAAGGTTGCCATCGCTGCTGCAGTCAATGACATCAACAAAGATCCAAGTGTTCTTCGGGGAACAAAGCTGGTTGTTCAGATGCAAGATACCAACTACAGTGGTTTCATCGGCATTGTTCAAGGTACCCCTTTCATGTCTCTTGCCTTTTTTTTAGCTAGTCCTCTTTGCCATTGCGACAATAAAACATACTCCTGGTTCCGATTAACAATAGTTGACATAGTTTGTCCTAAACGTCAACTATTTTTGACTGGAGGTGCCTAAGTCTTATTACAAAAATACAATCTGCATGGTGCCTTATGACTGACTCTTTATCCTTTTATCTTGCTTAGCCTTGCAATTCATGGAGAAAGATACAATTGCAATCATCGGGCCACAATCTTCAGTTGTTGCACACGTCATATCCCATGTTGCAAATGAACTCCAAGTACCTTTGATGTCCTTTGCTGCAACTGATCCGACTCTGACACCACTTCAGTATCCTTTCTTTGTGCGTACCGTTCATAGTGATCAATTTCAAATGGCTTCCGTTGCTAGCTTAATTGATTACTACGGGTGGAAGATGGTGACAGCCGTATATATTGATGACGATTATGGAAGAAATGGCATATCCTCCTTAGATGATGAGCTTGCCAAGAGGAGATTGAAGATCTTGTATAAGGCTGCAATTAGGCCAGGAGCAAAAAAGAGTGAAATGGCTGCTGTGCTAGTCAAGGCTGCAATGATGGAGTCCCGGGTTTTTGTACTGCATGCACATGATGATTCTGGAATTGACGTGTTCTCACTAGCATATAATCTTAGCATGACATCCGGTGGATATGTGTGGATTGCAACAGATTGGCTCACTGCATACCTCGATTCAGCTCCTCGTCTTGAAAGTGGATTACTGAGCACAATGCAGGGTGTTCTCACATTGCGTCAGCACACAGAAAACACCGATAGGAAGAAGACATTAGTTTCACAATGGAGTAAACTGGTGAAGGAGGATAGTGGCAGCAGTGGCAGCTTGCCCAATTCATATGGCCTTTATGCTTATGACACTGTCTGGATGCTTGCTCATGGGTTGGATGCATTTTTCAATAGTGGCGGAAACATTTCCTTCTCTCCAGACCCCAGACTGCGTGCAGTTGCAGGAGGAGCTTTGAATCTGGACGCATTGAGCGTCTTTGATGAGGGGATGCTATTACTAGAAAAGATCCGCAAAGTAAATTTCATGGGTGCAACTGGCACCGTAAAGTTGGATTCAGATGGTAATCTTATCCTGCCTGCATATGACATTGTGAACATAATAGGGTCTGGTTTGCGGACAATTGGTTATTGGTCCAACTATTCTGGGCTGTCTATTGTGTCTCCTGAGACTCTATACAAGAAACCATTCAATGTCAGTGCAAATCAGGAACTCCACTCTGCAATCTGGCCAGGTGAGACTGTAACGAAGCCCCGGGGATGGGTGTTCCCTAACAATGGAAATGAGCTGAGAATTGGAGTTCCCGATAGGGTAAGTTACCGTCAATTTGTATCAGTTGACAATCAAACTGAAACGGTGGGAGGTTTCTGTATTGATGTGTTTGCTGCTGCAATAAACCTGTTGCAATACCCAGTTACATATAGGTTTATACCTTTTGGCAATGGCCGTGAGAATCCAAGCTACACAGAACTTATCAGTCAAATTGTGACGAATGTAAGTTCTACTTTGTATTTCTGAAATAAGCTTCATTTACGGTTTTGTGTGTGTCACTGAGTCATGTTTTAATAGTCGTCTTTCTTTTTGTAGGGATTTGATGCTGTTGTTGGGGATGTAGCTATTGTCACAAATCGGACAAAAGTTGTTGATTTCACCCAACCATACGTTGGTTCTGGGCTTGTCATACTTACCGCTGTTAAGACACAGAGCTCGAATGGATGGGCTTTCCTGCAGCCATTTACAATCAGAATGTGGTCTGTGACAGGAGTTTTCTTTCTGATCATAGGAACAGTGATTTGGTTGCTCGAGCACAGAATCAATGATGAGTTCCGCGGTCCTCCAGCGAAACAGGTTATTACTGTTTTCTGGTGAGTCCTAAGCTCCTAAGTGTCTAACATTGACATGTATTTATATCTGCTTATTAATTTCCTTAATGTTTGCCATCAACTTACTGTCATCTTACAAGGCGGGTTGGAAGGATAAGCAGATCAATTTTTCCTTGTTAAAAACATTTCACTGCTTCTTCTGCACATATTTTCAGTCACTCGAATGTCACACACTTAACTTGCTATATATGTATATGCTCTTTGCAGGTTCAGTTTCTCAACTCTGTTCTTTGCCCACAGTAAGTGAAATGCAGCTCTTTACATTTCTGCACAAGAATCAAGACAAAGCTTCGCAAACATGCTCATCAGGAGTCATTTCTGCATCTTGGACTTTTTACAGGAGAGGACACCAGGAGCACGCTCGGCCGCTTCGTGATCCTCATCTGGCTGTTCGTAGTCCTGATCATCCAGTCCAGCTACACCGCGAGCCTGACCTCCATCCTCACCGTGCAGCAGCTGACGTCCCCGATCACGGGCATCGACAACTTGATCGCCAGCGACGAGCCCATCGGGTTCCAGGTCGGGTCCTTCGCGGAGAGCTACCTGGTGCACGAGCTGGGCGTCTCCCCGTCGAGGCTCAAGGCGCTCGGCACCCCGGACGAGTACAAGCAGGCGCTAGACCTCGGCCCTCGCAAGGGAGGCGTCGTGGCCATCGTCGACGAGCGTCCGTACGTCGAGCTCTTCCTGCTCCAGCACGACAAGGTCGCGATCGTCGGCGCGGAGTTCACCAAAAGCGGCTGGGGCTTCGTGAGTCGCCATTCACCCTCACTCACATATGCATACACGTGCAGCTCGATGAGTAGCAGTTGAGCTGCAGATGTTTGTGATAATAATTGTTTGGTCTGGTCTGGTCCGGCAGGCGTTCCCGCGGGACTCGCAGCTGGCCGTGGACATGTCGACGGCGATCCTGTCGCTGTCGGAGAACGGCGACCTGCAGAGGATCCACGACAAGTGGCTATCGAACGGGGCGTCGCAGTCCACGGCCGACCTGGAGCCGGCGGAACGGCTGCGGGTGCAGAGCTTCTCGGCGCTGTTCCTCATCTGCGGCGTGGCGTGCCTCGCGGCGCTGGCCATCCACGGCTGCATCCTGGTCCGTCAGTACTCGCTCCACGTGGCGTCCCTGCCGCCCCCGGCCGCGGTGGCCACGGGCGGCGACGGCGCCATCTCCCGCTCCCGCCGCAGCAGCATCCGCGCGTTCCTGTCCTTCGCCGACCGCCGGGAGACGCAGTCGTCCCTGAAGGGGAGCTGCAAGGACCCCGCGGCGCTGGGAGGGTCCAGCGGCAGCTCCAGCAACGGCGTCAGCAGCTTCACGTCGAGCAATAATACCAGCATGTCGAGGTAGTACGCACGGCACGATACGGCGATGCCTCACCAACAGCTAGTACGGTACATGTACATGTACGCGCGCCAAGGCCGTAGATGCATGCAGCAGCCGTGTACGTAGATGGTCGTAGCGACATTGATTCCGTTTTCACCGTCTGGTGTCGGTGCACCAACGGGTCCGTCCTGGCCTCCTGGGTGTAGTGAATTTGGATCTCCGTGTGCCGCGGAATTGTATAGATGCGTAAAGCAGCGCACATGGGGGGTAGGGCCTCCTTAATTTGCCGCACATGTTGGGGGGGATTAATGTCGGATCCTAGGCGTGTGATTAAGAAAGCTACCAGTAATCCAGTATAAGTAGTACGTAGTACACTGGTGAAATACATGGTTTTTTACAAACCCGTCACGGCGGTGCGACGCGAGTCCAGCGTAGCGGAGCCGCCCTCGGCAGCCTTGGTTTCTGGCCGCGCCAGTGCCGTGCCGTGCCG
>Ga0182004_10001365_pt1 | contig 17703 bp, 16 predicted proteins | sample Sormic07211540_1_FD_120479 | JGI IMG/M metagenome (GOLD analysis project Ga0182004, IMG submission 120479) | Endophyte microbial communities from Sorghum bicolor roots, Mead, Nebraska, USA - 072115-40_1 MetaG | ecosystem: Host-associated > Plants > Roots > Unclassified | place: USA: Nebraska...
TGAAATATTAGGTACTCATGTGTGTAATTTTGTGGGTGTACTTAGAAGAGTTGATGACTGTGGTGGACACTATTAGGTGTGGCTTTAGGATAGTTTTTTGGGTGCATTATATGTGGTAGAGATTTAGTAATAATTTATCTATTTTTAAATTTACACAAAAATTTTGAATAAGATAAGTGGTCAAATATGATTAGTCAAACTAAAAAATATAGGTCTTTTTTATACAGAGGGAGTAAGGCAGGATGGGCCGAAATTATTGCAAGTTTCGGCTTCTCAGCCAGGAATATTGAACGGGCTCGATTTATAAGATACGGGCCTCTGGCAGTTCGTATCGTAAAGCAGTTGCTGGTTCTGGTCATTGCCTTCTCGCGTTGCTGCTTCTGGGCTAGGCCCATGAATACCTTTTAGATTTCATATCATAACGTAACGAGATAAAAAAAATCAAATAAAGCTGGTGTGATGGGCCAGTGGCGTTGGCGTTCCACGGATCCTAGACGAACGAAACTTGCGAGCAAATCAAACAAACATAAATACATAATAATCTTCATGCAGTATACGGCACAACAACGTTAATCAAATATATGTGGGTCATGCACCTAAAAACCCAAAACTTTACAATATTTTCCATCACATTGAATCGTGCGGCACTTGCATAAAACATTTAATATAAATAAAAAAATAATTAATTGCACATTGCGGCACTTACATAAAATATTAAATATAAATAAAAAATAATTAATTGCACAGTTCACCTGTAAATTACGATACGAATCTTTTAAGCTTAGTTACTTTATGATTGGACAATTTTTATCAAATAAAAAACGAAACTGCTACAGCGTCAAAATCCAAAAGGTTTTTTGATCTGAACAAGGCCTAAATCGATCTGATCTGCTTAGAGCAACTCCAACCCACCTCCTAAACAAGTCCCTATTCTAAATCTAGAGACTTAATTCAAAAAAATCATCTCCAACCCACTTTCTATTTGGGCTCCCATTTTCCATGCCCTCCTAAATTATAGTTTCAACCCCTCATATCTAGAACCTCCTATCCTACTTGTTTAGGAGGTGGGTTGGAGTTGGATCTTAATTTGAGCTCCTACTTTTTTTATCATAGCATGTAAATAAAAATTTAAGGACTTAATTTAGAGAGTTGGTTAGAGTTGCTCTTACAACATCGGACTAGTATGAATTTTGTCCCGAGGTAAAAACAAGCGTCCGAAACTTGTTCATCGTACGGCACCCCCGTTTGCTTGTCAAACACTTCTGCCGCTCTACTCCACCCGTGGTCATGATTGTGCCCGGCGCCACGTTTGAAAACGAAGGCGTGACCAACTGACCATGGAGCGGCCACGCATGGATCGCAGAACGCGCGCACTCGAACCGAGCAGAAACAGAGAAGAAGCACGCGCGGACACGGCCGTGAGTCAGCGGTCCCAGCTCGGCGAAGGGCTTGTTTAGATGCAAAATTTTTTTGATTTTGACATTGTAGCACTTTTATTTTTATTTGACAAACATTGTCCAATCATGGAGTAACTAGGCTTAAAAAATTCGTCTCGCGATTTATAGACAAACTGTGTAATTAGTTTTTATTTTTATTTAAAGGCCGAAGCGTCTCGCCTTTTGTGCCGGTGCCGTTCTTAGGATTCCCTCCGCCGGCACGCGTGGCCGCTTCTGCTCAACGGCTAGCTGCTGCTGCTGCTGCTGACGGCTGACCACTGGCCCGGCCAAATGCGCCTTTAACTTTTAACGGCTACTCCACTCAACGACCACGAGTCCACGACCAGGCGAACAACGTCTGGGCGTGGCCCCCACCGCCCGCCACGCCGAATTCGAACGTTTCAGAAGCTGGCCTCGCCTCACCTGAGCCCCCCACCCCCTCCAACGGCTACATTCGTCTCGTCCCACCTATAAATCCGGGGCTCCGCCGGCACTTCCCACCACACCAAACACATCCGCCGCAAACTCCCAGATCCTCCCCTCGAGCGCCGCAGCGAGCCCGAGCCCGAGAAGCCGACGAGAAGGAAGGGAGAGGGGAAGCCGACCGCCGCCGAGTCCCACTTCTCCAGCCCGAGAGATCCTTCTTCTCGTTCGTCTGTCTCCATGGCTGCCTCGACCAAGACCGTCGCCGTGCTCCTCGCCGTGGTGCTCCTCGCGCTGGTCGCGTCCGCGGCGGCCAGCAGGAAGCTGGAGGAGGACGCGCTCCTGGGAAGCCTGGCTCTGGCCCCGGCCCCCGCGCCGGCCGTGGGCGGTGCCGCGGGGCTCGCTGGCGCCATACCGGGGACGTGGGCCGTCGCAGCCCTGGTGTCTCTCATCGCCTTCCTCGCCAACTGAGGGGGCTCTGCGGCGAGGGATGGAGGGAAGAATCCTGCGATCTGGATTGCTGGGAGAGGGGGAATATTTATGTTCGTTCTGTTTGTTCTACTAGGCTATTGGTTCCAGTGCTGCTGACCTCTCTTTTGCCTGTATAAGAGAGGATTATGCTTTTTTTTAATAATATACCATTTATTTGTTATTCTTTTATAATATCTATTCTTTGTGTTGATCTCTTCGATGACTACTATTTCTGGTTTGAGCGAGGAAATTTGACATGCGGCGGAATTCGGTACTGCCCTTAGCCAGGGTACTGAATTACCGGCTAAAAACATTGTGACAGTTCTATTTTCTAGATTCATGCACTAAGGGCACTCACAATGCAAGACTCTATCATAGAGTTGAAGACAATTAATTACATATTATTTATGGTATTTTACTGATGTGGCAGCATATTTATTAAAAAAAGTGGTAGAAAAAATAAGACTCCAAGTCTTATTTAGACTCTAAGTCCCTATTATTCGAGATAATAAATAACTCTGCATTGTGAGTGCCCTAAGGCGCTAGGGGCAAATCTAATAACGTGGTTTTTGATAGAACCTAAAAGTTACCTGAATCGGCAAACATATACTCCCTCTATTTCAAATTGCAAGTTGTTCTAAAAATTTTGAAGAGTTAAACAAAATATCATTAGATTCTTTCTTAATTATATTTTCATAGTATACTCATTTTACGTTATAAATCTTAGTTTTTCATTCTATAATTTTGATCAAACGTGAAAATACTTTTTGCACTCCACTAAGACGGCTAGGCGAAATTCGTGAAAGGAAGCCGCTGGAAGGCAGCAATGTTTTTCCTAGGCCCAACTAATGCCCAGTCCAGGTGGCCCAGAAGTCGGCTTCCTTCAAATGCAGGCCAGTTGAGGATTCGCCTTCGTTTAGGCCCCAAATTGCCTTACAGCCCACAGAAGAATTAAGCCCATGATCTCTTTCGGCCTGCCAGGAGTCGCGATTGCGATGCCTCAAAAGGGCAGCAACTACTGATGAGATCCTTCGGCGTCGACGTTGGATTGGTGTTCTCTGGCGCCCGTGATGCCGTGCTCTCGACCTCTCGTGCCGCAAGCCGCCTTGCGTTGCGATGCGTGATCAGCCACGCAGTGACGCAGCTAACATTTTTGGGTGCCGCCTTCCTCTAAAACCTCTCGGCCTCTCGGGACCATTCCCACGCCACCGCGGTCCACGGGACACATCGCGCGTTCTGGCTTCAGGTCCTCCGCCCGTCCCCCACCATATCCAAAGTCCTGGCTGACCTGATGAGCAACCACCGGCCTCCAATAATTCCGTCATCCGCGGCAGCCTTTTCGGTCCTCGGATTGAAGAAGGCGCAGTCCCGGCTGTGGCGGTGGCGGCCCCCCGGCGTCAACCTGGTCATGGATGAATTCAGATCCACGCCAAGATACCACTAAAAAAAAAAAGAAACGGCTGGTAATGCCGCACGTGTTTTAATCCCGGGTGCCAAGAGAGCGTTTGAGGTGATGGTACCACTTGCGGCCTAGCGCGTGTTTTAATGCGTTTCAGGATACTACCACCCGTTTTCATCTCCATCTTGATCCTCTGACGCCATTATCGCCACGCTGCCAGTTGTTGATGAGACACCCCATGTGTTTCAGATGAACCTGAGCCGTTCTTGGTTCTTGTGGCTCCTGTTGTGTGGTTGCTCAGGTTTTTAAAATTGCCATGCGCCAATGATCGGAACAAGTGGAGTCTTATTTTATTTGGTCACTCCAAGCTACTTTAAGTTGAAGGGTTTTTGTGTATAGCAACATTGGCAAGTTTTGTGGCAAAACGTACACTACCAACCGCCTTTCTACTTCACCTCAGCGACCTGGAAGCAAAGCAACGAGTGTCCTACAGCATTGTCCTGGAGCAACAACTATTGATAAGCTTGGCCCAAACAAAAATGTGGCATAAAGCCACAAACAATGGGAACCTTTTTCTGACGAAACCTATACTTAAACTTTTTTCCGAGAAGCAGTGGCCGGAATAGTGCAAATCCAAGACCTGAGTGGTAAGCAATATCAAAATGGTTTTCACTCACGTATCGCCTGCCTCCTCCAACCAGATAGCAACAAGCGTCCGTTACGGCATTGGCCAGAGGCAAAGCAAACTTACCGGCAGGCGAGCCCTAACAGTGTTGTGATAGCGCGTTGGTTGGTTGGGCCACGCCGATGGAGCACATTGTAATGGAACGCCACATTATTTGACATGACCGCCGGGATAGGATCGGCCGAATGACGTTGGTTCCATCCATCGATCGAGCTTATCTTTGACAGACACCGGCCGGCCGCCCCCGATCACCATTAACGTGGTGGATCTGCGCCTGATTCGGCCATTCGATAAAGGAGCTGCTCCTACACTTCTGACGAGACATGGGGTTGTGCCATAATAATACTGTCTAGAATGACGGTTGCGTTTACCCGTACGCCTGAACCAGTGATCACTGATGAGCTAGCAGCGACCAAAGGGCTTCGGAAAGGACAGTGTTCTGCAGTTGAGCACAGAGCCGGAGGGTACTAGTACTCGATGATGATTATCATCAATTCATCATCATCATTTACCTAGGACTTGATAGCGTCCGGCTTTCAGCTGTCACTTTACACGATAATATCACGTATCTGAAGGGAATCAGAAGCGCTGTTACTGCGTCTTCTGCTTCTCCCAGTAGCATGGAGCGCGGATCCATGGATCGTCGTTACGACTGATCTCAAAAGTGACGGCTCCATGCCACCATCAGAGAGATCACGCGTGATCTCTAGCTTTCCCACACGGTTTTGCCGAGGAATCGGCTGCCTCTTCGGACACCACACAAGTACACAAGCCACTGCTCGTACCCAAAATAAGCGGCTGCTCTATCAATCACGAGTACTGTCAGGCCTACAAATCGAAATAGGAGTCGCTTTTACGTAGGATCAGAATAGCGAGGTCCAGCTACGGGAGCCAGGAGTGCTCGGGCAAGATATTCCATATCTGAACAGTAACAGACCAACAGAGTTCCGTGTATATCAACCACTGGAAACAGAGTCACCCAGTGCGTCATCCCTAGACAACTAGGCCAGCATCGTACAGCATTCCGATCGTACGTATCTGGTACGAGCACTGTGCTACCTCCGTGTTATGGCACCTCCAGTCCCAAATCGAACCATGATATCCACGCAAGTCGAAATTGATAGCTGCAGGCTGCAGCCTAAACTTCGATTTATGGAGTCCACATGTGAGATTATAAAATATATCTCCATTCATTGCGAGGCCGACTCTTCCGCGTGCGTCCTCTTGATTGCTTGCCCGTCCTATCTTTTCTCTCCTTTATCCCGCGACGGAGAGTTCGTTTTTCGCTGTGGGACCATTTTTAATAAAGTTTTATTATAGTTTTATAAACATTAATATGTTAATATGACATTATTTTAATGAAGAGAGATGATAATAGTTTTATGAGAGTGGAGAGAGTTTTATGCGGACGAAACTCTTCTTCACTATTTTTAAAATATTGATGTGTTAAAAATTTGAGTCATGGAACTCCCACTGAGAATGGTCTGCGGGTCGAACCCTAATTTGATCGAACAAGCCTGGTTCGATGTTATGCAATTTTAGATTTAATCATGGTCAAGTTAACAGTTTGACTAAACTTATAAAAAATACTAACATCAACACTTAATATTCTAGATAGATATATTACAAAAAATAAATTCAATGTTAAATCTAAATGACACTTATTTGTTACTCTCTCTCTCATATATATATATATATATATATATATATATATATATATATATATATAGTTTCGAGCAAAAAATAAAATTTAGTTGAATTTAAAGAGAGTATGATTAAGCACTGGCGACGTAAACTTTTAGTGAGTGCCTTATTAGTGGAGTGAGTAGAGCCTAAACTAGTACAGTACTATGTCTTTTTCTCCTTGTTTTCTCCAGTGATGTAGGCTTCGCCAGTTGTCTTTGTCGTCCGCGGTGTTGCGTTGGTCAATTCAGATTTCAGAGAGCATGCCCCCGTTGTTCCAAGTGGAAGGTCAACGGACGAGCTTTGGGATTATTCAGAGAATAAATTGGGCGCATAACTTATCGTGCGAAAAAAAATATGCGTTCTATTTGATTGGCAATATTTGAATGTCATGTCTATCAGACTATCACCCAGCTCCAAACAAAAACAAAGGTCGGCGACGGCTGTGTGTGGTGAACCTGCACACACATCGCTACATGTATTGTGGTGATGGGCAGTGTAGTAGATGTGAACCTGTAACTTGAGGCGATAGATGCGATGTGTGTTGCGAGAGGCCCTAGGCTACATGTATTAGGCCCTAGGCTGGGTTACGTGTGTTCAGGACACATCATTAGGGCCCTGAGACTGAGAGGGACGTGACAAGATGACTAGTAGGTAAACAATGATCGGCCGCCTGCCTCATGCGTGTTGCGAGAGGCGTCTCATTCATGGCAACTAGCTAGCCCCGGCCGTCGTAGGTCATGATCTGATGATCATCTCCATCTAGTGTGCATGCCCAGGCATCCCAATTATATGATCCCCTCCTCGTTAGTTGTCAGCTGCTGCGTCACCAAACAAATGTCACCACCAGATCTCCACACCCCTGTGCACGATCAGATAGACGACGACTGCTAACGTGGAGCAGCCCAACGCGCACGCGCACGCGCGCGATCGTAGCGGCACCGGCGGTGGCTTTGTGGCCCGGCAACGAGCGCACGCCGCCGGCGTGCGCACCGCCCGTGCCGAGCAGCGCGCCAAACAGCTAGCGGCGCCGTTTCCCGACGACGAGACAGACGTCCTGTCAGGAAAGAACCCCCCAGAGGTCCAGACGCGGCCGCGCCGCGATCTTTCGTTGCGGCGCGCGTATGCCAAGTGCGGGGGGATCACGACAATGCGCCCAGCAGTCGCTTGTGCTAGGATGATCACAACTACCATCAGACAACAGTAGCTCGATCTATGCGGTGTGCGCGCGTGGCCAATTGCATACTTGCTCTAGATTGTGCACAGTTGCCCCTGCGGAGAACAACTTGAACGCAAATTGTTACTCAATCTGTGAAATGTTCACCAGCTATGCTGCCTTGTCCATCCAAGTGCAACTGTGCTGCATAACAGCATAGCTAGGTTGTGATTGTATTGGAATCAATCTGTGGTATGACTAAGCTTGAGTTACAAACATGTCGTGACTTAGGGGGTACGGTGCTTGGTTAAAGATGTTAAAATTTAACAAGTACTGTAGTATTTTTATTTTATTTGATAATTAATATCTAATCATAGATTAATTAGGGTCAAAAGATTTGTCTCGTAAATTATTCTTTGGCTGTGTTTTTAGTTTTGTAAATATTATATATTTAGTACTTTATGGTCTATGCATGTGTCTAAATATTTGATATGATGAGTGTTAAAAAATCCTAAGAAACCAAACAGGACCTTAGTCGGAATCATATCAAGTCCTATAATATAACATGAGGCGGACCAGATTTCTCTTAATACCTTTTCTCTACTATATATATACTAGCAAAATGTGTCCGTGAGTTGCAACAAGGTGTATATAATTTATTCCTCAGTGCTTGTATAATTTAGTAGAATCTAACTTAAAATCAAATAAATCTCGTATGAAATTTGACAAGAGATTAAGTCAATTTAAGTTGGTGACTATCGTGTGCATTTATTATATATGTTTAAAAAGATTGAAGGTGAGCTACACGCCCACAAAAGCATCACCAATGGGATTGGATAGCTACAGCGTGATATAGTGCGGCACTAAGAAATGTTTTACAGTCCCAAACATAAAACGGGAAAGTTGTGAGTAAAAAATTTGTTCTATCTCAATGCAAATTCGCATTAAGATGTATGGGCACAGTCCGTAGGAGAATATGTCCTTAAGGGTGCATTTAACTTTTTCCCTCCTTTGTCCTCTCTTTTCTCACCCTCTTTGGCAAGGAGCACCCTGGCCGATGGTGGCCTGCCTAAGAGATGGGTTTATCCCTGCAAATCTTTTAGGGTTGTATGTGGAAAGTTTGAATGTAGAAATAGAAATTACAGTTTTAACAAATCTAACATCTTTTCTAGAAAATAAAGTTTAACTTATATGTGGTCGTCCTCCGCCGCCATTTCTTTAAGCCAAAGGCACATCTATCTGTGCAATTTCCGGAAAACAACATATGCAACATCATACAGATCGGTGCCGGCCAAGTGAAAGGCTTGACGCGAAAACACAAACGGGACGTACGACGCGCGCATATTCTAGTATATACACACACGAATAAGGTAGCACAGAGACATATCACAAACTAGGCTTTGTTTAGATTCAAAAAAAAAATAGATTTTAACACTTTAGCACTTTTGTTTTTATTTGACAAACATTGTTCAATCATGGAGTAACTAGGTTAAAAGATTCGTATCGTGATTTAGGTAAACTGTGCAATTAGTTACTATATTTAATGTTCTATGTAAACAAGATTCGATGTGATGAAGTATCTTTTTTTATCTATATTTAATGTTCCATGTAAGTGCCGCAAGATTCGATGTGATGGAGAATTTTGTAATGTTTTGAGTTTTTGGGTGCATCTAAACAAGGCCTAAGACGATGGGAGCAAGAGCACGTTTGCAAATGAACAACTATTTTTATCATAATCCATGTATGGCGTATGTCACATGTGACGATATAGCCAGGACCTAGCTAGCTGGATTAGAAATGTACGTAGACGCTGCTCGACCAGCTCTACTCAGCTTTGCAGTCAAATAATAAGCTGTATAATTAGTGCCTGGCTACTTTCCCTCTCGAGAACACGCAAAAGCTTTGCGTGTCTTCGCTTTCTCTGCGAAGAGCAGAGTCATTTCCATGCATCCACCCAATTAATAGTGGTGTGCAGAATTGCCCAGGCCACTGAGATCAAATGTATGGTGAGACGTGAGAGTTGGTGACCAACTGACCACAAGTAGGATTTGACACATCGTCAACAAATTAACCAGTCAATCCATTCGTCTCTTTCTTTTTCATTAGTTTTTGGCAGGCTTTATCGAGCCCCGTATCTAGCGCGCTGCTGCTCTCTAGATGATTTGGACGCGCAATCGATCGTAGCGGCGCCGGCCGTGGCTCTGCATCATTGGTACATGCATGCATGGTTCAGAAATGGTTCATGCACCGCCTTTGCGTGCATCGTCTCCCCGAGCTTTACTTGCTAGCCGTCCATTTCCCCTTCGAGGCGGTGCCAGTTGCTGGCCGGCGAGATTATATGGTGCATGTCGCAGTGGTGCGTTTGCGACTTTTGAGATATTCTCACGTTGCCTATATATATATTTGGCAATGCACGTCATGGCCGGCCGGCCGGGCACTTTCAGGGACGAGTATTGTTATTGTTTTAATTTGCGACGATGCAAGCCAGCGCGCGCATGAGTAGTTGGCGTGGTGTGCCATCGCTACCGCTGCCTGATCACCCAGGTGATGTATGCTACCACTCTATAGCTACCAACAGTGGTAGAACACCGTACCGGGCCAGATATCCGATCCGGCAGTGTGTGGTTTATTTTGGTAGTGGAGCGGTCGTAAAAGCAAAGCGCGCACCCGCCCGCCATGCAAATCGACCGATGTGCGTGTCTCGTGTTTCGTGGATCATGCATGGCACGACAGCGTGTGTGTGTGTGAGCGCAAGCTGCTGCATGCACTTGCATGCGGCGCCACTGCGGCGTGCCTGCTGCCGTAGTGCGCCGCCTTCAGCGAAACCTCCAGGGGGCGTGCATGTGTAGTTTCATAATTTGCTAGCGTGTCACCTCGACCGAGAAACTCAGAAAAGTGCCGGCGGAGCACTGCGGGTTTGACCAGCTAACCAACATTCCCTCCCTGTTCTCACGTACGCACAGTAATTTGTGCGTGTCGTCTCACTTTACAGTGCAATGCAATAAACAAACAGAGGTGACCATACCCCCGGCCGGCGGCCGCGCGGCGGCATAACACCACGATTTCCTCGGCAAGGAACACTCGTTCCAATTGTCTAACTCTTCTTTTTCCTCGAATCTCGAAGCCATGCGCCTTTGCAACTTGCAGCTAGCTTCGGGGCTGTACTTGTTCGAGGTTCCCGCTCACGGTTCACCCGTGAGTGTCTTCTCAGGAAGCGCGACGCCCAAGCAAGCTCATCACGGACTACCTAAGAACGAAGCTCATCACGAGCGAACCCCGTCACTAAGAGGAGGTATAATAATGGACTTATAGCTAAGCTAATGCTAATGTTGAGAAGAGAAGAGATGAGAAAGATAATAGCTTGGCTCAGAGCAAGTTTAATAATACAACCCACTTGCTGGCTGTAAGATTTCTTGTAGTCTTCTCTCAGCCCACCCATACAATAGTTAGCTATTCACTATTTATACATGACTTACTTATCTCTCTACAGAGTTTCTTTGGTTTCTGTGGGCGGTAAGCTTACAGGCTGCTTCTCCTCTCTCTCGTCCCTTCTCTCCTCCACCTCAGCATTTAGCTAGCTTACAACTCATTATAATACTTGCACTTATGTAAGCACCAAGCTGGGCACGGATGCGTAGATAGTGGTGGATCCAAATAGCAAGTGTTGTGAGAAGGAATATGAAAGAGAAGATATTTTAGAAACAAGTATGAGACAACTTATTATATAACTTAGCTCTAATCACCTGTCTTATAGCCAAACACTTGGCTCTATTATTAATCTTGTTCTAAGTACATCGATGAACCAGATAAGCATCACATTGCATTCACATGCGACCTCTCAGGCTCTAACATCAATCTCCACATCTGACGACCTAGTACTATATTAATTACAGGGATGTCAGATGTCTAATGCGTTGCCGGTCTATAGCTAGTCCTCTCAGCAAAAAATGGTCAGATCTACTACTCCTAATCCTAATCCTAGTCCTAATCCTTCCTTGGGAACACGGTCAATGTGCATGACCAGGCGGTCAGCCTCTGCACCATTCGGAATATCAGAGGAAGGCACACAGTTCCCGGATCAGAATGTCTGTCGCCTGGGCTGGGCATGCCGATGCCGTGCGCACCAGGTATGCATTTCTGGCAGGTGCGCAATACAATACTGCACATAGTACTACGTACAGTACTGCCGTACAGCTGCGGAACTTGTTTATTCGTGCCTAGTACGCGGGTACGGAAATGTTTACTGGAAAGGTGTCTGAAAACATGAGAAAGCTTTGACTAGGGTGGACTTGTTTATGGCATCGAAGCAGCGAGTTGCCCCAACTGGCGAGCCACCATTGCGTGGCCCGAGATTAACTACTGCCGGAATTACTACGTGGCCTGGGAAAAATGTCCGGCAGGCAGGCGCCGCTGCTCGTCTGCGGTTTCTATGTGCCGATGCGATCGGATCGGATCGGATCGGATCAGCGGAACACGCGAGGGCGGGACGACGACCACAGGAGCGAGCAGCTAGCTCTCACCAAGTCACCAGGCTGCATGGGCATGGCCGCGAGCAGGGCTGGACCGTGTCAATCCATCGAGCCGCCTATTATTGGTTCCACACAGCATTGCTTCACGGTTCCCAATGCCCACGCCTAGCCTAAGCGAGATCAACTAGGCCAGCTGAAACTACGAGAGATGCGCTGTGGGCAAGACACTGGTGGAGCGAGTCTATCAGCTGTAAACGATATTTGATTTTTTTTTTTTTTACTATGATCCTTCACCCGCTCCTCTGATGTTATCACTCGCCCATGGTTTTACCCGGCCACCTAGAAATTCACCTCGTCATGCTTATCTGGTTCAGAGCGTCACAAACAGCTACACATGAGCCTTCACAGCATGGACGGCCTATGGAGTGTCGAGTCCGTGGACTAACGGAGCAGCACGTACTGTGGGGACCCGATCGAGCCGGAGAGCCACCACACATAACCGCCTTTTTTTCCGACGACACAGCCGCCTAATTCCCGGGGCGGGCTGCCTTCAACGCCGATCTCTGGTTTCGCGGGAGAATAATTTAGCGAGACACGGGAACGGGTCGTGAGGAAGGAAAAGCCTGACAGCATCACGGCCGGTGCCGTTCGGACCCAGGCATGGCAGTTATTGATGATCCGAGTCACCGACCTGCCCAGAAAGGATACCGGATCAAGGGCAGGTTCATCTCATCTTTAGGTCTTCCCTAACCAAACATCATCTTCACTGTCTCACGTAGTACGCACTCTTATCTGATCCGCTCATGTCTGCCCCTGATCAGAGCGGTCCCGGTGCCGGCGTGGTTAACGGGAGGGAGGGAGGGACTGGGAGCTAGGGCCGGGCGCCGTGGGAAAACTGCTATTGGCCGGCGTGCCATCGCCTCGTATCGTATGCGTCTCCCATGGAGCCATGCATGCAGCGCGGCGGGCCGACCTGCCACCGGTGGATCGCGTCCGGACACGTCGCGCCCCGGACCCCGACTGCCCTGGCTCCATCGGCACCGTGCACCCAAAGCGATCCCACCCCCGATGCATCCTTTTCGTCTCCCTGTCAGCTGGGTCCCATCCAGCCAGGTGCCGCCTCGTCCCTTCTCGCTTCGCTCCGGGCGGGGCTCTCCCTCGTGCTCGTCCCCGGCACAGGCTTGAGACGATCTATATATACGCCCCCACGAGCTCTCCCAGTTCTCCCCCACATGCACTTGCTGCAGCAACCGTAGTACACAAGCACACACCACCTCGTCTCCACCTCCCCTGTTCTCAGCGTGCTTGCCCTGTTTCGACCTCCTCTGCTCATCCGCCTCCCTCGCCCGCCACGCCCCACCGTAGTACAGGCCGGCAGACAGCCATGGTGGTGCTCGCCAACCCGCCTGTCGTCGACCAGATCCCGCTGCTGCGGTCCCCGGGGCCCAGGGACACCTTCTCGGGCGTGCCGGTCGTCGACCTGTCCAGCCCCGCCGCGGCGCGCGCGATCGTCGACGCCTGCGAGCGCTTCGGCTTCTTCAAGGTCGTCAACCACGGCGTGCCCGCGGCCACCATGGGCAGGGCCGAGTCCGAGGCCGTCAGGTTCTTCGCGCAGGCGCAGGCCGACAAGGACCGCGCCGGCCCGGCGTACCCGTTCGGCTACGGCAGCAAGCGGATCGGGCTCAATGGCGACATGGGGTGGCTCGAGTACCTCCTCCTCGCCGTCGACTCCGCGTCGCTCTCCGACGCCTGCCCCGTCCCCTCCACCGCCGCCTTCCGGTGAGCACTCGAGTGTCTTGCCTTCGCAGACAAGCCGGTGCAGTGCAGCAGAGCACTCGTGTGGTTCTGTGTTGCCATGCCTGTTTGCCAGCCGATTGATTGACCCCTGCTTTGCTGTTCCTGCAGGAGCGCGCTGAACGAGTACGTCGCGGCGGTGCGGAAGGTGGCGGTGCGCGTGCTGGAGGCGATGGCGGAAGGCCTGGGCATTGCGGACGCGGCCGCGCTGAGCTCGATGGTGACCGGCGCCGGCGGCGACCAGGTGTTCCGCGTGAACCACTACCCGCCGTGCCCGGCGCTGCAGGGCCTGGGCTGCAGCGCCACGGGCTTCGGCGAGCACACCGACCCGCAGCTCATCTCCGTGCTCCGCTCCAACGGCACGTCCGGCCTGCAGATCGCGCTCCGCGACGGCGCGCAGTGGGTGTCCGTGCCCTCCGACCGCGACGCCTTCTTCGTTAACGTCGGCGACTCGTTGCAGGTGGGGTGGCCGGGCGTTTTAATTCGGCACGTGACGTGACACCGATTTTTTTCGTGGCCCGCGCGCGAGTGTATCCGCCTTTCTTCTACTACTGTGCAAGCTAGTAGCTAGATTCTGCCTGCAACATGCTATTAATTATAAAATCTAGTGCGCGCGCGCTTTCGTGAACAAGTCAAACTGAAAAGGCCACACACACACACGGGAATGCCGGCCGGCCGGGCGCGGCCGGTCAACTCATCAGTCACCACGCATTAGATATAGCATTAAAATAATCAAGTGAGCCACGTTGGATTAGATTAGATAGCTGCAGCCTGCAGAGCAACACACCTTGATCTGCCTGCGTGTCTCACAGTGGTGCGCTGGCTTTTGTGTGCAGGTGCTGACGAACGGGAGGTTCAAGAGCGTGAAGCACCGGGTGGTGACCAACAGCCTCAAGTCTAGGGTTTCCTTCATCTACTTCGCGGGACCGGCGCTGGAGCAGCGGATCGTGCCGCTGCCGGAGCTGCTGGCGGAGGGCGAGGAGAGCCTGTACAAGGAGTTCACGTGGGGCGAGTACAAGAAGGCCGCGTACAAGACGAGGCTCGGGGACAACAGGCTGGCCCAGTTTGAGAAGCGTAGCATCTAGCTGGCCTAGCCATGCAGGCCGGCCCGGCCGGTCAAGCACAACACATGCTTTACAGGACGACACACAGGCAACCATGACGAACGAACGAACGAACGAACGAACGAACGAAGACGAGCGAGTTTTAATGATGGCGAAGAAGAAGGAGGAGGTAAAGACGATGATGACATGATGTGTACAGCTGGGGAACGGCGACTACTCCGGTAGCTAGATTTTTGTGGTGGGTGCAGGGTTTCCGCAAGTTGCTCTAATGGCCTGTTTTGGGGCGTGCGGTGGGGCTCCTTGCCTATTTCGGTATGCTGGAGCTGGACCGGCGACCGCTGAGCCGCCGCCGCCGCCGCCGCCGGTAGTTAGCGTTAACCAAAATAGCATGGCAGCGAAGGGACGATCCTTCCTCTCTGGCTCGCTAGCTTCCCACGTTAGCTTGCTTCTGCTTTGCTTTCCTAGTTTTCTTTTTGTGTGTGTGTTTTTTAAGCATCAATTCGCGTGTATGTATTGTCGTGTAAAAGGAGAGAGGTTTGTGTGTGTGCGCGCGCCTATGTGGACCTCCTGTTTACCTCTTACCTCTTGACGTGCCAATAATGTTCCATCCACTGATCCACGGGCCACGGCCATTCCTCTCTCTCTGTCGAGCGATCGCTTTCGGGCACTGGACTTCCTAGCGCACTTTTTGGCCGTTTAAATGCACTTGATGGCAAGATCTCTCTGTATTCAATGGACGCCTTTATTGAAAGGCCCGGCCGGCTCCCTTGCTTTTCACTCGCCTCTGTTTGGTTCCCTGCGTGGTCTGAGAAGGGCGCTCATCTTGGCGCGTCGATTCCAGTCGCCATAGGCTTGTAATCGATGGCCTCGAGTTCGACACAGAGCTGTCTAGCTATCGCCAATCGCTTAACCAGACAGATCTAAGAACTTGTTTGGTTGATGTCCAGCTCCAGACAAGGTTGCCTGACGTGACGTGGGGAGCAATCCTAGGCGTCGCTCGTTTCTTGCTTGGCCAGCCCTCTTGCTCTCGGTTGGGAGGTTTCCAGCCAAACACTCCTTAACTACGTGCAACTCGTGATTGTACGAGTATATGCCGATCAATCGTTCCAGCAATGAGCACCGCTCCTGCAATAGTACCTGTATCAAAGGAGTTGGATCTGCATGGGTCAAGCGTCATGTGTATTGTCGTGCTGTCTACCGTTGTAAATTACCATGAAGCACGAAGCATTTACTCCCAAGATGATATACTAAGGGTTCCCCTTGCTAAAATTATTTTAGTTACTCTTGGGTGACCAATGGGACTAAACTATTTTAATTCCTTTTAGTCAATATGTTTGGAACTTTAGCTGCTAAAATGACTAAAGTTTAGCTAGCTAAAATTTAGTTGGTGGAACCAAACAGGGCCTAAGCTCCTATTCGATCTTAGAATTACCATAAGTAGTAAAGGCTATGTTAAGTTTCACAAACTTTTCGAAACTGACAGTATTATGACATCAACCAAAGAAATAATAAAGATATATTTTTATGGTGTACCGATTTTTCTATAATTTTAATCAATTTTAAAGTGATTTGGTACAGGACAATTTTAGAAGTTGTTTTATTTTTTGATTTTTTTGATTTAGTCGGACTCAAAATAATTTGACTTGGGATATTTTTAGATGTTGATTTATTTTAGGATGAGAAGGTGCAATGAACTCTTTTTTACTCCGTGATTAAGGGCAAGATACTAGAGTATATGGGACAGGCTGTATAATTCGCGCACGTGCCGAAGGCGCGGTACAACGAGATGTACGTACTGTACCTCAGATCTACAATGTTATTACGTACATACTGGGTCCCTCTCCCTCACGACGGACAACTGTTGGACGCGATGGGTAACCGTAGGAGGTGGGGGGGCCAGGTGAGAGGAGGCCCCAGAGCCGCGGCCTGCAGGACACAAACCCGGCGGGACTGCGGCCTGCGGAAGGGGACCGGGACCGCCCGGTGCCTGGACCCTGGACCCGGACAGCAGCGCGCTCTGCCCTGCCGCTGCGCTCGGGCCAATCGGAAACTGCGGTGACCGGGCACGCGCATGTGGCGGCACTGGTGCCAGCCCAATCGCTGCCGCTGCGGCCGCCTGCGTGCCGTGCCCGTGGTCAAAAGCTCGTCGACGCCGCTTTCAATTCGTGCCGTGCTCCACTGCACGTCGTTTAGATTTTAGTACACACTGCCGTGCCAGGAGCGTGCCGTATCGTGGTCGTGGTGGCGTGCAGCGTAGGAGTACGATGCTGCATGCCACCGCCGGTACTACCAGTATGCATGCGCGTGTGCAGTGCAGTGCAGCAGCCATAAAACACATCCGACCTAGAGAGCGATCGATCGAGACCGAGACCGAGACCGAGACCGAGACCGAGACCGGGACTGGAGAGCGAGGCGCTGGCACGTTCTGTGTGTTGCGTGGCAGGCGGCGCTGGCCAGTAGCAGTAGGGCGTTGCTACAGCTAGGCGGGGTCCCTGTGCATCGCGGAGTTTCTGGATTCGGAGGGGCCACGGGGTGCACCACCCACCGGACCGGGCTAGGGAGGTGGCCTGTGACAAGCTGTCTCCCTCCTAGGAGTATCTTATATCCACTCACGGAACCAATTATAGGGACAGTGGCCCAGCACAGTGATTTATTTAAAATATGTGTATAAATATTGATATTTATAGCATGGAAAAGATCAATTTCACTTATTTTTTGTTAAAACATTCAAATTTTGGGCTTTGATTGATACATAAGGGGGTTTCAAGTTTTTTAAGGTGCATTTCTGCACGTTGAGCTTTGATTGATACATATCAGGGGGGTATTCCACAACACCAAACTCCTCTCCTCACATCATGCACCATGATCATGAATATGAGCCGGTGGGGTAGGCAATGCGGAGCCCAAAATTATACATCAGGGGGTGGTACAAAATGATATACACGAACTTCGGACTTGTTTGGCACAGCTCAACTTCACTAGTAAAGCTGTTTTTTTAGAAAAATAGCTTCATGAGTGACTTTCTAGATGAAGCTGAGCTGTTTTGGAAAAAGTGTTTGGCAAAATAGCTTCACCAACTACTTCATACATAGTTGAGAGAGAGAAATGAGGGAGAAGCTGCAA
>Ga0182004_10001366_pt1 | contig 17702 bp, 12 predicted proteins | sample Sormic07211540_1_FD_120479 | JGI IMG/M metagenome (GOLD analysis project Ga0182004, IMG submission 120479) | Endophyte microbial communities from Sorghum bicolor roots, Mead, Nebraska, USA - 072115-40_1 MetaG | ecosystem: Host-associated > Plants > Roots > Unclassified | place: USA: Nebraska...
AGAAAGTGTTTGGCAAAATAGCTTCACCAACTACTTCATGCATAGTTGAGAGAGAAATGAGGGAGAAGCTGCAATAAGCTACTTTTTTCTAGCTTCATCCAACTTATGTCTTTGTGAGAGGAGGGGAAAAACAGCTTCACTCATGAAGCTGTTTTGGAAATAAGTGTTTGGCAAAAAAAAAAAAACAGCTCACAACAGCTCATAAAGCTGTTGTGAGCTGTACCAAACAGGCCCTAGGTTTGTCTTATTTTGATGTGAAGTCCTTGTAGGAATTCTCACGTCTACATTCTATAAAGATTTCCCAATTCTCAAACATTTTTGTTTATATTTTCTCGTTTTTAGTGTTACCATAGATTTCACTTTTAGTCATACTGCAAATTAGCCAAACAAGTGATATAGCACATTCTAGTCTATTTTTATTTTTTTTACCCACGATAACACATACATTTTAATCTATTTATGTTCCTTCTTTATACTCACGACAAGGCTTGAAAAATCCTCAACGAAGGTGTGTGTCCCGGTGCCGTTGCCGCCGAGGCTTCAACTTCAAACGTGGTGCTAGCTGTTTTAAAAGCATTTAACTTAGGGCGGGGAGATGCAAGTTTACCTTGCCGGTGAAAAGCAGGAGAAAAAAAAAAGGCGCGATGCGAGAATCTTCTAAACCGATATCGAAATGAAGAAAAGCGAGTAGGGCCACCGAATACGAATTTTCTTCTTTTTTGAAAATTCCGAATACGAATTTAAATTCGCATCCGCTGCTTCTGTGGTGTGTGTGCAGGGACGAGAACGAATCAGAGCAGCCTCGACGGAGAGACCAGAGCGATCGATCATCCAGCCACAGCCAGCCAGCAGCCTGGGGGAGGGAGGGGAATGGCGACGGCGGCGCCGTCCCTGTACCGGCGGGCGCTCCCGTCGCCGCCGGCGGTGGACTTCACCTCGGCGGACGGCAAGCGCCTCTTCGCGGAGGCCCTGGCGGCGGGCACCATGGAGGGCTTCTTCGGCCTCGCCTCCTGCTTCCAGACGCAGTCGGAGCCGGCCTTCTGCGGCCTCGCCTCCCTCGCCGTCGTCCTCAACGCGCTCGCCATCGACCCGGGCCGCCGGTGCAAGGGGCAGGGGCCGCACTGGCGCTGGTTCGATGAGTCCATGCTCGACTGCTGCGAGCCCCTCGATGCGGTCAAAGCTAACGGCATCACCTTCGGCAAGGTCGCCTGCCTCGCGCACTGCGCCGGCGCTAAGGTCCAGCCCTTCCGCGCCCACCAGGTCACCGTCGATGACCTCCGCCGCCACCTCGTCCGCTGCGCTTCCTCGACGGATTGCCATCTCATCGCTTCCTACAATAGGAGGCATTTCAAACAGGTGAGATCTTACCGACTCGTTCCTATGATACTTTGGATTCAGATTGGAGTTTACATATGCACAAAATGTTGGACGATTGAGTTCGTCGTCCCCCATTAGTCTCATATATGTGTGCCATGTCCTTTGTTGCAGACCGGAACCGGGCATTTCTCCCCAATCGGTGGCTACCACGCTGGACAGGATATGGCGCTCATCTTGGATGTCGCCCGCTTCAAATACCCACCTCATTGGGTTCCACTGTCACTTCTTTGGGAAGCCATGAACACGACTGATGAATCAACTGGACTTCTCAGGGGGTATCTTCTCTCCTCTGTTTTCCACTCGCCGAACCAAGCTATAAATGCTATTGATCATTCACATTTCCTTAAGTGACCTTTATGGCTTTGTCTAAAAAAACATTTCCTTAACCAACACTTGTACAGTTGGGATTGCTGTCTTGTTATCTAGGCTAGTATCTGGTGCAACTTGGATTAAGCAAATCTAGTTAGAACTTTGGCTATAGGATTTAGTGGAAGCAAATATATATCATAGGATAGAAACATGAAAAATCATTGCTGATTTTGGAGGGCTTCCTTATATTTCCTTGACCTTTTAGCACTAGGCATGATGTGACATTATAAGAACGCCTTGTGTACCTGGTAGGTGTTTTTGTGTTTTGTATTGACCTAGAAGCTGTTGTAATTCGTTGTTGGCACTTGAGGTAGGTAATTGGAGGGAGGAACGTCAGGCAGTTTTTTTTCAGTTACAACTGGTAGTTTATTCTGTATTTGTAGTGCTCATAGACAATGACACTTCTGTACCTGTTCTGCATGCAGTATATCATAGTGTCGCATTGCACATACGCTCTTTCATATGCATTTAAAAAGTTTCAGTGCAATTGAGTTTTCTTCCATATGATCTTACCAGTCACCTTAGGCCTTGCATTTAAAAACATTGGCAATTTTATTATCTGTTAGGTTCATGCTTGTGTCAAGGCATAGTGCAGATCCTTCATCGCTTTACACAGTGGTAAAAGATGCTGATGCTCGCTCTGTTGAATGTAAGTGGACGCATTTGGTGTAGTGTTGTTTTGCTCATTACTTTCAGTTTCTGCAGAGTTGCAGAGATGAAAGCTGGAAAAGCATGGCAAAATATTGCGTCGAAGATTTACCTAATCTTTTGAAGACCGAGAATCTTGACAATGTTCCAACACTTTTGTCCCATTTGATTGGTTCTTTTCCAACTAATGCTGGATCTTTTATTAAATGGGTTGTTGAAGCTAGGAGAAAAGAGGAATGTGGGCAATGCTTAAGCAAAGAGGAGGAAGAAAGGCTTTTAGTGAAGGTCGCCTTTCCCTTTCATTTTCTACTGCTGGATCAAAGCTTTTTCTCCCTTACATAGCACGCCTTGTGCTCATCTGCAGGAAAATGTATTACAGCAAGTACGTGATACCAGGCTATTTATGATAATCCATGATCTGCAATGTGCTAGTATCCAATGCTGTAATTGTTCACCATCAAATGAAGATCCTGTTACAAGGATTGCAGCCTCTGTGTGGTGTCAAGGAGCAGCAATGCTTTCAAGGAACCTTGCATCAAGTGACAGTTTATGCTGCAGTGGAGCAGCAATGCTTTCAAGGAACCTTGCATCAAGTGACAGTTTATGCTGCAGTGAAACATGTTTCAAATGTGTTCCAGCGAATGGTGATGGGCCTAAGACTGCTATCTCAGACTTTGTGGTATCTGAAGGCAATGAACCTGGTGTCAGTATGCTTTTACCAATGTGTCATCACAGTAGGAGTCCATACAATTCAAGCATGAGGGATGAAATCATCAAATATCCATCAAGTGGAGATGTTTTAACTGTTCTGCTGCTGGCTTTGCATCCTGGCACATGGTCGAGCATCATAGATGAGAGGCTGAAAGCTGAATTTCAGACCCTTGTTTCAACAGATGATCTACCTGATGTTCTTAAAAGGGAGGTGTGTTGTCACAATCCAAGCATCCCTATTTGTCTACTTTGCACCCTAGGAAAATGTTTTCTGGGTAAAGAAGATACACACATGTTTTCTTGTGGAAATCATGCCAAATTTTAGAGGTCTAGATGGTGGGGAGCTGTTTCACTTCACCTTGCGGTTGATTATCAATTGGGGCACAGTGAATCAGGGTTCCTTAGTTTAGTGTTTCTTCTATGATTAAAAATACTTTTAACCTAATTTTATATAATTATTATTACGAAGACTGAACTGTTTCAGACCAGCTTCCTACGTTTACAATGCACACTTTTAACATGGCAAATAGTTGTTAAACTTGGCACGACTGTTTCTGACAGTTTCATAAGTATTTGGATATAGCAATATTATGTGTTCAATACGGCCTTCGGCCGCAACCCAATCCCCTCACCCCTATAGCAAAGCAAGGAGGGCATGACCGGATCAGGGGGGGACAGATATCAACATCTCTATATCAAGCTTGTACAAAGTAAAAGCTGCTAGCCTTCTTAGAGGAAACTAGAAACTACCCCAAACCCATCACTGCCATGACAAACAAAAAGACAGACACAATGGTAGAGGTACAGTCAAGAATGTTGGCATTCATAAATTTATTTTTTTATTAGGTATCCACTGCACAGGGTGTGAGTGTGAGGTGTTGATGTTCTCTTGACTCGTTAAAGTCTGACGTCTTAGAAAGCGAATTGATATTTTTTAAAGGAAAAACTGACTCCGGTCCTGCACCTAGTGCCTTTCTTCTAAGGTCGGCACTCAGTCACACCATATTTTGGATACAAGTTTTCTATGCACTGCACCTTGGCATAGAAACTGTAAGCAGCACATTTTCAGCTATGTAAAGGTCATCTCTCTCCAAAAGTAGAACGTTATCACAATAACCTTTCACATGCCTTTTGCTCATTCCATGGCTTGTTCCATTATAATGTCACTGGAAACAAATTTATCATGTGTTATTATTTCCTTGTCACAATTATGAATGTTGAAAACTTTCCTTACAGTAGCAGATTAGCAAGGAGAGTATCTAGTATAACTATTCATGTGCTGACAGATACTGCATCTAAGGCGGCAACTCTATTATCTAAAGGCTTGTAAAGACGAGGAATATGAGGATCCTGTACCACCATCCCCTTAGCAGTTACACTTGATGAGACCATTTATTGGAAACTGAGGTCAAGAGAAAAGTTACAAGAGTGTGATTTCGGGCCAGCACATGAGCATAGTTCTTACAGTTGTTAGGCAAAATTGCATATGTACATCATGAACATGGTTGAAAACATAGTTATTGATCACTATCTTTTTTATCAGTTGTGCGGTTGCTCCAAGAGAGGTGATTCTTTCTCAAATAATGATGTAGTTTTTTTAGTGAAACCTGGTCATGTTAATTGTTATTGTGCTAAGCCATTTTTCTTATTCTAGCTCTTCACTCAAAAAATCTATGAGTGTACTGTAATAATAATTCATAAAGATAAAAGTTGAGACAAATGTGGTCTAACTGAGGTGGAATATTTATAACCTTCGGTCATGCACCTTACAAATGGATTTATCACTAGGACGCAAACATTCACAGAATTCAAGTTTGTGAGTATTTGTGTGCGTTTACACCCAACTGTGGACTTCCTCCCACATTGTTATTTATTTATTTATTTATGCCCAAATTATACATGCATTTGATACCGGCACGACCTTGACATTTAACTGTGAACAAATTAGCACGACACTGACGTTTAACTGTCAACAAATTAACTCTTCTATTTGAATAAAAGATATGAGTTAGTAATATGTAGCCATCAGAGCCATGCTTTTTTTCCTCACAAATAAAAAGTAAATGCATGTCCTCTTGTTTCTAGACGAAAGGAGCACATAAATACATGATCCATAATAAAAACTACACAATCATCATGGTTTAGGACCTGTTTGGTTCCTTGCTAAATTTTAGTCACTTTAGTAGCTAAAGTTCCAAACACACTGACTAAAAAGGTGCTAAAATAGTTTAGTCTCACTAGTCACCCAAGAGTAGCTAAAATTTAGCAAGAGAAACCAAATGGGACCTTAGTCCAGCGAACGAAATTAATGTTTTCATTTCTTTTATTTTTATTAAAAAAAGATGTCAGAAGCTCAGCCAATTTGCCAAAAGTTTTAGGAATTGCCAGATCCCTAGTGGTTCCAAACCATACAGCAGATTTTGATACAAATGCATCTGAATCCTTTTGAATATGAAGTCAAGTTCTTGTTTTATACATCCATGCTGCCGGAGAAAATTGAAATAGGTTGATCTAGTATATGTACCGTGATATGCGAAGAATGTAGTATCTGTCCAACTTGCACTTATATCCATGCATGCCAATCGCCAAGGCATCATTTTGAACTGAAATTGGCAGCTGGTTTTAGTTTGGCTCAGCCTCAACTCACACAAGCAAACATGGCAGCTAAGTTTCTGCTGGATGCGGCTGTGTTCGCACGATGGTTGTCTCATTTTGTAATATCGGATTAGGGTTCAGTATGCTAAGTTGGCTTAGTTGCTAGACCACCTAGCGCGCTATATGTGCGTTGTCTGTACTGCAAATTCTTTTCTTTTTAATAGCAATGATAGGCAAATCTTTTGCGTATTCGAGAAAAAAAAAATCTGCTGGATATCACATCTGAATGCTATTTGCCAAAAAAAAATGGGGAGAAAATTCAAAACCAAATCCCCACATGTCATCTACTGGGTGCAAAGTATAGCCATTCAGACTCGGTGTGGTGTGTAGTCCGCGATTGGTAATCCTGCAAAAGTAGATGACGGAACTGGACTCTTCAAAGTTGCAGCCATACGCTCAGATCCAAAAGACCACTTTCGTGCATCATTCAGTCACAGCTTTACACACACACATACTCGCACGCAACGTATACGAATTCAGAAGACCACAAATAAAAGCGATGGAACGCAGAGGAAGAAAGGTTGGTTTGAGCTGCATCCAGAACCTTCCAAGATGGCACCTACCGGACTTCGGATCAACGACGGCCAAACTGTACAAGAACGTACATATACACACATGCATACTCGCCAAACTGTTGTTCAAAGAAAACCTAACATCTTTTTATAGAGGAGAAGCATCAGACACATGGCCACCTGATGGCCACAAGCAGCTCCAAATATCTGACATGTTGTAACTTACAAGCTGCTGTTACACTACACTACACACCATACCATAATCAGTTCCCCACATGGTGGTTCGCCAATTTCATGTCCTCCAGATGAAACAAATCTAGATGCAAATGCAATGACATCTCAAATAATTGATCACCCGGTTTCCATCACGAAAGACACATGCAATAACTACGTAGAAACACCAACATAATAATGCACTCGGCAGTCAGTGTCAGTCAGCCAGTACCATGCAGGGATACAGACCCTACAAATAGCACTCAAACCACAGCCATCCAACACAAATACCAAGCCATCTATTATTAGTCAGCTACTAGGAAGAGCAAATCCTGGCCTCATGTCACAGGGAAAGCTCTGAGCGCCACAAGAGACTCATTCCAGGCCTCCTTTTGTCCTCCCCGTTGGAGGAGGATCCTGAGCACTCACATCAGTCGTGTGTGTGTTAGTTTCCTCCTCTCACAGCGCCCGCTCTGTCGCCCTTCACCTCTCCTTCCTCTCCTCCCTGTCCTGCCAGGGAGAGAGGAAGTCAGAGGCGCGAAGTGGCGCAGAGCAGACGCTCGTGAACCATTATTGTAGCTGTCGTCGCTGCTGCTGTCGTCGTCGTCAACAAATCCACAAGGATGGAGAAGAAGCCGACCATCCTCATGAACAGGTACGAGCTCGGGCGCATGCTCGGGCAGGGCACCTTCGCCAAGGTGTACCATGGCCGGAACCTCGCGTCCAGCCAGAGCGTGGCCATCAAGGTCATTGACAAGGAGAAGGTGCTGCGCGTCGGCATGATCGACCAGATCAAGCGGGAGATCTCCGTGATGCGCCTCGTCCGCCACCCCAACGTCGTGCAGCTGCACGAGGTGATGGCCAGCAAGAGCAAGATATACTTCGCCATGGAGTACGTCCGGGGCGGCGAGCTCTTCGCCCGTGTCGCCCGGGGCCGGCTCAAGGAGGACGTCGCCAGGAGGTACTTCCACCAGCTCATCGGCGCCGTCGACTTCTGCCACAGCCGCGGCGTCTACCACCGGGACCTCAAGCCGGAGAACCTCCTCGTCGACGAGCATGGCAACCTCAAGGTGTCCGACTTTGGCCTCAGCGCCCTCAAGGAGTGCCAGAAGCAGGACGGGCTGCTCCACACCACCTGCGGCACGCCTGCGTACGTTGCGCCGGAGATCATCAGCAAGAAGGGCTACGACGGAGCCAAGGCTGACATCTGGTCCTGCGGCGTCATCCTCTTCGTCCTCCTTGCCGGCTACCTCCCGTTCCATGACTCCAATCTCATGGAGATGTACCGCAGGATCAGCAGGGGTGACGTCAAGTACCCGCAGTGGTTCTCCTCTGATCTGCGGCGGTTCATGTCCAAGCTCCTCGATCCCAACCCAAACACCAGGATCACCATCGAGAAGCTGGTCGAGCACCCGTGGTTCAAGAAGGGGTACAAGCCGGCTGTCATGTTGGCACAGCCGCACGGCTCCAACAGCCTCAAGGATGTTCAGGTTGCCTTCAGCACCGCCGACAATGAAGGTGGCAGCAAGGTGGAGCAGCCGGCGGGCAGCTCCGTGAAGCCGTCGAGCCTGAACGCGTTCGACATCATCTCCCACTCCAAAGGATTTGATCTGTCAGGCCTGTTCGCGGTGGACCAAGAGCAGAAGGCCAGCAACTCACGGTTCATGACCCAGAAGCCGGCGTCAGCGATAGTGTCAAAGCTGGAGCAGATTGCTGAGACAGAGAGCTTCATGGTGAAGAAACAGGACGGCCTGGTGAAGCTGCAGGGGTCCAAAGAAGGGAGGAAGGGACAGCTTGCGATCGACGCCGAGATCTTCGAGGTGACACCGGCCTTTTATGTCGTCGAGGTGAAGAAGTCGGCAGGCGACACCTTGGAGTACGAGAGGTTCTGCAACAAGGGCCTAAGACCTTCACTCAGTGACATCTGCTGGAGCAGCCAATCAGAGGCTCCTTCAGGGGTTCAGTCATCACCATTGAAGCCATCCTCTTAGTCGATCGTAATTTAAGTGCAATCTCTTCAGAGATGTGGTTGCAATCCATCCTCTCCCTCCTTTTTCTTCCCTTTCTCAAAGAGCTAGGACCTTGCTCGGTTGAGCATCAGGCTGTAGGGATCTTTGTGTTCCTTTCTGCCAGCTTTCTTCTTGTAGTAGCAGTTGTTCAGCATGGAACTCCTGTTCCTTTCACCAATAGAAGCACAATGATCAGCACTGTCAACCATTTTTACTGTTGCTTTGCTTTGGGACAGAACTACTATTGCCTTTAAAAAAAAAAATCACTGAGGAAAGTATGAAATATTACAACTTAAAAGGTAAGAAAACAAATAATAAATGGATAGCGTGAATGAATTGTTACAGGTGCCAAAAACGAGGGTAATTAAGCAGATTTCATAAGAAAATAATCAGATCTGCTGTGCAGAAAATTGCAGAACTGATTCCTCCTATTAATAACATATTTCTGGGTACAATATTGTCAGCAAGGCATGCCCTACTCACTATGATGTTCAAATAAAAATGTGGATACATTTTGCGTGAAGAAAGTAGTCTCAATGGAAGTATTTTGGACAATTTTTGTGTGTTTGAAATTACCAAGTATATATTATAGCAGATTTAGTAGAATGAAAACATATCAATAATAGTGCTAACAGAAGAAACTAAACACCCGCTCTCGATCTCACGATTGTACACAGATGCACGACCACATATGGATACCTCTTGCTAGACTATTCAGATTAAATTCATATGATAAACAGTTGATGATAAGCTTTTATAGCCTTATAAGTGAGCAGACAATATAAAATATAAAAGGTGTATATCACCAAAGGAATCAGAAACTGTTGGCTTGTTGTATGTAGATGTAAAATGTGATGTCAGATTCTTGCAGTACTAAGTCAGCATTTTTTGTGACAGACAATGAAGCAGAGAATGAGGTGGTACTTCTAAATAACACACGGGCAATGTTATTGCAGAGATGAAATCAAGGTAGGTAATACAAATATTATGCTAAAACAAATGAGCACTGTGCCTTTGTTACACAAATATCTTGCAATTCAGCAACTATTAACAGGATGTGCTGCCCATCATCACTGTCTCATATTGACCCTACTTGCTGAATGAAGTTAACAAAACAAAGATCTTGGCAGTATCTAAATGAAAACCATTCTTTGTCCAAGATGAAAAACAAGCTTTATTCTGTCCAATAACTAAATGAGAATAAATGTCGTTGTCCAATATAAGATCTGACTCAATGAATCTATAAACCACGATTACCTGTTTACTTGACAAAGTTACTGATACTCTGATAGTGAAAAATGTCGCTTCCACTAACACAGAATTTGTTAAAGATAAGCAGAGAGTATAGGTAAAAGGACGTTCAGGGTAATATATGCTGCATAAATCTGCACCAATGACATCAGTGGAATGTTTGGAAAGAAAGAAACCACCGGATCTTCCAAAGTGAAAGCCTCTCATCAGGATCAGATGATGTTGCAGCACAGGCTAAAGAAGACATCAACCAAAGGAGACATAATTGTATTCAGAAACAGCCTGTTTGCTTCTCCTGAACCCCTGTTTTCTAGTGTGGTGTGCATTACTTTTGAGCAATTGAGTTGTAATTGTCTTGCTGTGGTTGGCCTTTGAGCATCTGTTCGACTCACATGGCCTGAACTCTATTTTTTGCCCATTTCTCCAAAAAAACAAAATGTACATCGAATTTGAAGTTTGGGGAAAAAAACAGCAGGCAGCAGCTTCTAAGAACTAAACCTTGTCTGAAACACCAATTCAATCAACACATTGCCTCAATTCTTACTTGTAAATACCTAGCTCTTTTAGCATCTAGCCATCTACCATCTCATACAGACTATAGAAACATAATACATACCTCAATTATAAGTGTAAACTACTTCCTTACTGATTCTCCCCAGTTGACATAGCAACCGAAATAAGATCACAATACCAAAAAAAAAAAATGTGGTTCTTTCCTTGCAGAATTAGCAAAAGGCAAAGCATCGTGGCCACGGATACTCAGCTAACAAATGTGCGATAACAACACTAAGCATCATAGGGAAATTAAGTACTAGTAACAAAATTCAAGCCAGTAGCACCATGATCACGAGACAGGAAATGAAGTATTATTATTGATGATTCATGTCAAGACAACACGATACATGTGACAAAAACATCAGAAACAAAAGATAATATCTATTTCCCCTCTGTAGAGCAACATCCCGAGAACCCTAACCGGCGAATACAGGCCCTCCTCCGCAATCAGGGCTTCGCGGCGGCGGCGGTTGCAGGAGCGGGCTCGGCCGCCGCGGCAGCAGCCAACGCCGATTCGGCGGCGGCGACGGCCGCGGAGGCCTCCTTCTTGTGCTCGTAGTCGCGATAGGTGTTGATGGCCTTGGTGCAGATGACTGGGGAGCAGAGAAGAGGCGTCAGGAGTCGAAGCACACGAGAGGAGCGGGCACGCGTGCACGAGCTGTAGGGGTGAAGGTACGTACCTCCTGCGCCGACGAAGTACATGAAGCGGAGGAGCTTGCTTGAGGCCTCGCCGGCGGCGGCCATGGCGGTGGGGAATCGCCGGAGTCGGGGTCCGGAAAAGTGCCGGCTGCCGGGGGCTCACTGGGCTGCGTTGGCTCTGTTTCACTGGGCTGCGTGGTCGAGGGGAGGGACATGCGGCCTTTCGAATTCCTGATGGGCCGAGGCGGGCTGTGAAGTCAGGAGAAAGCGGCCTTTATGGGCCTCGAAAGAACTATAGGATTCATGTGTTTTTTTAGGGAGGGACTGGTACTGACTGCAATCTGGAATCTGGAAAGAGGAAGTGCTTTGGCAGCTCAACTTTATTAGTAAAACTATTTTTCTAGAAAATAGTTTTATGAATGACCTTTTAGATGAAGTTGCTGTTTTAAAATAGTGTTTGGCAAAATAGCTTCACCGCATAGTTGAGAGAGAGAAATGAGCGAGAGAGCTACAATAAGCTACTTTTTTTTCAGCTTCATCCCAACTTATGCCTTTGCAAGAGGAGAGAGAAAACAGCTTCACCCATAAAACTGTTTTGGAAATAAGTGTTTAGCAAAAAAAACAGCTCAACAGCTTCTGTCATAAGCTCGGTAATCAGCAGTGCCATCTATCCTAAATACGAGTACTCATCAGCAAGTATCAAACTGTCACCTGATGTGTCGGTAACACATGCCTCCGGGCCTTCTAGTCAGTTGCTGAGCTTGGTGCGGTTGGTGTTGGTGTAGATCGAACTCTGACCATAAACTAAAAACGGGGGGGAAATTAAAACTTTGGTGAACCAATACATTCAGTTGGCGAGTTATCCTCGCTCAAACTACCGTGTAACAGCTAAACTTCACAACAGATACAGTGTACTCCGATCTCATTCGTTTAGTTGAAAAACCATGACAAAAAATAAACACCGTTGAATGATAGATAGATTTGGTTGATAAGCTTAAATGAATAGAAGCATGCTAGCACCCAAGGGCACGGTATAGGCCCCACACACACCTACTCTTGCCCTCTTGGCAGATCACCGTATTATTATACTTATTAATACGAGTCCTCCGAAGATCAAATGTCTGACCTCTAGTATGGAGCCTAATGACACGCTTTTTTTTTGCATAAACAAAGGCGATTCAGCTACCTTACCATGCACAGCTGTTCTGTCTAGGATCTCGGTCTCGCATGGCTTCCGTGACCCAGTTCTCCTCCAGCGACGACGTGGGCGAATGGCATCGAGTTCATGCGTCAAATAAACATAAATATAGTGAAGGAATTGAAGCAAAACTCTATCAGCAGACTTTTCGTTGCGATGATAACAATTGTTTATTGCTATCGTCACACACACTCTTGATGAATTGTTTTGTGGATAATTTGAAAGTACAGGGCAGTAATAAAGCTGTGGTTGGTTTGCCAGAATTGTTCAACGACCAAGTGTCCCATTTCTGTGGATGAAAAGCTCTTTTGAGCTTCATATTTGGCATTGATGCAAACATGTGTACTAAATCGAGGGATCTTGTTGGTGCACCTAACAACCGGCATAAAATGAAAGCAAACAGATGTGCCGCAAGCCCACGACCCATAGCGTAGGAGCACAATGCTTGATAAACCCACACACCACGTCTTTTTCCTCAACTCTAGTCTACCTAGTGCCCTTCAAAATGAGATGGCTATGGTCGTTTGGCACACTTGAACACCGCTAAAATGCAAATTCTTTGATTGTCTTGCTTACCAAAACCGGCTATGTATGTATGGACTTGAAATAGCCCACAAACACGAGGTTGGCCTAATCAATGAGGTCTCCTCTCTATCATAACATGGATGAGTTTGCCATTCACTTACTTGCACACATTGCCACTACAACTTGCAGTTTTGGCACGCATGGCAACCTCCTATTCACCTCTCAATGGAGCAACCTCCATTCTACTAATCAATGGTGGCGAGCAATGGGTAGAGCGTCATGGTTGCCGATAATGGGGATGCACACGCTAACCATTCTAGTAGCCTGGAAAATCCAAAAAGAAATAAATGTGAGATTTTACAATTGTCGGGCACATGACGGCGGAAGCACTCATTGCTAAGATAAAGGAAGAGATAAAACTTTGGTGTGTGGCAGGAGGGAAAAAACTTAGTGAGATAACCCTGTCAACCAAGGGCATAGCTTTGAGCTTGTTTTGTTGTTGTTATACTTCAAGTTCACCTTTGTGTAGTGCCTTTACTCTCTCCTATATTAATATAAGTTCAGCATATCTCTTGCATAGGGTTTTAAAAAAACAGAGAGCTGAATTAACTTTGTAGATTTAGACTTTTGGCCTAGTAAATGAATAAAGAACACCAATTGTTGGTACTGTTTTCATCTCGATATAGGAGCAAAACAAGTGTCTTGACACATCAACAAATGTCTGACACCACACATCAATAGGAGCATAGAATCAAGTGTCTGACACGTCAACAAATCTCACAAAACAGTTGCAACACAACAAATCTCCTAGCTGTTACATAATCCCTTTTGGTATTAGATACGCGCACACAAAAATTACATTTCTTTTGAACATTCACCCTATTGATACGTATATGCAATAGTGCTGTCATGTATGGATGCTCCCAAATACCATCCACAAGACCACAGCACTGCCCAAAAAAACCCTGGTGTACCATAGTATTTATACGTATAAAACCCCATCACACGTACGTACTCACAATCCCCTTCTGCATGTATTTGTACTTGTGTGTGTATAGGCGTATAATAACAATCAAGTATGTACGCGGCAGTCATGGACGACGAACGTGCGTGCATGCGCATGCGTTGATACGCGCGTGCACGCATGAGCACGGATGGAACGCGCGCCGGCCACGATCACCACAACACAGGACAGCTCATAGGCTCCGAGAGCGGTCGTCGGATTGGAGCAGTGTCGGCTCGTCGCAGACGAGGTCGCGCAGGTTGGGCTTCAGCTGCGCCCGGAAGAACTCCTCGTACTCGGCGGCACCGCCGGACTTGCGGCGAACCTCCACGACAAGCAGCTCCGGCGTGAGCTCGTAGATCTCCGCGGCGACCGCCAGCGCGCCGTGCTCGCCCTCTCGCGTCCCCTCCATGCTGATGGACCCGTCGTCCCTCTCGCGCACCACCATGCCGGCCGCCGACGCGGCCCCCTCCAGCGTGGCCAGGATCTGCTCCACGGGAGCCGCCGACACGAACCGCGCCGCCGCCGGGTGGGGCGGATGCTCCGGCACACCTCCCCCTTCGCCGTCCTCGAACAGGCCCGAGAGGTCGAATCCCCTCGAGAACGAGATGATGTCGAACGCGTTCAGGCTCGACCGCCGCCGGCTGCTCCCGCCGAGCCCGCTGCTGCGCGATTCCAGCTGCAGCAGCGACGGCGCCGACGCGCACGACGTCAGCCCGGCGGCGCTACCCTTTCTCGGCTTCTTGGGAGCGGCGTCTGCCCGTGGCGTGTCGGGCTCGGGCGGCGAGGTGGACGCGTCGACGTCGTCGTCGTCGTCCAGGTCGAAGCAGGTGAAGGAGCGGTCGTCCTCGATGCGGAAGGAGAAGCGGCGGAAGCCGACCTTGAACCACTCGTCGTCCATGATCTCGTCGGCGGTGGCGCGTCGCTGCGGGTTGGTGTCGAGGACGCGGCGCAGGAGGCGGGTCAGCTCCGGCGAGAACCACTTGGGGCAGCGGAACTCGCCCCTGTGGATCTTGCGGTACATGGCCACGAGGTTGCGGTCCTGGAACGGGAGGTAGCCGGCGGCGAGCACGAAGAGCACGACGCCGCAGGACCAGAGGTCGGCCTTGGCGGCGTCGTAGCCGCGGCGGGAGAGCACCTCCGGCGCCACGTAGGCCGGGGTGCCGCAGAAAGTGTGGAACAGACCGTCGTGTCGCATCTGGTCGGCCACCGCGGAGAGGCCGAAGTCGGAGACCTTGAGGTCGCCGGCGTCGTCGAGGAGGAGGTTCTCGGGCTTGATGTCCCGGTGGTACACCCCGCGCGCGTGGCAGAAGGCGACGGAGGACACCAGCTGCTGGAAGTAGCGCCGGGCGTCGGCGTCCCGGAGCCGGCCCCGCGCGACGCGCGCGAACAGCTCGCCGCCGCGCACGTACTCCATCACGAAGTAGATGCGCAGCTTGGTGGCCATCACCTCGTAGAGCTGCACGATGTGCGGGTGGCGCACCCGCCGGAGCACGGCGATCTCGCGCTTGATGTGCGCCATCAGACCGGACTTGAAGATCTTCTCCTTCTCCATCACCTTGATGGCCACCTCCTCGCCCGTCAGCACGTTGCGCGCGTGGTACACCTTGGCGAAGTTGCCCTGCCCCAGCAGCTTCCCCACCTCGTACCGCCCCAGGAGGAGCGCCGGCTTCTGCTTGGACTCCCGACCGCCGCCGCTGCCATTGCTTCCTCCCTTGCCTGCCATCGTCCTCACCATCGGCGGTCGACACACCAGCAAGAGCTCACTAGCAAGGCTAGCTGCTGCGGCACGGATCGCCGGAGATAGATAGATGACGTGTACCAGAGAGAAACACGGAGGGAGGAAGAGAGAATACGATCCACACTATGAAGTTGAGGTGGCCATATATAGAGAGTGTGCTCTTTGAAAAGTTTGACTTTTGGGGGGATCTTCTATTGTGTACTTTCTTTTCACAATTTGAATTTTCTCGAGAAAAAATTAAGCATTTTTTGGTACAGGTGTAATGTGATGGGAGAGCACTAGTAGTTCAGTCATTGCTGACTCGGATCTCTCCACCGCCGTTCGATGTGGATCGTGATGCTATCTGGGCCGTTGGTTCTGGGTAAGGCAAGCTTTGCCACTGTTGTGCCGCTTGGTCGGTGATCTGGTGAAGGAGTCTCCTTTTTTCTGCACATTTGCATTTTCTGTCATGACACGGATGGATTGGCTGGAAAATGATTTTTCATCTATTTTGGTTTGACATTTCTGTGCCTTTCTATATGCTTAGTTGGAAGGAAATGCTACGGAAAAAGGTCGGTGCACGGTCACAAGTGATTTGTTGCTATCCTCCACGCACGCAGGAAAAAGGTTGGTGGAAACAAGTTAAGTTTATTAGCTCTATATTCTACTCCAAAATGTTCTGGTGCAGATTGAGATGCTTTTGCCACCTGTATGTCCTCATGCGTGGGCATCAACTTCTTTTCAAGGACTGCGATTTTATCATAAAAATATAGGTGGGCAGAAAATGTTAATTAGCTCTTGATATTAAAAAAAGGTTAAATAGAAATTACTCCTGATGAAAACAATGTTAGTTTTAGTCTGTTTGTTTGTGTGTTTCTCGCATATGGCTCCTGATGAAAACAGAAGGGACAGTGTGTAGAAGCAGTACAACTTTTTTTTCTTTTTTTCCAGAGTTGAACAAGAAGCGCTCTCTTCGTTGTCCCAAGGTTATTGGTCTCCAAGAAACAAACAATATGAATGGTATGTTCTACTTCCACATCACGAGGGGACACTTATTTTGCGTCCAAAGTCCAAACACAAATATTTAACCCCTCTGCCTTCATTTTCCCAGAAGAACTGTGTAGCCCTCTATGCTTCATAGAGACATTAAGTACTTTTCCACAGTGCAATTGTCTCCATTTATTTAGTTTGTTCAAAGATGCATGTATTGCACGACGAAATGTTCATGACAAAAGAAAAAGAAAATAATTTTAGTTGCTGTGATGACCAAGTATTGGAATAAAAAATACCCTGGAAACCTTCAATAATTGGGTAACATCTTTTTAAATGCTGTGATAGTAAGGATTATGGAGGAAGGAATGTGATGCCCGGGATTCAGTGTTACCTGTTACACGTTGGATCCAACGCAGTGATCAGAAACTGTATAGTGGAAGCAAAAGAAATTTTCCTGATTGTATTTTAGCCCTTTTTGGGTCAAAGGCAAGTTACAAATAAGCATTAGGTTTCGGCAGAGCAGATTATTCAGTGCGATATTTATATAATTCACTTGCATGCTTGTATAATGTGAACCAGCATGAATTTTAAAAACTAGCTGATACTGGATACTTATTACAGATCAGCTGATACGCCCAACGTATCTTTGGACCTTATACATAATACATCACCATAGATTCATAGTGTACGATGCCATGATGATGAACACTGCTAAACATAAACATAGTGAGAGTCTTCACTCACGGCATCCATCCATGCATGGAAAAAAATCATGCATAATTGCATATATATGCAACACAACAGAAATTACTTAATAATTTGCCTAGCATACATGGATAATACAAGAATTGTACAGTCTCATTTTTGGAACAGTACATTATAAGGAAAACAGGTCGTGTACATATGTGATTGTGCAAATCTTCAGGCCATCATACGGCCTTCATCAACCTGAGTACCTGACAAACTGACAAAGGCAAAACGTACACCAAAGATGCACGTACGCCATATAGAAAAATATACATCAAAGTTATAACAAAGCAGGGTCTCCAACCGGGAATATCCAGGAGAGTGAAGAGGTAATTGTTGAGACAATACTAAGTGACGTCCAGGAAAATGAAGAGAATGAGGAGGTGATCGTTAGGACAATCTCAGGTCGTGTGAATGAAATGGACTGGAGAAGACAGATGGGGCAATCAGTGCTAAAGAGCCAATCAACGGAGGCAGTTTAGAGGTCAGGGGGAGCATGTCAGGCAACCCCGGTCGTAGCAGGCTGACTCAGGCCTTGTTTAGATCCAAAAACTTTTTGGATTTTGACACCGTAGAA
>Ga0182004_10001367_pt1 | contig 17701 bp, 15 predicted proteins | sample Sormic07211540_1_FD_120479 | JGI IMG/M metagenome (GOLD analysis project Ga0182004, IMG submission 120479) | Endophyte microbial communities from Sorghum bicolor roots, Mead, Nebraska, USA - 072115-40_1 MetaG | ecosystem: Host-associated > Plants > Roots > Unclassified | place: USA: Nebraska...
CAAGACAAATCTATTAAGCATAATTAATCTGTCATTAGCACATGTGGGTTACTGTAGCACTTAAGGCTAATCATGGAGTAACTAGGCTTAAAAGATTCGTCTCGCGATTTTCAACCAAACTGTATAATTAGTTTATTTTTTTATGTACATTTAATGTTCCATATATGTGTCCAAAGATTCGATGGGATGGATGAAAAAATTTTGGGTGAGAAACTAAACAGGGCCTTACAGCAGTTGAAAACACTGAAAGTTGTACGTTGCTTATTTTACATTGCACTGATGGAAATTGATTGGCAGAAAAGAGTTTTGGCTTGACCTTTCTTCTTCAAAATAAAACTTTTGCACCCAGTAAACGGACATAATGAATTGTTGACTTTAGATTCCATGGACGGCTGTACCCAGCGATGCAAGGAAGATGCAAAGATTCCTCAAAGAAAATTGGTGGCGAACTGCAACTTGAATTCTTAGACGCCAAAACAGAGAAACATAAACTAGCTGACTTGGGTCTCTTGGGGAAACAGTGTCACACACCTTGGCATGTGTTCATGACTGTTGTGAGCCCAAAGGGACATTATCTTCTGGTGATGATCTTCTCTTCAGCCTCTCAAGGGTTGGGTCATCTGAACAGACGGCAAAATTGTTGCCTTGTTGCTTGATGCACCAAAGATCACATAGGACTTCAAGTGATAGAAATACAGACAGAGCATACTGATGTCGCAGCCTACAATTCTTAAAATTTAAAGATGCTGATGCTGATTATGTGGTCTGCAAATGGGTTATCCATTTCCTCTAATGAAATACAGGCAAACTCCCGGGCGCGAAAAAAAGCAAATGGGTTATCCAGAACAGCAAAAAAGAAAAGCGGCTTGGTCGAAGATTTTTGAAAAAAAATTCGAAATCATTTAGGATGCTGGCACAATATGTTGCTTCAGAATATAAAATAGGCCTTTCAAAAGATACAGGAATATACACCAAGACCCTTTTTCTTTAAAAAAACCCCTAGATCTGAAGATCCGAAAACTATACCACCAATTCGCAGCATCCGATAATTGGAGGCATGTCAAAGGCTGATTGAAATGTGAGCAAACACTAATTTGTCAAAATGTGTCACACATCATATGACGTTAGGAGGGAATAAATAATGTAGAAGCAAAGTCAACCAATGCGGTGAATGGAAGACGTTTAAGATGCTACAACGTGCAAACAATACCGTCATTGGCTTTGATTTCTTGTTTTTAATGTTTCAACATGGCAGTTAGCAGATACTACCATCATATTGAATCAGCGAGTCCGTTTGGCTGAATAAGTTGGACAGACTGTTGGGGAACAAAAGAACATCGGTGGAGGCGAACCCACAATAACGCTTTGGTCCTGGGCTGAAGAATCTCTAAGCAGGAGCTCTACTAGTTTACACTAAAACTAGCTTTCATTGTGTCACCAAACGACAAACCAGCATTGTATACTCGTTTTTGGATTGAGGATTTGAAGCGAAGACCTCTCTAACTTGTCGGCACGAATCATCATTGGAGTTTCAGGAATGCGGCGGAACGGTGAAAATACAGCGCACACATTGTTCTTGGATGCAACGGTTCTTGTCCTTTTTAGCAAAGCAAGCTTATCGACAATGCAAATGCCAAGTAACGAGAGCTGTGATGATCCATTGAGTAACTAGATAATCAATCGACAATAGACCGTCGTTCTTTTTAGCTTTTGCCTTGCCTATGATGCAATACTAAGTACTACTCTTTTTCTTAAAAAAAAAAAAAATTATACGCGTCCTCAATTGCTACAGCCAGACAAAACAGTGACAAAGACCCGTTTTCTCTAGTCCATCCTTTTGGCCAAGGAAACAGCAGTAAAAGCATGGTTCCTTTTCCGGGTGCGCTTTTCGTTTGAGTGGTTTATAAGAACCGATAAGTTAATAATGAAAAGCAACTCCACGTTCATTGGAGCAGTTCAGACGAAGCAGGAAGTAAGGCATCCTTCACCATTGGCGTCCATTCAGGTTTAGGATAAGACGAAAAGTGGCCATACGTGCCTGCTGTTTTAGCTTCTTATATATTCCAGCACAGAACAAGTTCTTGGCTGGCTGGCCATTGGCAAACTTCGCCTTGATTTTGTATTCTTTCAGTTGCAGGAGGACATTCCTTCTGCAAAGACGCTACCCCGTCCACAGGCCACACAGGTAGAGGCAGGCGCAGCTCTCAATGAGCGAATTCCAAATTTCTGAAAATCACTGAAGCCGTTTCGATCAAACTAAATTGTCACGTGGGTCTGGTCAGATGTGCTATTTGTGATCCCTGATAGGAAATAAAAAACTGAAACTATCTCCCAAGTTGAGACGATGCCTTGCACAACTGCACTGCACAAGACATAAATGATGGACACTATCTTCTTAAACTGCCGGTATATATAGATTATATTAAGGGAACTGGAAAAGAAATCACATTTTATCTCTAAATGAAAATGATACACGCCCTGCCCTGCTTCCGTGTCCATCTGTCTTCCCCATCGCAGCCAGCTTCGCTGTATAAATAACCCTTGCGCCTCCCGGCTTCTGACCATCCATTGTGATACTTCAGACAGACACTTCTTCTTGCCTACTAAGCTCTCTTGTGTTCTTGCCTTCTGCCTGTGCTGTGACTGATGGCCAGCCTCACCGATCTCGTTAACCTCGACCTGAGTGATTGCACCGACAAGATCATTGCCGAGTACATCTGGTTGGTGGCATCCTTCTGCTCTTGCTCTGATTTTCATTTCAGAATCGCCTTTGCATTCAGAACACAATCCTTGCAAGTTTCATCTGATCGTCGGTCGTCACCTGAAATTTGCAGCATCTGCACCTTTTTGTTTTTCTTCTGTGTACTCGTAGTTACCAGCGCAGTATGTTCTGAATTCTACTATGCCAGCTCGAAAGTCTTTTGTGCAAGTTTGGCCCCTTTCTGATGTCGCCTCTTCTGTGCAGGATTGGAGGATCCGGCATAGACCTCAGGAGCAAAGCAAGGGTGTGTAGTCTTGTTCACGTCGTTTCTTTCTAAACCATGTCGTTTCCTAGCATGAAATACTTTATTTCTGACCATGCTGTTGTTGGAGCAGACGGTGAAAGGCCCCATCACCGATCCGAGCCAGCTGCCAAAATGGAACTACGACGGCTCCAGCACCGGGCAGGCTCCCGGAGAGGACAGCGAAGTCATCCTCTAGTATGATCCTCATCTCCTTGCTTCGTTCATCTTTTTAACTTGCATGGCACCTTGTTCATTGTAGCTTATGTGGTTGCGCCTTTTTTTTTCACTCTGAAGCCCTCAAGCCATTTTCAAGGACCCGTTCAGGAAGGGCGACAACATCCTTGTAAGCCTTTGCGTACCTTCTCGTTTTACATTTCTCTTACAATTCATAAAAGCGGTCAAAAAGTTTTTTTTTTAAAAAAAAATAAAGAAGATGAGGAAGGAAAAGAGGGACCAAAAGGCCAACCTTGCTCTGGGATCATATGATTTTTTTTTCTATGTTTGTTTTTCTACTACTTACTCTGGGATTTCTTTAAAAAAAGAAGGATAATAAAAAGACTGTTTGAGTAAAGGTAGTAGTAAATTATTTGAACCATGTGAGTAGAAGTTTTTTTTTTTGGCAAGCAAGCTATGTTGGTGGGTTTGTTATGCTTCTTATTCAGACTACTCTATCTGTATAGGTGATGTGTGACTGCTACACGCCACAAGGCGAGCCAATCCCTACTAACAAGAGGTACAATGCTGCCAAGGTTTTCAGCCACCCCGACGTTGCAGCTGAGGTGCCATGGTATGAATATTGGCTCAATTTCAGACAGTGTTTTTTCAGCCTAGAAAATATCAGCATTTTGTTGTACTGGTACACAGGAAAATGTTACAGTACTAACCAAAATAGACAAAAGATGTTATTACAGCCAATGAAGTAAATGGTTTGTTATTGTAGCACAGCAGTTTAGAAAAAAAAAAGGTTGATATAAATACAACATAATTGAACTTAGAAAGTATGTGAACAAAATGTTCAACATAAAAGTTTTGAAGGACCACCATATTTGGAAAATTCCATCTTTTTATCTACTAGTACCTTTGTATCTTATCCGGTTCCTCATCAGGACCTCTGTCTGAATTCAAACAGGTACGGTATTGAGCAGGAGTACACTCTCCTTCAGAAGGATGTGAACTGGCCCCTTGGCTGGCCTGTTGGTGGATACCCTGGTCCCCAGGCAAGAAAACTTCTATGACCCTTCAACTTTTATCTATTGCATGCAAGTTAACAAAAAAAAAGTGTTGTAAGCTTTGGGGGAAAAAACATTACCTTTTTTTTTACAAAAAAAAGAACACTTTGAACCAGTTGACACAGCGAAACTTTACTAGTATACAAAAGAGGCAATCTTGAGCTTTTGACGAGATGAGAAATCCTTTTAAAAGTACATAATGTCATGTATAACAAATTGTTCATGTTTGGAGTCCTATTTTAGCAAAAGTGATGTTAGGAATCCTATAATAGCGAAGCCATATGTTTGGAGTCCTATAATAGCAATTATCTCATACAAAAGAGGAGGGCAGAAGCATGCCTTGCAAGTATCTCAACTGTTGGGTGCATTTTCTTCCTTTTTTCCAGGGACCATACTACTGCGCTGCCGGTGCCGATAAGGCCTTTGGGCGCGATGTGGTCGACGCCCACTACAAAGCCTGCCTCTACGCCGGCATCAACATCAGCGGCATCAACGGCGAAGTCATGCCTGGCCAGGTAGTACTACAACCCCGCAAGTTACACATGCACAGTAATCGACGCGTGCTAAAACTGCTGAATTCTGAACTGGATTCCGTGTCAAACAGTGGGAGTTCCAAGTTGGCCCGTCCGTTGGGATATCTGCCGGTGACGAAATATGGGTTGCCCGCTACATTCTCGAGGTCCCTTTTTTCGCAGTATCTTCCGATAGTGCAGTGTCAAACTAGACTACTAGAGTGCTGCAGCTAACAGTGATTTTTTTGCTGACTGAGTGGTTTCAGAGGATCACTGAGATTGCCGGAATTGTTCTCTCCTTGGACCCGAAGCCAATCCAGGTAGATGAAGTTTCTTCTAATTCTGACATGATCATCACATGAGCATGCATAGCGATTACTGAATGAATGGCATTGGTGCTGCTTGTTGTTCGTGTGCACGCAGGGTGACTGGAACGGCGCCGGTGCCCACACCAACTACAGCACCAAGTCGATGAGGGAGGCCGGTGGCTACGAGGTGATCAAGAAGGCGATCGAGAAGCTGGGGAAGAGGCACACGGAGCACATCGCCGCGTACGGCGAGGGCAACGAGCGCCGCCTCACGGGCCGACACGAGACCGCCGACATCAACACCTTCAAATGGGTGGGTATACATACATATATGGTTTCTGATGCGAATAAGGCCTTGTTTGGATGTTGTCGGATTCACTTCAATCCATGTATGTTGGTGCGGATGTTGTCGGATTCACTTCAATGTATGTGTTGTGGTGTGGATTGAAGTGGAATTTAGTTCAAATTTCAATCCAATCCACCTCAATACATGTGGATTGATGTGAATCCGACTAAACAAGGCCTAAGATGCGATGTGAATGGTTTCTGATGCTGGTGTCTCTGCATCAGGGCGTGGCGAACCGCGGCGCGTCCATCCGCGTGGGCCGCGACACGGAGAGGGAGGGCAAGGGATACTTCGAGGACCGCAGGCCGGCATCCAACATGGACCCCTACGTCGTCACCGGCATGATCGCCGAGACCACCATCCTGTGGAACGGAAACTGATAAAGCCACGGTTGTTCCTCTTCTGCACAACGCTACTACGCCTGCAATGCACGCATCCGCTCTGATGTCATGTCAGTTTGGTTTTGCGATTTCGGTTCCCCGTCGTGGGGTGTCCTAAAATTTTTTACTTCGGTCTCCGGTGTACTGCTTGGAAAGTCTGAATAATGGCTGCAAATGGATTTTGCTTTCGTCATAGGGGTACCTAGCTACCTTTAGCTGTTCTTTCCTGTTTATTGGATATGTATAATGTAATGTAATACTATTACTACGTGATTTTATATGAAAAGAATCATTGTCGTTTTGTTCGCGATCACAAGTACGGTGGTTCCATTCCAATTCCATGCTGTCCACCCTTTCCATTGTCAGACGCAGCACCACTGTCACACTGTGGGATTGAAGTAGAAGCACGACACTTATCCTGGGGCCAACAAATTAAATCTGATATCCCGTCTCTGTCTTGTGAGTTGTGACCACCGAGTCACCCAAGGAATATGATATGATGCCGACGCCGTGTGGCTCTTTAATCTTCAGCCCCTTCTTCTTACCAATTGTCGATGAGACGCACACCTGCTGCCAATGTGGCGCCTTTTACCTTTACTACATGAAAGTGGTTGAAAGGAAACGGAGGGTCTTCCGGTTCCGCATCTGGGACTAGCAAATCCAGGTCTTATCCCGGGCGACGCTGGCGAAGAAATAGCAGATCGTGCAGCAATATATTGTGCAGCACCGAGCAGCAACCAGACAGCAGCTATTTTCCTTGGAAGCAACCAGACAGTATACCCATTCAGCAGCTTTGTCTCGGTCTCCTGGTATTGGGCTTCGTCCTAGCTTTCGCCAGCTCGACCCAACACACGTGATGGGTCCCGAATGGGTTTGCATGCCTCTGAAGGATCAGGCCCATTTAATAGCTATATTAGCTGCTGCCGTAAAAGAGAAAAAGCCTATTTTTCCTCTTCAACGTTTACGAAAGTCTGCTTTTTTTTTAACTTTAAAATTGGGCAAACTACCTCCTTAACTTTTTAAACCATACGTTTTACCTCCCTGGAGCTGTTTCGAAGGCGATTTTGCTACAGTGAATAGTGGTTTTGCTATAGTGACGGCGGTTTTGTCTTTTTATTTTTAAATTATTTCGGCTAAATCTATGAAAAATTATAATAAACCACAAAAAAAACATAAAATAGAAAATCCAATTTTGTTGGACTCCACATAAGTAGATCTACACCATGAACATATAATATGGTATGCTTTAGTACAAAGTTTTTGCTATAAAGGTTTTGTCTTTTTCTTTTTTATTTATTTTGGCTAAATATTAGAAAAATCATATTAACATACAGAAAAATCATAAAATATAAAATCTAATTTTGTTAGACTCCACATGAGCATATCTACACAGTAAATATATAATATGATATATATTTAAATTCTAATACAAAAACACCTAGCTTAATCCATTTGTACATCGTCACATTTTCCTCGTGACCAACTTGGGAACATGAAGTTGAAATCGCTAGTAATCGCAAATCAGCAGTTGCGGTTAATTAAGTTCAGAAAAGCTATTGCATAATTAAATTCTAATAAAAAATAAGGCTACGGACGTTCTCTTAAGAAAAGTATTTATGCATAGTAACTGTCTAACTGAAAGACACCAAATCAAAGAACAGACTGGACTCCAAGACGTCACAAACATGAGAGTGTACAAAGCAAGTTAGGCCTTGTTCAGTTCCAAAAATTTTTAGGAAATCAGAACTACTGTAGCACTTTCGTTTGTATTTGACAAATATTGTCCAATCATGGATTAACTAGACTCAAAAAATTCGTCTCGTCAATTCCGACCAAATTGTGCAATTAGTTTTTATTTTCGTCTATATTTAATACTTCATGCATACGTCTAAAAATTCGATGTGACGGAAAATCTGAAAAATTTTACAAAATTTTTTGGAACTAAACAAGGCCTTACAAAGGGTCACCTCTATACCCTGACTCAACTACTCCCGCCGTCTAAAAGAAATGATGTTTTGTGATTTGAAATTTATCCTACAAAAATATGATGTTATGAGCTTTAGACATGAGAACAAGACAGAAAGGTGTGCAGGCAATAATAATATAAGCTGGTAACACTTTAAAAAGGAAAAAAAAAACCTTTTACTTGGATTCATGGAAGCGTGGCCTACATGATGGAGATTCCAAAATGCAACACGGGACAATAACGAACAGTCAACATAACATTGCCTGGTGGTGTAGCAGCTGATCAGCTGATGGAGTTGTGAAGTTGTAATAGGAGCTCGTCAGTCTCATCTCGGCTTCACGGTCACGGGGAGCCCGTCCGCCATCCGCAGCGTTAGCGACGCAACCTGCCGGGGCCGGTACGCGCCGTCCACCGCGACGTCGAGCTCCTCCAGCAGGCACGCCACGATGGACTTCATCTGGATGTACGCAATCTCCTTGTCCAGGCACAGCCTCGGCCCCGCGTGGAAGTGGAACGCCACGAACCGGAACGGGTTGTCCGGCCGGAACGTCCCGTCGCCGGTGTTCAGCCACCGCTCCGGCCGGTACTCCTTCGCGTCGTCGCCCCAGACCGACTTCATCCGCCCCATCGCATAGGAATTGGAACGCCACGACTTCATCCCTGCCTGCACGGCAGTTCCGTCGGGCAGGACATCGTCCGTCTCCGCCCGCAGCGAGTTAATCGGCACCGGCGGGTACAGCCGCATCGACTCCGTGATGGCCGTGTGCACGTAGTGCATCTCGCGGAGCACGTCCAGGTCGAACCCGGCGACGCTATCGACGTCGCCCTGTGCACGCCGCCGGGCGCGCACAGCAGCGACCTCGTCGCGGATGCGGCGCTGCACGTCCGGCCGCGAGGACAGCAGCTAGAAGAACTAGGTGAGCGCCGCCGACGACGTGGTACCCCGCCCCGCGAGTAGCAAGCTGATCACCACGTCGCGGAGAGGCACCTCAGAGTCAGAGTAGGTCTCGTCCGGGCTCGCCAATCGCCATGAACCGCGACAGGAGGTCGTGCTTCTCAAAACCGGCACTCAGCATCTCCTCTCGGCGCGACAGGATTATGCGATCGGCGCAGTTGTGCACCATCGCGATGGACTCCCGGTGCCGCTTCTCAGAACCCACGTTCAGCGCTTTCTTGGCCTTCCAGAACTCGGGGAGCGCGTACCGGAACCGGCCCGCGCTGAAGTTCGCGGCGTCACGGAACGCATCGGCGAAGCTGCTATCCACCGCGGCGTCGCCTTCGTCCGGGAGCTGGAGCGGGTCGTGGTCGAAGGCGACGCGGCAGATATTGTCGAAGGCGAACCGCTCGAGCACGTCCTGGAGGTCAAGGGTGGCGCCGGACGCCGCGGCGCGGCGCAGCAGCGGGAGGAGGCGACCGTGCAGCTCGGCGTGCACGCAGCGCGCCACGAAGGCGCGGAGCGAGCGCGTGTTGAACTCGTGGCTGGCGACCTTCCGCTGCGCGCGCCAGGTCTCTCCGTCGGCGTTGAAGATACCCCGGCCGAGGAAGTCGTGCAGCAGCGACGAGACCCGGGGCCCCTTGCGGTAGCGTTCGAAGCTGGTGCGCTGTGCGCAGGAAGTGCTCCACGTTCGCCCGGGTTCGCGGTGATCACAGCCCGCACGCCGCCTGGCCGGCGCAGCTCGAATGTGCACGTGGTCTGGCGCTCGAGGAACTCGGTTATCCAGTCGAGCACGCGATGCCGGTTAGCCAAGAACTGTGGCAGGTGCCGGATCAGCGGGTACGGCTCCAGCCCCGGCGCGTACGTCGGCCCTGCCTGCCGCCGTTGTCTTGATCTCAAAAGCACAAACCCTTGGTCTATCGACGCCAAGTCTTGCTCAAGCTTCACCATCACACACGATTCTCTACTTCAAAGCCTTCGACTTGTCCTTCACACATGCAACCAGTCCATCGAGTCAAACTCTATCTTGATCTTCTCCACAATATTGGTCACATGACTCTATGTCATATCTCATATGCAATGAACTTCTTCATCACCACTTATTCATTTGTAGAGTAATCTCCTATGTATCTCACGTAAATACTATTAGTTCATCTAAGTTATCACTCAGTTACCAAAATCAAACAAGGACCTTTTAACTGGTCTTGTCTTGGTGTCATCGCACGTCAAGGCATGGCCATCGTCCTGGTTGTCATGATCTTGCTCCTTATGCCATGGCGTAGCATGGTGTGGTGCAACGGTGCTAGTAGTGACGACATTGTGGGCATGGCAGTGGTTCACCAACTGTCCAGCGCGACGTGGTCTTATAGTGGCCTTCATCACCATCTCCTGTTTTTCTGATAGTGTCATGACACGAATGAGCGGGTGGCTACTCTCGGGTTGTTGGTGGCCCTTCTAGCTCGTGGCTATGTAGACTCGACTCTGGGTTGCCAAATCGAGGCTCCTAGTGGTCTGGTTGATCTTGTGAAGCCAAGGGCGGATTATGCAACACATCCACTAGCAGGTGGGGTCGTACGCCCGTCTTATCGAGCTAAGTTTGGACAGTGCAGTGTCGTACCAGTCTTCACCCGTCCGCGGTGTTGTCTTATCTGCGTAGGGGTGCATAGGAATGGCGTTATTTGCCCTGAGATCTCATGTCCCAAGAGATAATCGTCCTCTCAGTCCTAGCAGAGTGAGTGGTGGGTGCCTGTCTCTGTAAGGGCAGGCATGCCTGATGGTGTCCGCCCTCTCGATATCCTTTCCTAGAGGTCAAGACGGAGAAGAAGTCGAGCACGACTACGGAACGCGCGGCGAAAGAAGAAGGGAGAGGTCGTCATGGACCGCTTGGCTTGGTGTTTGACCGGGAACTTGTGTGGCTTAGGTGGGCCACAGTTACTAGGTCTCGGTGCCTTGGGACACCCGAGGTATCTTGATGCACTCATGTCGCTGGCCTACCGAGCCCTTTTGGCCATCTATATGCAGTTATGCACTGACTAGAAGTCTACAAAGCCGAAGAGCGACTGCAAGTCTACATAGACAAAGGGCTCAGCTCGACTCTACTACCTCCTGCTCAGAAAGAATCACAATCTGACCAATCTGATGTGCAGCACAGAAGGAGAAAAAAAAATGAAATGGATCCAAATTATAAATTTCATTCTCCTTGTTTTGCAGCCGGCTAGTAGCTGATGTTTTAAGCTTTGATTTATACCATTCTTTAAATGTTAGTTGTAGACTTGAAGAGAGAGTGTGTTTATAAGGTCTTTCTGCAATAAACATCTTTTATGACTCGTTGCTTTTTGTTTGACATGATTTTTACTACACTATTTACATAAGTTATTATCTTTTATTTTCTATTGGATCGCTTTATCACAAAAATTAGTAGTATAAAGTTCGCCACATGTGAATTTTAATCCTGAATCCACCAGTGGATAAAATAAATAGAAGAAATTCATTCAGCTGCAAATAATCTAGGTCTGTTCAGTCCGATAACTAACCTTCCGTCGGGAAAAGGTTTTGAAAAATTTTCCCCTCCCGTGGGCAGGGACCAGGGCCACGTCGAACAACGACACGGGCCGCAGCGCCGGGCAGCAAACAAAATCCTCGCGCGTGGCCAAGGGGCTTTCCAGGCAGCGCAAACCGCTCTACATCCCCATATATTTTCCCCAGTAGGCACCAACCACAACCAGGCAGAGACAGAACACAACCTCTGAGATTCCCCATGGCTGCTTTCTGGTTGCTGCTGCTGTTCGTCGCTAGTGCAGTCCTTGTTCTTCGTACATGGAGAGCTCGAAGTATCATCAGCAAGGCGCGGCAGGCAGGGCCGACGTACCCGCCGGGGCTGGAGCCGTACCCGCTGATCGGGCACCTGCCACAGTTCTTGGCTAACCGGCACCGCGTGCTCGACTGGATGACCGAGTTCCTCGAGCGCCAGACCACGTGCACCTTCGTGCTGCGCCGGCCGGGCGGCGTGCGGGGCGCGATCACCGCCAACCCGGCGAACGTGGAGCACTTCCTGCGCACCAGCTTCGACCGCTACCCCAAGGGGCCCCGGTTCTCGTTGCTTCTGAACGACTTCCTCGGCCGGGGCATCTTCAACGCCGACGGAGAGGCCTGGCGCGCGCAGCGGAAGGTCGCCAGCCACGAGTTCAACACGCGCTCGCTCCGCGCCTTCGTGGCGCGCTGCGTGCACACCGAGCTACATGGCCGCCTCCTCCCGCTGCTGCGCCGCGCCGCGGCGTCCGGCTCCCCGCTCGACCTCCAGGACGCGCTCGAGCGGTTCGCGTTCGACAATATCTGCCGCGTCGCCTTCGACCACGACCCGTGCCAGCTCCCGGACGATGGCGACGCCGGGGCGGACAGCAGCTTCGCCGATGCGTTCCGTGACGCCGAGAATCTCAGCGCGGGCCGGTTCCGGTACGCGCTCCCCGGGTTCTGGAAGATCAAGAAAGCCCTGAACGTGGGTTCTGAGAAGCGGCTGCGGGAGTCCATAGCGATGGTGCACGATTTCGCCGATCGCATAATCCAGTCGCGCCGGGAGGAGATGCTGACTGCCGGTTTTGACAAGCACGACCTCCTGTCGCGGTTCATGGCGAGCCAGGACGAGACCTACTCCGAGTCTGAGGTGCCTCTCCGCGACGTGGTGATCAGCTTCCTACTCGCGGGGCGGGAGACCACGTCGTCGGCGCTCACCTGGTTCTTCTGGCTGCTGTCCTCGCGGCCGGACTTGCAGCGCCGCATCCGCGACGAGGTCGCTGCTGTGCGCGCCCGGCGGCGTGCACAAGGCGACGTCGATAGCATCGTCGGGTTCGACCTGGACGAGCTCCGCGAGATGCACTACGTGCACGCGGCCATCACGGAGTCGATGCGGCTGTACCCGCCGGTGCCGATTAACTCGCTGCGGGCGGAGACGGACGACGTCCTGCCCGACGGAACAGCCGTGCAGGCAGGGTGGTTCGTGGCGTACAATTCCTATGCGATGGGGCGGATGAAGTCGGTCTGGGGCGACGACGCGCGGGAGTACCGGCCGGAGCGGTGGCTGAACACCGGCGACGGGACGTTCCGGCCGGACAGCCCGTTCCGGTTCGTGGCATTCCATGCGGGGCCGAGGCTGTGTCTGGGCAAGGAGATGGCGTACATCCAGATGAAGTCCATCGTGGCGTGCGTGCTGGAGGAGCTCGACGTCGCGGTGGACGGCGCGCACCAGCCCCGACCGGTTGCGTCGCTGACGCTGCGGATGGCGGACGGGCTCCCTGTGACCGTGAAGCCGAGACGGGACTGACGAACTGCTGTCACAAACAACTGCAGACTCTGCAGGAGGCTGAACATTTGGAAAGAAATGGTGTACCTTTTTCCTATACGTGAATAAATCCACTAAATTCGTCTATTTCTCTATTTCTTTCGGAAAAGCACCTCTCAGTTGCTTAAAGTTCAATGGCAATTCTTGTACTGGCAATTTTTTTGAGATCCGCAGAATTTGTTCGGGGTTTGATGTCCAAAGTCCAAACTCCCCTATTCTTGTACTCATCTTTTGTGCGGACTTTTCAGCAGTATATAGGTACGTTCTGTATAGAAAGAATTTGTATTCCTTCACAGAGAGTGACACGTGTAGGGACTATAAGAAAATAAGCGGATACATCACTCTTTTTGTTCCGTGCAGCACACTTGTTTCATTAAGAGAAGATAGAGATTGTACAGCTCCACGGCCATCCACCGGCGAAGCTGATAGAAACAAGCAGATACGTCCTTCTCTTATTTCATGTCAAATGTGAAAGAAGCTGACACTGAAGTCAAGGTTATTAAATCGTAGAATCTAGGCTGTAGAAAACATTCCACAATAAAATCTTACTCATACGGTCAGTATAGTAACTTGAATTGTAAAATCTATAAGACATCACTTTCGCCGAGAGGGCTTACAAAATACCACCCCATTAATCAAAAAACAAGAAAAACACAGTATCATTTGATTCTATAATGATCTAATGGATTAGATTATACCAAAGAGCCTATATTTAATGTAATAATAAATAATAAATGTGGAATATATAGTAAATTAAGGGAAATAATTTGATTTCCATACAAGTCGAAAAGAGAAATACTCAAATAAAACCTTCCATGTAGAACACATAATTAGCAAAAGCAAATTTTTAATAATAACTATGAAAAATTAATCGTTTGGTCTCCAAACATACTGAAAAGTAAAATATCTACATAAATTTTCCATATATACTCAAAAGAATACAATTTTAGCACAGTTTAAAGTATTTTGAGTTCAGTTAACTATATATATAAATTATAAATATCTATGATATCAAATAAACATATATGTAGAATTGCATATTTTCTAGACAGAGGCAGTAATTAGTAATTAGCAAACTCTGAAATTGAAAGTTACAAAAAAGTTTGATTTTCATATATATTCTGCAAAGCTATGGTTTACTTTGGTGATTTGACACCTTTGATCACACTAATTATGGGACGTTTGAGCTATATTTATCTTTAAATCTGCATCGTGGCTCTCGCTATAATAAAGAAAATAATCAGTTCATGAAAAAAAGGGAAGGCCCAATGGTACGAGTATATTGTATGGCGCGTTTCCAACAAATGAGGCTCGCCGCGGCCACACAGCAACGGTGCGAGGGTGTGGTTCCCGAAGTCCGAATGAAAAATCTAGGCAATCGATCTGTTTGGATGGGAGCTTGGGCAAAGCTGCCTGAGCCAGACAATCATCCCAGACGTCTGATTTTGGACGTCTCGAGTATATGCATCTACTTGATTTACTCTCACCGTCCCAAACTATAAGTCATTTCATGAATGTTGAAGAGTCAAAATATCTTAACTTTGACCAAAGTTATAGAAAGAATTACAAAGATTTATAACATCAAATAGGTATAATATGAAAATATAATTAATGAACAATGTAACGATGCTAAATTGATATCATAAATATTATTATCTTACCATATAAATTTAGTAAAACTTAAGATGGTTTGACTCTGCAAGATTCTTAAAATAACTTATAATTTGAGAATGAGGGAGTATTTGTCAAGGCTTCATCCAAACAAATCTATATGTATAGGCACTTATAATTTCTTAGACCCGTTTAATAAGGGATAAGGCTCCTCTCAGACTCTAGCTTCACTTTCTCCGGAGAAACTCTACCAAAAGATTGCAAAAAACAAGTCACGAGTTATTTTTTACTTTTTCAAAACCACTCCGGCTCCTCAAGAGAAACCCTTTCAAACAAACAAGGCCTTAAAGTTTCACCTTTAGTTTGTTTGTGTTGTACAGCATGTTTAATTTTGAGAAACAATTTATAGATCCTCTAAAACGACTCCGTGTCCTCCGAAACTAGTTTATTTGTTGTATGACCATAACTTTCAGCGTCTTTTAACTTTGATTTCGAGAAAGACACCATTACTGATTTCTTCATACGTTTCGATACTTTCCTATTTCCTCTCTGATTTGCCTGAGGCTGAAGCGGAGCAACGGAACTCTGGGCCTTTGACACCTGTTGTTTAGCGGCTCCTCACATTCGAAATCTATTTCACTTTACATGGTAGAAGTTGGTGTAATTCTAGTGCTAGTGTAGTGTGATCAATTTTTTATTTGCATTGTTTAAATAGACTTTACTTTTTTTTATTTTCTTTGAATAGAAAAAGAGTCTGTTTGGGAGAGTGCCACCGGCTCCAGATCCACGAAAAAATATATCTAGATTTATTTTTTACCCAAACACTTCTTTGACAGTTTTACCGTAGATCCGCCCCACCAAAATCATGACCCCCCTGATCCACCAGGTTTGGTAGAGTTGGAGAAAATTATCCACCACTGCCATGGCTTAAAAAAAATAACGCTTTGTTCTATTTTTTTCTTGTTTCACAGTAAGGATATGTTGAGCCCTAACAACAGATCTGCTATGACCACTCCAACTCTGGTTGCTCCCGCCCGCCTAGGCCCCTTGCTCTGATGAGGTTGTGCCCGCGCGTGTGGTCTTCAGCTCCAGCAAGGCTGTGCCCGCCTACTGTGGCCACGGGCTCTAGCGAGGGCCACGCCCGTTGGCACTGCCACCTTGCTACGTGTCTCCTCCTCCCTACTCAGCACCTCCTCTGTCATGAGCTCTGAATGGTAAGAAGGAAGAGATGGAGAGTTGACGCATTAGGCGTAGGTGGAAGTGGGATAGAAAGAGGTGGAGCTATATCAAACACTTTGTAGGATTCTAAATACTGTTGCTCCATACCGAGTGGAGCTAGAGGTGATAGAGCTCTCTCAAATAGGCTCTAGCTTTGTATTACTCGCTCTGCTCAATTGTCTTTTTTGTTGTTGTTGTGGCTCCCATTGTGGTTACATATTTTCTTCTTTCTAGTTTCTATAGGTACCGAGGACTTGCTTCTGGCGTCGGCGGCAGGCGTAGTCGATCAAATTGATTATTATGATTCTTATATTTGTTTAATATTTTTATTGTATTATATTCTATAGTTTATTAGTGGGGGAACCATAACTTTTGATCAAGGGACCGAACACTGCGATGGCATAATGTAACATGATAAATATGTACAGCAAATATATGTCTCAATGGCTTTCTAATTTTTTTACATATATATTTAGTACTCATAACGAAAACATAATATTTATCATAAAAATAGTGAAATAATAATTTTAGCTATATAATTGATTTTTTTAAAGTATTTAAAAAATCCAATGTTCTGGGGGGTGGGGGGCACGGCCTCCTAGTTCCGCGTGTAGTTGTCTCGAATGATTCAATAGCTTTGCTCACACAATCCGTAGGATGTATGATCTATTTTTGTTGTGATCCGCACCTTACTTTTAATTTGTGATTTTGAACCAAATAGGCTCTCGTTTGGTCGACGTCGTGCTAGAGCCACCTAGCAGGATAGAAGTAGGAGGGGACCGAGAGGCACACATCCGCAGTTTGGCTGCTGGTGTCTGTCTCATCAACGATGGCGTGCATCATCGTCGCACGTACGATGCCGAGGTCGACCCGACGTGCCAAGACACAACCACGTATTGCCTCCAAAGGGTACATATGCATCTTGTAACATGTCTATAGTATATGTTTTACATTTGTGATTCGGATAAAGGATAATTTTGATCTTTGAATTATATCATTTTGAAAATTTTGGTATGTTTGCTCCATCCAGGCCCTCAATCTTTGTATATTTGCAACGCATATCGTTCTTTGTATTTTTCCATTTCGAATTTTTGATAGGTTTGGTTGAATGACTTTTCAACGATTTTTTTCTCAAATCGGTTGGCTGGCTGAAAAGTAAGCAACAGACGTATTTCGAAATTTCGTTGATTTATGGCTGAAAAGAATCGTTGGAATATATGACTAAAGATGGGGCTTGGCTGAAAAGTTACGTCTGAAAATACTGTTCACTGATTTATTATAAGAGAAAAATATCGTTGAATGACTGACATATTCGGCAGATAAGCTCAAGCGAACAGGCTAACATCAAAACCATATCAACAGGCTCTATAATGAGAACATCAAAATTCATATCAACTTTTGATATCTCATATGCTGTTAGTCCATTGATTCCTTGATGCGCAGGTGTGGTAAGCTCGTGGGCAGAAGCAATGGACATCTTTATCTTCTCTTCTTTGTGAGAAGCTGATCATACAACTGGAAATAAACATTGTCACAACATTACTTGTCAAAAAAAAAACATTGTCACATTGGTGAAGCTGTTGAAAATCACATTGGTGAAGCTGCCGGGCGCCAATGTGGCCGTCGCTATGGATAATTGTACAGCGCTCAAAATAGCAGTCATGACAAAAGCAAAATTTATTACAAACTTTACATACAAAGTTTACAATAATACCCTGACGGGCGGACACTAGTCTACTCCTACAGACTACCCTACTGGCCTACTGCTCGGGCTGATCACCCGCCTGGCCTTGCTGCCCGGACGAAGGGGTCGGGGCCACCAGCGCCTGGCTGGTCGAGACCGCAGGCGTCGACCG
>Ga0182004_10001368_pt1 | contig 17695 bp, 17 predicted proteins | sample Sormic07211540_1_FD_120479 | JGI IMG/M metagenome (GOLD analysis project Ga0182004, IMG submission 120479) | Endophyte microbial communities from Sorghum bicolor roots, Mead, Nebraska, USA - 072115-40_1 MetaG | ecosystem: Host-associated > Plants > Roots > Unclassified | place: USA: Nebraska...
TGGTAGAAATATGTTGCTCTTTTGAGTTCCTTGGTATATTTACATTGGCAAATAATATCTTATTCTTCGTTTAAATGAATATATGTCTATCACATATATGATGTTGTAAAAAAAGGAACCACGACAAAGTTGAATTTAGCTTTTTTTTGTTAAAATACTGATTCATACATGCGTATGTGATGACCCGTAGCAACGTACGGGTACTCAACTAGTATAATAAAAAGTATAAAACCCAAAACTTCCTGCTCGTGCATCATATTACTATATATAAATATGTTTATATAAAATATTGCTGAAGCCTACCAGCAGAAGCAAGCGATCAACGAGCTTACCCACGATCTCAGTAAAGAAATCTGTTGTATCACTAAAGAATCCAATGTCCTGACAAAACACTGACCAACATGATTAAACAGGCATGGCATCATCTAGGGCGCACCAAACCTGTAGCGACCGGCAACCCCTAGTTAACAACCACCCAAGTCCTAGGTTGCATCAACGACGTCTTAATCTAATGGATGGACGAATAAATTATGTCATTTTCCAATGCCTGTCACGAGAAGATCTCCGATCCCTCCAGAAAAATCAACTCCAACTCTCTTAATTAATCGATATGCCCTAGTATAACATACTCCTAACAATCAGAGTAGATTTCAACCCTGCCCGTCAAAGATAGAGATGATTATGCTCCTCTTCGTTCATGTTGTGAGATGGATGAGCAGCTCCTTCAGTTTCCAACTTTTCCATGGTAACCAACCCCGGCCCCTGCCGCCCTGGGGCCTCATGTGGAGTGGGGACTTGGGGTTGGGGGGCCGCACTCGACGTTCAAAACGCAGGAGTCCACCACAAGTGCGTACTGGCGTGGGCACAGCACGCCCCCTGTTGGCACTTCACAGATCACAGTGGCGCGTGTGAAAAGCGCAGGTCACTCGGCGCGGGGAACACAGGAAAAGGCTGCTGCAATTGGCGCTGCCACCGAGGCCTCTCTCGTCTCTTTCTCGGGTTCTCTCTCTCACGTGGTATCGCTTCGGCCCTCGCCTGGCCTCGCACTCCAGCGGTCCAGCCCTCTCCCTCACTCCTCCCCCTCCCACCCCAAATTCCCCCTCAGACCCGTCGGTTCCGTAGCCCTCTCCATTCTGGGTTTTGGGGTCGTTTCCACGGGTTGGGTTTGGGGTCGGTCAGCGGCGGCGGCGGAGGAGCTGGGAGGGGAGGCCTGAGATATCCTGCAAGCGGGAGTTTGGGCGCGCTCTCTCTCTCTGCGGCTGGAGACGCGCGGGGTGAGATCTACGAGGGCCGCTGCGGCGTTCTCGCGGGGCCGGCGGAAGAGACATGGGTTTCCTCTCGGCGAAGCTGCTGCCGTCGTGCGAGAGCATGTGCGTGTGCTGCCCCGCGCTGCGCCCGAGCTCGCGCCGCCCCGTCAAGCGCTACAAGAAGCTGCTCGCCGAGATATTCCCCAAGACGCCCGTGAGTATTCGGTTCTCCTCTCCTCTCGCTTCGCTTCGGTCGGCGCGCGTCTAGTTTAGGAAGTTCGGCACCGGCATTGGCTCTTGGCTGGCTGTTGCGGCCGCGTGATGCATTGTGCTATTTTGGATCTGCAAGTTGTTCGTAACAAACTTCCTTATAAAATGCCTAGCGGAATATTTGCTCTGTCAAGTGTGTCGTATTCTGTCTTCTCTAATTTAGTTTTCTGGATAATGTGGATTTTAGTATTGATTGTATGCGGCATTAGTGGTCAAATGTATCGCTGCTTACTTTGTTTACATGGTTTACTTTTTGCAGGATGGTGCCCCAAATGAGAGGAAAATAGTGAAGTTATGTGAGTATGCTGCGAAGAACCCACTGCGCATACCAAAGGCATGTGATGTTGCTATTTTGTGACGTATTGCACTGCTACAGGATGATGTGGTTAACCATTGCTTGTTTCTTCTTCACTGCTTGCCTGCCTGCCAGATTGCCAAGTTTCTAGAGCAGAGGAGTCACAAGGAGCTGCGCTCTGCCCATGTGAACTTCGTCAGAATCATCACTGAAGCTTACAGCAAGCTGCTCTCCATTTGTAAGGAGCAGATGTGAGTTTGCCAATTTCTTAGTTACCACTTGCGCAATACTTATGGCAATGTTAACTGTTGATGATAAGGTTTTGTGGCAGAGTTCTTATGTTGTCCTACTGTGCACATGTGTTGTTGCAGGGCATATTTTGCCATCAGCCTAGTGAATGTCCTTACCGAGCTTCTGGAAAGCAAGCAGGAGAATATTCACATCCTTGGGTGTCAAACTTTAGCAAACTTTATTAACAGCCAGGTGGGGCATGGCAATCAGACATGTTCTGTGCTTTAAGTTTTCACATAATTGGTCATCATGATTTTTGGTTTGAGGTATCCATTATGATTCAATTTCCCCCTGCATATAAGCAGGTAGACAACACATATGCACGCAATATTGAAAGCTTGGTACACAAAGTATGTGCGCTTTCACGTCAACAGGGACAGGAGCACAGGCTTCTGAGGGCAGCAAGCTTGCAGTGCCTGTCAGCAATGGTAATACATAGTTCACTTCTTTCCTCCTTTTACTTTCCTGCCGCTTTCTGGCAGTTTTTTCCTGAGGTTTAGGCTTACTGACTATCATAATGTTTCCGCAGATCTGGTTCATGAAGGAGCATTCATACATATTTGCTGATTTTGATGAGGTTGTTGCATCAGCATTCAGCTTTTTATAGCATTGATCTGTTGTGAATACTTCTGTTTGCCTTCCCACTATCTTGCTTGTTTGTACAGCTTATTTTCATGCTTACAAATAACTAGCTTGTCTTGCTTCGTGTCAGTCTTCTCTTGCTTGAGTTGCCTTGTCTGGATTTCTGGACCAAATACTATCAACTATTTAAGGCTGCAAACTATTACATTTTTTCTTTGCTTATACATGGATGTTAGCTTACTTTTTTGGTGTTGTGTGTTGAATTTAAACTGATAAATTTTGTGCCTACACTCTTCTTAGGTTTTGATTTGTGGTCTAGTTCCTTGGTCTTGTGTTGTATCAAACTCCTTTTATTTTAATAAACAGATACACAAGCCTTTTGTGCATTTTTGAAAATTATTCTGCTGCTGATTGAAGTTTTGACCTGTTCTTGCATTCTGTTTGAAACTTTTTGATTGGTTGTTGAATGCATTTGATTTCAGTATTTCTTGAGTTCAGTGAAACAATGGGAATTGAAGATTTAATGTCCTGTGGATTTGGCAGATGGTGCATTCAGTGTTGGAAAGTTATAGGACGGAGGAATCTAATGGCGGTGGTGATGAGAGACATGCGTTGCAGCATAATTGGGTTGATGAAATAGCAAGGTCTGAGTGTAGATCTGGCGTAGGTGGTGGTAATGATGTGAATATTAACACTACAACTATTAGGCTGCGACCAGCAAGAAATTCTTCAGCTCTTACCAGGTAAGGCATCTTTAGCTGGTATCTCCCTCTCATGAACTTTCTGCTGAAAATGTACGCTGTTTTCTCGCCATGCGTGGTTTTGCACCATGGTATTTTGTTAGTCTTATATTCATCTCGAGCAATAATGCACACCTTTCTTCTCATTTGTCGAACGGTTCAGTGTTCAGACCTTAACCGAGATCCGATAGCATGCTTATGCTCTAGATGTTATTTGATGTTTTTTTCATCCAATATAATATCTTTGGAGTGTATAGACATGGTAGAGGTGGAGATCTGATAGCACGAAGATGTAGATCAATTCTGATTTTTGGATCTGTGTGCTGTAAGCTGTGTCCATTTGGGCATGTAACTATTGCTCAGTGAAGCTTAGGTTTTGTGTTGTCTGTTGCTTGGTTTTGGGGACGAAGCGTTCTGACGTCTGTGTTGCGCATGCTGGCTCTTGTGCTCAGATGTGCTTGGTGCGTTTTAAGTAGATTTTGATTTCGTGATCAAGCGATGAACACTTTTGTAATTTCATTGCTGTGAGGTCATGAAATTTGAGCTTCCTGTCGTGGAAAAATAGATCAATTCTGATTCCTACACTATGGCTTATTTGTTTTTCTATAACATTCTTACTAGGTTACTGATATGAAAAAAATTACTTGTGAAAAAGCATGTATCACTTAAACTAATGTCCAAGATGGCTATAGAAGAATGTCCTATCAATGTAAATAATTTAGGGTCTTTTTCATATTTTGTTTTGTCTAGTGTAAATTATATATAAAGTTCTTAATTGTACAGTTGTACTCCATTTTCACCTACCCTAGTTCAATGTACACAATAGATCATGGTTTGTTTTAATGGAATCACAGGGATGAATGTGACTCCCCAGAAGTATGGTCGCATATTTGTGTCCAAAAGCTTGCAGAACTGGCCAAAGAGAGTACAACCATGCGTCGCATTTTAGATCCAATGCTTTCATACTTTGATATGAAGAAACAGTGGGCCCCACGACATGGATTGGCTTTGCTTGTTTTGTCTGATATGGCTTATCTGGAAAAGAGTTCAGGTATTTTGTCTACTCCCAAGAAGTTTTGAGTTCAGAAATTAGACTTATATGACAATACCAAGCAACATTATGTTCTATTTGAAATTTCTTTCAAATATGTGTACATGGATTTTGTGAGGGATTTTTTCTCCTTATGGTACTATCGAGTATGTTTTTGGTTTTCTTTGTTTCTTACATATTGCCAACATATGCAATCATCTTTCCCAGAGAGTACTTAACTCCACAATTTTAACTATTATTTATTAGAATAGATTATCTGTTTTATTACAATCAGTCCACATGGAATATGTGGACCATCCACATTCTTCATCACATTATCCTCAAAACTCAGTATGGTGTGGTGTCACCCTATTACTGAAAATATTATGATATGCACCACAACATCGTTTCCCTATGTGTCCTGTTTTTCATCGCATTATCCCACAACTCAATTAGGTCTTGTCTTACAGGCAATGAACAGCTGATTCTAACCACTGTTATCCGGCACTTGGATCACAAAAACGTTTCACATGATCCTCAGACAAAATCAGATATTATTCAGACAGCAACGTCCTTGGCACGGCAACTTCGATCTCGAGGATTTGCTGTTGAACTTGTAGTGGCAGGTGACTTGTGCAAGCACTTAAGGAAAACACTAGAGGCTGTGGAGTCAGGCAATGTTGAAGATCAGAATTTGAATGAATCTCTTCAGAATTTCTTGGAGGACTGTCTTATGGAAGTTGTTAGAGGAGTATGCTCTGATTAATTTGCTCTATTACTTAACTGATATTGACATTTCCCATTTGTATACCTGTTCTTTCCCCCACTTAATTTACTGTTTTCTGGAACTTCTATTAGATCAATGACGTGCGCCCACTCTATGATATGATGACAATCACATTGGAGAATTTGCCTTGTATGCCAACTGTTGCCAGAGCAACCCTTGGAAGTTTGCTGATCCTATCACACATAATCTCGTTGACATCAGTATCATCTAACAGTCCTATGGTCAGTTGACAGATCTGAATTTAAGCTAACTTCCACATTACTTATATACTGTTTTTTTTTACTATGGAACAAATAATATCCCCTACCTCTCTCCCTGCGTAATTTCCTTGTATTTGTCAAAATCCTGTCTTTTGACCATCATTTACCATCTTTGATTTTTTTCTTTCTTTCTTGTGTCTAGGTATTTCCAGAAGCACTTCTCCAGCAGATACTGAAGTCCATGATACATACTGATATTGACACTCGTGTGGGAGCACACCACATGTTTTCTGCTATTATTGTCCGAGGGCCAAGCCATCTTCGGAGTGAGTCGGAGTACCTATATGAAACAAAAAAGCAGTCTCGGACTACATCTGTATTTGCTTCAGCTACTGCTCTACTGGAGAAGTTGAGGAGAGAAAAGGAGAGTTTAAGTTCAGATAAGCCTCGAAATATCGTGCATGATGATGTGAAGGAAATGCATGAAGAGGATAAACGGAAAAATCCAGCTTATTTCTCTAAGCTGGTTTCCTCTTTCATTGAAAGATGTGCAAAGCGAAGTAGCTCTGTAGAGGTACTCGCAAATTACCACTGAATTCCCCACCCCATCAGTTTATTTTTATCTCTCTTACAAATTTTCCTTTTGCCGTCAGCTGTGTTTATTAATGTGTAACACTAACCTCTTCCTTGTGCAAATGTTTCAGGAGACCAATATTGCCATGCTAACTGAAGATCAAACCAACCAATTGCTGTCTTCATTCTGGATTCAGGCCAATCAAACAGATAATACTCCTTTTAATTATGAGGCCATTGGCCATTCATACAGCCTAACAGTTCTTTCTTCCCGCCTTAAGGTATGGATTTGTTTGGAAGAAAAATACCCTTTTGATGTTTTGTTAATGAGACAACAACAAATTTCACAGAAGCACAAAGTTGTCAGTCTTCTCTCCACGTTTTTGGGCAACAACTTTATTTTATAAGAGATTCAGTAGACTTTTGTCTGTGATCCCTTTTCCCAACTCCAATAAGGCATCATTGCCTTTGTTTAATAACCTCATACTTATGACAGTTTTATTTTCTGATGTTCTTGATGCTACAGAATTCAAGCAACGGCAATATCATTCAGTTTTTCCAATTGCCATTGTCCCTTCGAAGTGTTGCTCTAACCCCGAGTGGTATGATCTGCATTGTCAAATTTTATGGTTTTCTTAGCCCTGCTTATTGATCTTTCTCATGCAAAGTCACATGCTTTCGTTTATGCAATTTTTTCAGAAGTTGTGCCGGCTTCTTGCCAACGGTCTATTTTTACATTAGCAATGAGTATGCTGGCTTTTGCTGGAAAAGTTTGTCACATCACTGAACTGTCAGACTTGCTAAGGTGTTTTTCATCTTCCCAAGTAAGTTCTGGTGCAGAAAATAATAAGATATTATGTCCTTTTCACACAAAATACTTCATGCTGTATCTCCTTGATGGTTTTTTTCATGTTCCCAGCTATCTTATAGCAGCTTCTGCTTCTGTAATATTAAGCAAATATAGCATTGGTTTTTCATGTATGATTAGTGAAAATGTATTATTAAATGCTATGCAGATGGACCCTTACCTAAGAATAGGTGACGACTTGCAACTCTATGTAAGGTTGCAATCGGATCTAGGCAGCTATGGATCTGAAAGTGATCAGGAGGTTGCCAAATCCATGCTTTCTGACTGCAGGACAAAAGTAGGGATTAACGATCAGCGAGTGCTTGATGTTATTGCCTCTGCACTTTCTAATTTCATTGAGGTTAGTCTTTTGCCTGGTCTGTGTGATGTTGCCATATTTTGTTGTTGGCATTGCATGCTGTTGTGAGCCTTGTTTCTCTAATTGAAACTGCATTACCAGATGGGCAAGGATGTACTAGCAAAGGAGCTCGCTGAGATGTTCACACCTGAAGAGATGCCTCTGTTTGGTTCGAATTCAGCACTTGACTGGGCCAACTTCAATGCACAAGCATTTTCTGATGAATCCCTTTCTTTTGATGAGGTGGGTTGCTTACATTAAACTCTGAACGGTCTTTATGGTTCATTGGATGAAGGCCTGTTTATGTCTGGATTGATACAATGTTCCACCTTATTTTTCTTCCCATCATGACAAAAAAATGTTTTAGATCACCTCACAAGTCCTTTGCATTGCAGGAATGTTCAAGAACCTCTTCAGTAGATTGTGGCTTGCACGAGTCACCAATCACCAACACTGCTAGCTCCATCTCAAAGATTACTCTACCACAGTCGGTTCCACATGTTTTAGGTGTCGGTCAATTGTTGGAATCAGTAAGTACTTCAAAATTCAGTTGACTTGTTACTCATCTAGTTCACATTTGTACCAACATTGTTAAGTATGGGCATTTAGGCATCCTTGTATGTTTTATACATTGCTTTCCCCTATCTCTAACTGTGGCATGATGGTATTATTATTATTTATTATATCACACAACCAATTTATTTTGTCACTCAACCAAGTTACCAGTTTCTGACTATCAGTTTCTGTTATCAGGCGCTACATGTGGCTGGCCAGGTTGCGGGTGCATCTGTTTCAACCTCACCTCTTCCATATGGTACAATGACTAGTCAATGTGAAGCCCTTGGATTGGGCACCAGGAAGAAGCTATCAAGCTGGCTTGTCAATGGACACGAATCAACCCCGGACAATCCTATGCCAAGTCTTCCCACTGCCCATCATTCCATCATTCCCAAGGTATGGAGATGGCACATCTGAAACATGTCTCCTAGAACGCTGTTATCATGTATATTGTTCTCACACAATCTGCATTCGTCCAGGTAAACCCTGCCATGTTCCGCACATCATCTGAACCATGTTCTGCAGTAAAGCTTCCACCTGCCAGCCCCTTCGATAACTTCCTGAAGGCAGCCTATCGCACCCAGCCGGAGCTGTGAACTGTGATCGACTGACCTAAGCACCCTCTTCACGAGTGCTAGACTGCGTACCAAAGCATAGGGTACTAGGTTATCTAATGGAACACTTATCTATTATGACGTGGTTTTAGTTGTAGTAGCGTAAGTATGTGTATCTATCTACTAAATGTCTGTAGCATATGCGTATCTGTCTCTTATGACTGTGCCTCTAGTCTGTAGTTGTAAGCCGTGAGCTCTGTGTCGCCTGTGCAGACTGAGTTGTATGAGAATACTACTCCGTATATGTTTGGCACTCCTGTATGCTTGCCAAAACGTTTGTTCTGAGGACTTCATTTTAGGTATTCTTGAGGCAGAGGGAGTTTAGAGGGAGCTTTGTATGCTTGCGAATCGTTTGTCGTAACTCGTAGTGTTGTGTGCATAATCTCGGTAAGGGCTTGTGGGTATCCCCACTCCCCAGCAACAATTTGATCGGTCTTGTCTAGAATAGCTGGAGCACTTCTGCTAGGGAGCTTTGAAACAGCTGTTTCATTCTGCCGATGTGAGTCTTGTTCCTCTTGGGGCACCTGAAGTCGTAAGGAATAGGATATCACCGGAATCCACTGTGGCCATACAAGATACATACAACCCCTACAATCTATATATATACTCTATAAAGTTCTTTCTTGGGGCATGAGTTTGCTATATCTTTCTATTCTCGGACGGTTTTCCTATATCTTGTTTGCACTATTTTGAGAAATCTGGAATAGAAAATGATTATGTTTAGATAACCAATTAAAGAAGCTATTAGAGGGGGTTTTTTTACCAAAATTTTCATTCCTACTAGTAATTAGAAAAAATATAGTCTCTTGGAGTTTCTCTTACGTCTATCACTCCCCCTCTTCTATTTTGTGACTCATTTCTTTTGTCTCTCTTTACCCTCGCGGCCTCACTCTTCTCGTAAACAAAATCTTCTATAAATATCTCTCATTATCTTTCTCTTTTATCTATTTGTTACTTAGGGGGTGTTTAGTTCTCCATAAAATGCAAATTCCAATTAATTTGGAATGTTTACTGCCCTCATGAGTCATGAGGGCCTCTTAAGGCTCTTTTGAGGTTTTTTTTTTGTCTCTTGAGACCACAATCCAAAATGGAGAATAATCACTTTTTTGCCAAAAATTTTGCATAGTGTTTAGTTTTATTATATAAAATGATAAACTAAAACACAAAAAAAATTGGAATAGAAGGGAACTAAATAGCCCCTTATTCCTTTTCTATCTTTCGATTCCCTGTCCTTCACTTCACATACTGGTGCCGCACCACCACTCAGTATGAATACACACAATAAATTATACGTTACGTTAGAACATAGACGAACCTTTTTACTAATTTTATTTTTTTTTAAAAAAATGTTTTTAGCAACTTTTTTTAAAAAAAAATGGTATGCTTCAATGCTCTCTCGCGCGTTTCCTTGAATATTGATATTGATATAGGCCTCCAAGTGCGGACGAGGCCGAAAGGGCCAAAGCCCATATCACCAAGCCCACGCTTTCACTTTCCCCAGTGACTCTGGGACCCTTTCTTCTCTTATTACCCAGTTACCACTCTTCTCGCCTCGCGGATAAGAGGGGAGGGCTAACAAACCAAAGCCCCCTCCGCCCAAAACCCCACGCGAGCTCCCACTCCCATCCATGGCGACCGCCACCGCTACCTCTTCCTCCTCGCTGACCACTCCTCTCCTCCGCCCGAACCCCAATACCAACCCCGCTCCCAGATCTCTCCAACTCCTCAGGTTTCTGTCCTCTCCTTTCGCCTTCCTCTACCCGGCCTCTCTGCCGACCCTAACTTTCCATCCGCGTCTTGCAGGAGCAGGAGGTGCGCTCGTGCCGTGACTGCCGCCGTAGCCGGAGGCCCGGTGCCTTACGGGGCTGCTCCGAGGCGCGGGATTTGGTCGATCAGGTGGAATTTGTCTTGAGCCCTTCGAGCTCCGCGCCGTCTGCCTGAAATGGGCTTCGTTAGGTGCCACGGGGTTTCTGATGTTGCTTGTGCCTATGTGTTAGGGATGACTTGGTGGTGCCGAGGTCGCCCTACTTCCCAGTGGAGTCTGCGGCGGGGCAGGAGCGTGGGCCGTCACCCATGGTGATGGAGCGGTTCCAGAGCGTCGTTAGTCAGCTTTTCCAGCATGTACGATGGCACTGTATTTTTTAGAAGTGTTTGGCCTCCTTACTAGGATGGGTTTTACTGGATTGTATTGTGAGGTTTGTGTGACTATATATCTGTCCTCTGTGCAGAGGATTATCCGGTGTGGTGGCCCTGTTGAGGATGATATGGCCAACATCATTGTAGCACAGCTGCTCTACCTCGATGCTATTGATCCCACTAAGGTGAAAACGAAGGGGAAACCTTTTTGCTGCTGTAATCCCCGTGTGAATAGAGCATGTTTGTGCTTTAAATGAACCTTTGTTCGTTGATGCTGGACAATGAACCACTTCGTATAGTGCTTCTTTAACTTTCTGTGGTGCGGAATTGGGCTATACCATTGTGACCACTAAACTTGTAGGTTTAGCCAATGTTGCCATTTCATCTAGCTAGGGACTCAAGTACTCAACTACATGACAATTATATATTCAAACATGGTTTCTTACTTCCATCTAGATCTAGTGCTTGATTCTTTTCAATTTTCCTGTAGGATATCATTATGTATGTGAATTCACCAGGAGGGTCAGTGACAGCTGGTAATAGCTCATGTAACATAATATGTTTGCATTAGCTGCTTCAATTAAATACCAATGCATTTTGTTTTTCTGTTAGGAATGGCTATATTCGATACAATGAAGCATATCAGGCCTGATGTATCCACTGTTTGTATCGGACTAGCTGCAAGGTACTGAACACAAATTCAGCTGAACCATCATTAGTTGATTCAGTGCTTTGCATGTTATATGATCTTCATCTTCATATTTGACTATTTAGGTCTAGTTTTATTTTCCCTATGTATTTCATTCTGTTCTCAATAAGCACAATTGATCATTTGTGTTTGCAGTAATTGGAATGTTCAGTTCATAGTAACCTGCTTAGTCTGGGATTTGGGATTGTAGTAACTAGAATGTTTATGGCCTTGGTTGTGCTAGCTAGTTCTTGTTTGCAGACACTTGCATGGCGTGAGTTTTTTAAACTACCATAGTACCATATCTTCAGTTAAGTAGGTGAGTTCTCAAATTACACAATTGTCAACTCCAGATGGATTCCAAAAGCAGCTATGTGCTTTTATTTTGCATACTTGCCCTGTGTTGAGGTTATTATTCAGCAAATTCACCTTTCGTAGCAAGCATGCTCAGTGATTATCTGCACAGAAATGCCTAGTAATTTAATTTCCATTCTAATTTTGGTACATGTAGTTCTGCTATGAATAAAAGGTAGGAATGAAGTATGCTTTCACAAAATAAGCATTATGTATTCCTGCTTTTAGTATTTATATTTTAGTGTAACTAGCCATAGACAATTAAAGATAGAATGTTAGAGATCTAATTTGTGTTTCAGTTTTACAGTTTGTTGGTGTGACATGTTTATTATTTATTACTGAGATTCTGTGACTATTTTTTATTATTGTTTAACGCAATGTTATCTTTTATTATCTGGAGATTCTTACACTCTTTCTGTTGTTTGATGTTTCCTTTTGGCAGTATGGGAGCTTTTCTACTTAGTGCTGGGACCAAAGGTAACAGTAGTGATTGCTAATAAAATACATGTAGGTGTAGCTTACATATCCAAACTTTGTTATAGAAATCATAAAATTGGTGAAAATATAATGCAGGAAAGCGATACAGCTTACCAAACTCGAGGATAATGATCCATCAACCTCTTGGAGGGGCCCAAGGACAGGAGACTGATCTTGAAATTCAGGTAAACTCACAATGTGGGACTATGGAAAATGTCATGCTTTTTCTAGACCAGTACAGCATCTTAACCAAAGATATTCTCAGTTCTCATTTCTTCTCAACAAAGATCCTTATTTTCTGATTTTCATACTCTGCTGGGCTTACAGTTGCTATATATTGCATTTTTTTATCTCTATATATTGCATATTGTTACAGGCCAATGAGCCCCTCTTTTGGCAACCAAGTAAGAATTACAATTGTTATTTACACCAGCAGTTGCCGATCCTCAAGTTTCTGATTATTTTCTTCAGGCTAATGAGATGTTGCACCACAAGGCTAACTTAAATGGATACCTTGCATACCACACTGGGCAGCCCCTGGATAAGATCAATGTAGATACTGACCGTGACTACTTTATGAGCGCGAAAGAAGCAAAGGAGTATGGCCTTATTGATGGAGTAATCATGAATCCTCTCAAGGCCCTTCAACCACTTCCAGCTTCCAGTTAGTCATGAAATGTGCTATAACTCCGTCAAACTTTTTTGTTTATTGTATCAATGTGTCTGCTGGAACTGAGTTTGCACTGCAGTTTTCTATTAGCCTGGCTTCATAATATTCTACATCCAGAGGTTTCAAAGTTTGTAAAATACAAGATCTACGGTTAGGGTATCCATTCTTGGCGATGGACATTGGAATTTATTGACAGTATTAAAGAGTTGGTTTCCGCGGCTTATGTACTCGATCAATAACAGCTTAGGCCAGTCTCAATGGGGTTTCATGGAGCATTTCATGCACATTAAATAGACTGCCACGTCATCAAAAAGAAGCTTTTTGCATGAAACTGGTAGGAGAGAGAAGGAAAACGTTTCATCCCCACGAAACGTTTGAGCGTTGTTTCCAATGCATCGGAAACTGAGTGAAATCTCCGTTGAGACGCTTCCTTCGTTTCATCGGTGATTTTTTCTTCCTCCTCTAGACTTTCGATGGGACACGGTGAGAGCACGGATGCCGGACGCGGGCGTGACCTCCACGCGGGCGTCGCCGGACGCGAGGCGAGGCACGCGGCGAACAGCCATGGCGGCCTACCGGCCTCTCCAGGCGTGAGCGGGAGCTCCGCCGACCCGGGCGAGAGCTCCTCCGTCGCAGGCGCAGAAGACCATCGCGGACCTCCGCCATAGCTCTGCTCTGTTTTCTTCCTTCTGCTCTCCCTCACGACCGAACACGGGATGGGGTCATGGGACATGAAACTGCCTTCAGCCAAACCGGGCGTGGCCGCTGACGTACGGGCTCCACCGGACGGGAAAGCCACGGGTGTGAGCTACGCAAGGCACACCTCTGTCGTGCGCTCGCGTGAGCCAGACGCCATCGCACAGAGAGGATAAAGGGAGACACCGATGGGACCCACGGAAAACTAAAATAGTCCTATGAAACTGTGTAACAAAATTATGCATTGAGAGATATATGTTTCATGTAAAGTTTTATGTCTTGGAAACTGGGAGATGAAACATTGCATTTACACTGGCCTTAACAGGGATGTCTTCCGTTTGAGAAATGTTTTATCACAGGGATGTCTTCCGTTTTAGGTTAACAGGCAACGGTGATAACTATGTTTATTGAAAGAAAAGTTCCGTTTGGGAATTATCACAGGGATGTCTTCCTTTTTTACACTAACAGTGTCTTATATGATAAGATAATATTTATGATACTAAATAAATAATACCATCAGGTTCTTCGTTAAGTATATTTTTATAGTATATCTATTTTGATGTCGTAAAATCTTTAATTCTTTTTATAGTTTATCAAATTTAAGATGCTTTGACTCTTCAAGATTCATAGAATTACTATAATTTAGGATGGCGCATAGAATTTCACAAGAATAATACAGGATTTCTGCAGGAACCGGTTCATTTTCATAGGAAACGCACAGAAAACAACACGGATGAAATTAGCTAGGTTTGGAAAACCATGCTATTCACAATCCTTTTGTTCCGAGTGCCAGCTCAGGTTCTGCAACACCAAGTTTCATGAAATTCTTAATCAAAACCCTCCAGAGGGAGATTGAGAATTGAGGGTTCCGGTTTTACAAAGTGCACGCTGTAGCAAACATATACATTAGATCAGCTGCTTCAAAACTCCGGCAATTTTCCATCAAGTGTACTACATACAATGGGGTATTAATAGTACTGTCCCATTTTGATTTCATCTATTATAACTAAACAACAGCCATTTACAAATCTTAGGGTGTTATATAGCTTATAGCATATGCTCAGTACGAGGAATGAGTGATCTCTTACATCCAACTTATGCACAATCCCTACTCAGAACTTGCCCTCAATGAAACCGCCCAAGCCATTGATTTTTAAGAACTTCTTTATCACAAGTGCCATAATAGCAAGAGTCAGCCCAAATGCAGCCAAGGTCAACAGCCTGTCATGCTTTGGCTTCTGGATCGCAACAGCAGGATTCTGCAGAGACGAAGGAACTGTTGGAATGTTCTCTCTATGGCTCGCTTCAGGCACATGATGGTTGGCAACCTCAACAGCTGAGGCTTCACCAGTGTTTTCTGCAACCCCCGATTCAGATTCAGGCACAGGAAGGCCACTCAACGAGCCTGACATAGACCCAGATGTGTTGTCACCTTCATCTACCTTGTCTGCATGCTCACCAGAAGCGTTAGGTGTGGGTAATTGGTTAGACTCCTCGTTTGGCACATTTGGTAGCGCTTGGGGGACAGGAGGAGCCTTACTGAGCATTTGCTCATGGATCTGTGGTTGAAACAGTACGTCGTCAAAAGATAGAGAAATGGCACACATTTTGAGCCTGAGCTTTGACTAGGAATTACCTCATCAATTAGTTTCTGACGTTCTGAGGAGCCAAATTTTGGCGGCGCTTCACGTGATTTTATAGCAAGTGCTCGTCTATCTTCCTTTTTGTAATCCAGTGAGCCCAATGCCCCACCAGGGTTCGTTGGCATGAATGCAATCAAGGCTACCAACGCTGTGCGGACTGCAACAGGATTTGTTTAGTTTAGTACTTAAAAGTTAAAACTTCTGTGAACACAAAATCATGAAACAGACCAGTCCACATTGGATAATCAAATACACTCCATAATAGACACCATCCGATGATTTGCAAATACAGCACCAAGCTTATGTACAAAGCAGACAAAATTAATTAATATCAAATTAAATATTTGGCCTATTTACAAAATATAGCAACTGAACAAGAAAAAACCATTCCAATTGAAATGCAAGTAAACTAAAAAACTGCTATTGACAAATTGCTGAATTGAAAACCAAATGCCAAAACATTGAGCACTTTTAGACCGGGTCATACTAATTAGTAAATGTACAACATACTCCAACATCCATAAGGGGCTGTTTGCTTTGCTACCAGGTAAAGCTGTCCGGTCCAGGCATCAACCCCAGGCATACGATTTCAGGCAGGGCCATGATTATTGCCTAGAAGGGCGTGAAGCAAACAATCCCTTAATAGTTCCCAACTATAAAAGTAAGCATAACATACATAGAAAACATATGTTCCTCCTTTGGCCTGGTCAAGCAGATAAACACTTGCTGCAGGACAATTCCTTAAGAACCAAAGAACCATTTTCTTTTGCACCATGCTCGTATAGTGTACATAACATATGTATGTGCACTATGAAAAAAATGGTGCCAACATATGAAAGAATATCAAATTACTGCTACATATTGCTATAACCAGTGAATACAAAAGAAGGGAGTTCAAAGCACGCATGAGCAAAGAAAAGCAAGACAATAGAAGACTTTTTATGAACTGTAGTGTTGAAGCACATATACAACCTGATGCCTCTTAGGTAATGACCTAATGGCACTGGAAACTGCCCACGAAAAAAAAACATTACAAAATTCTATATTCTCAGAAGCAAACCATATTTACTTTTGTCCTAGCCATAAGGCAAGTACTTGTCTGATAGTAATCCAAAGACCAAAAGAAAAAGAAATTTATTTTGCACCATGCTCATATAGCCCACTAAATAACAGTGGAAGATGAATAATGGTGCTTTTCAGCTTATTAGAAGGGTCCTTTAGCAAAACTGACAGAGCACTTCAGCAGTCATTTATAAACATATGACCAAAGGTTACTCACCACTCCATGAAGGCTGCCAGTGCTCAGGGTGGTAATTGGATATGCTCAAACAAATCTTCTTCTGAATCTCAAAGCGTCCACTTGGCTGCAGCACATAGTGAAGTCAGCAACGGCTCACAAACATGGTAGTGAGATAACAGAGGCTACTTAGAACAGATACTACATACCGTAAGTAGCATGAAGGACGGTGGCTTGAATGGATAATCCGAGGGTAGCTGGATCCTGCCATGATAGATTCCACCCTCAAACTCGCTGTCTCTCGGGCCAAGGATAGCAAATTGCCACTCGAAGATGTCCTCCTACTCAATGAATGTATTGTGAACCTTATCAGCGTCAATCGAAAATTGGCATTCTGAGCCAAAAATATCCCCTTCCTTCGGAGATGAAATTTAAAACATACTCCACTCGATCCGCAATCAAGTACTAAGCGGCAAGGTCCTACTGCTAATCGATCATATTACCAGTTGAATTATCAGATCTAGAAAAAAAAGCAAACCGGTCAAAAATTATCGAGACCCTAAAACACCGAACATCACAATACGAGGAAATACAATCGATGATCAGTCGACATTCGATTAAGGACTGAATAGGATCAGATCGGACAAATTTCGTTATTAAAGTGAGCGATGGTGTTGAGATTGAGACCTCGAGGGGAAGGGCCATGAAGTCGGGTGAGGGATTGGACTGCATCTCCTTGACCTCCTGCAGGATCCGCTTCACCGCCGGGTTGCTCCGATTGTACTTAGCCGTGGCCGCCATCACTTCCTCCTCGGGGAACCCTCTATCCTCGCCGCCGCCGCCTACCGGCGCAAGGGTTGGGCTTGGGCAGCCTTCAAATTGGGAATCGAAGAGGAGAGAGAAGGAGAGAGAGAGAGGGAGAGAGGACGAGACACGGGAGGTAGCGGAAGACCGTGGGGGATATATATTATATAATACTAATTAATTAATTAAATGGAGGCGTGGATAGGTCTCTGGCGTGTGGGGCAGAGGAGTAAGTTGGACCCACTTGTACGTGACGTGGCGGGTTGAGGTGAGATGGCGCGTCCCTATTGGTTGGAGGGTCGTGGGCGAATTGGTTGCGGGCGATCAGGGGGTCTGCTTGTCTGTTTCAGATTAAAGTCTGAGGCCTTGTTTAGTTCACCCTAAAAACCAAAAAGTTTTCAAGATTCTCCGTCACATCGAATCTTGTGGCACATACATGAAACATTAAATATAAACGAAAATAAAAATTAATTATACAGTTTAGCTGTAAATCACGAGACGAATCTTTTGATCCTAGTTAGTCTATGATTGGATAATATTTGTCACAAACAAACGAAAGTGCTACAGTACCGAAAAGTTTTCACTTTTCGGAACTAAA
>Ga0182004_10001369_pt1 | contig 17693 bp, 17 predicted proteins | sample Sormic07211540_1_FD_120479 | JGI IMG/M metagenome (GOLD analysis project Ga0182004, IMG submission 120479) | Endophyte microbial communities from Sorghum bicolor roots, Mead, Nebraska, USA - 072115-40_1 MetaG | ecosystem: Host-associated > Plants > Roots > Unclassified | place: USA: Nebraska...
ACTAGTGGTTGCAGCAGAAATTATTATGTTGCTATTTGCTAGGTATATGGTGAGGTGGCTATGTGACGATGCTTGTGAATGGCTATGTGACGATGCTTGTGAATTGCTACTATGTGACTGGTGTTTGTGAATTGCTGATGTTTGGCGGGTATGGGTGACCCGCCGAGTCTAATTTACCCACCCGTGTATGGGTCTGGGGAAATTCCCCCACCTATCACTGTATATGGGGATACCTGTGGTGTCATATTGTTGTCACGGGGATGGGTCTGGAGAGTTAAAACCCGACGGGGATTTACCCATTGCCAACACTAGTTATAGGCTTATAGCTCAGGACCAAACAATGACCCTTTGTAGATTAGATGCGTCAGTTTGTTAGGTTGTCATTTGACTTTCTACCACAACTACCGAACTAAGGCCTTGTCTAGTTCCTAAAAAATTTTATAAAATTTTTGAGATTTCCCGTTACATCGAATCTTTAGATGCATGCATGAGGTATTAAATATAGACGAAAATAAAAACTAATTGCACAGTTTGATCGAAATTGACGAGACGAATCTTTTGAGCCTAGTTAGTCCATAATTGGACAATATTTGTCAAATACAAACGAAAATGCTACAGTGTCGATTTCCTAAAATTTTTTGAAACTAAACAAGACCTTAGTTCACCTCAAAAACCAAAAAATTTTCAAGATTTTCCGTCACATCGAATTTTGCGGCACATGCATGAAACATTAAATATAAATAAAAATAAAAACTAATTGTACAGTTTACCTATAAATCGCGAGACGAATTTTTTAAGCCCGCTTACTCCATGATTGGACAATATTTCTCAAATAAAAACGAAAGTACTACAGTGTCAAAATCTAAAAAAATTTCACATCTAAACAAGGCCTAAGTTTGTCACACTTCTAGCCCACTAGTGATTGCTCCATTCCTTTGCCAAATCATGCCTAAGGTGGAGCATGAAAATGTTAACCACACATTTAGTAAATATTAGCAAGAATGTGGCAACACGTAGATCTTGTTTTAGTTGCACCCAAAATCTATTTTCTTTAAAAAAATTCCTCATTATATCGAAACTTGCGGCACATGTATAAAGCATTAAATATAAATAGAAAAAATAACTTATTGTACAATTTGTCTGTAACTTACGAGACAAATCTTTTGAATCTAGTTAGTCTATGGTTGAATAATAATTATCAAATATAAATGAAAATATTACAGTGCCAAAAATATTTTATTCCAGGAACTAAACAAGGCCGTAGTCATAATCCAAACAAACCAAGTCACGACGCCACACCTAAAGTCTACTTGGATTTTGCAGGTCTGCTGAAATTAGGACCAAAAACATCACATAAACTGACAAGTGAGTGAGAAAAAGTAAAAGAAACTATCAACCATTGTGCTAAGGTCCAATGCAAAGATAAATCAAATGGATAAGATTAACAATTGAATCGCAAGTACATTGTTTCCTATGTCTATGTAAAGCATAGAAATAAAGGGAAAAAACAGGAATATGGATGCTGATTTGATTGTGGAAAGGGGCTATCAATAGATCATACAAGCAGAATAATACAATGAATAATAATAATTGTTGTTGTTATTTATTTATTTAGTATTTATATTTTGGGTCATAGAAATAAAGGGGAAGAGGTATAAGATTTTTTTGTATAATAGCAGTGATGGATAATTTAATACATTCTACAGTTTATGTGGTAATTTAATGTGGATACTCTGTTCTGCTGGACAAATACTAAAATTAGTAGATAGAATTGCTAAAAAATTGAATTTGGTTTCTTCAGATTTGTAGCAACCCTGCAAAGTGCGAAGTGTTCCGCTACGGCCCACGGGTGGGTTCGTGTCGTTCTCACCGCCGGTCAGGTCTCCCCTCGGCGGGGCGCATTCGTCCTGGTCGGGGGCGGCTGGCTGGCAATGCAAGCTCCACCACACAAAACTCCGCAAAACGCCTTGCGTGCTCCCGCACACTTGTCCTCCGTCCCCCGCCTTTCCTCCCTTCCCTGCCGTCACGCAACCACACTGCGCTCCCCGTGTGTACACTGTACAGTGTATACTCTCTCTAGCCGTATTCAGTAGTTCTTCCCTCGCGTTCACTCTCCAGCGTGGGAAAATCCCGGAATTTTCTTGGTCTGCCCACTGGTTTTTTCTGCCAAAAACAGGTTTCTCCCCGTTGCCGTGCCAGAACTCTGTTCTTGCCCAGTCTAGAAGCTCTGCACTGCTTCCGAGTTCCAACCACCGACTGCGGCCGCCAAGCATATACTCGGCGCGGCGAAGAATTTCCAGCGCGAAAACCAACACCTCTCGGCTTCACTTCACTTCGACACGTGCGAGGAGAAAATGCGCGCGACGATCCCGGCCCTCTCGCTCCTGGTGGCGCCGCGCCCGCGGCTCCCCTCGCTCGCCGCGCCGGCGGCTGGAGGCCGCGTCCGCGTGGGCCGTCGTCCTCGGACCCGCCTACGCGTGGCGGCGCCGACGTCCGTCCCGGGGGAGGCGGCGGAGCAGGCGGAGCCGAGCACGTCGGCGCCCGAGTCCGAGTCCGGCGAGAAGTTCTCGTGGAGGGATCACTGGTACCCGGTCTCCCTCGTCGAGGACCTCGACCCCAGCCGCCCCACCCCGTTCCAGCTCCTCAACCGCGACCTCGTCATCTGGAAGGAACCCAAGTCCGGCGAGTGGGTCGCGCTCGACGACCGCTGCCCCCACCGCCTTGCCCCGCTCTCGGTACGGTGACCCGCATCCCTTCCTCGCCTCAACGTGTTCCTTCCTACCGGATCTCTTCCTCGTTTCGGCTAATTTGGGTCTGAGCTGTGCAGGAGGGCAGGATCGATGAGACGGGGTGCTTGCAGTGCTCGTATCACGGCTGGTCATTCGATGGCTCCGGCGCCTGCACCAGGATCCCCCAGGCCATGCCCGAGGGTCTTGAGGCCCGGGCGGTGCGTTCGCCGAAGGCGTGCGCGATCAAGTTCCCCACCCTCGTCTCCCAGGGCTTGCTGTTCGTGTGGCCCGATGAGAATGGGTGGGAGAAAGCCACTGCCACCAAGCCTCCAATGTGCGTAGAGTCAGGGTTTGGACTGCGGCTAATTGGTTGAATTCGGTTGTGCATTCAGGTCACTGAATTCCATCTTGTTTGGTTTCAGGTTGCCGAAAGAGTTTGACGACCCGGCCTTCTCCACGGTGACAATCCAGAGGGACTTGTTCTATGGTTATGATACGTTGATGGAGAACGTCTCTGATCCATCCCATATAGAATTTGCTCACCACAAGGTAATTAGTAAAGGGTAGTTGGAACACCATGATAGTATTTTGCAGTTGAAAGTTTGATTCGAGGAAAGATGTTTTGTTGTATTCAATTTTGATCGTTTGCCCAAAAGTCACCACCTCAATGCTGTTTAAGTATATACATACATTGAAATTCCTCAGAAATGACTTATAATGATAAAAGGCGCAGAATGGTCTGAGTCCAGCCTCTTATCTTTTCTGATTGCTAGTGTGCAAGTTTAACTAACTGTTACACCTTAACTGTGGATATACCCAATATATTTTATTGCATCATAGTTTTCTTCTCTTTCCTTATGCTACTTGCTTATTCTGAATGGACAATAAATAACTGGCTGACTTAATTGTGCTATCTATGTGGTATGAACTTGTTCCAGTGGCATAGACAAACAAAATGCTTTGTTTTCTTGAGATACATGGTTTCAGCAAATCCGTTTCCTCCTCTCACAGGTTACTGGACGAAGAGATAGAGCCAAGCCTTTGACATTCAAGATGGAGTCTAGTGGTGCCTGGGGTTACTCAGGGGCAAATTCTGGTAATCCTCGCATTACTGCAACTTTTGAGGCCCCTTGCTATGCATTAAACAAGTAAGTTTCAAAAAAGTACCTTGGTCATCTTTCCTCTTGTTTTATTGTCTTGCTTGTCTTTCAGTGTGGTGGAGTGGTTCTTATTTATCGCTTCAGCAATTTAGTCATTATACAGCTCTGAACTTTTGTTAACTGGTTTCTACAGAATAGAGATAGACACAAAGTTACCCATTTTTGGAGACCAGAAATGGGTCATATGGATTTGCTCTTTCAACATTCCGATGGCCCCAGGAAAGACTCGTTCTATTGTCTGTAGCGCTCGAAACTTTTTCCAGTTTACAATGCCAGGAAAAGCATGGTGGCAGGTACATGCTTGTTTAGTGATTCCTTTACTTTGTTTTCCTATTTGTTTTGTCAAAATAATCTTATAACTGCTAAAATGAACTTGTTCTCATATTTTTGTGGGGAAACAAGGCAAAGGTCCCTAGTCCCTACTGTATGCACATATTATTGGCAGAGTTTATTACTTGATCATATTGTGTGCAGTCAAATGCTGATACCTTCTTTCTCTCTTTGTGGTGTAGCTTGTCCCTCGATGGTATGAACATTGGACTTCAAATTTGGTCTATGATGGTGATATGATTGTTCTTCAAGGCCAAGAAAAGATTTTCCTAGCTGCAACGAAGGAGACTTCTACAGATGTTAATCAACAGTACACAAAGATCACATTCACACCCACACAGGCTGATCGATTTGTTTTAGCATTCCGGGCATGGCTAAGGAAATTTGGCAATAGTCAGCCTGAGTGGTTTGGAAATCCTAGCCAGGAAGCATTGCCTTCCACGGTTCTTTCAAAACGTGAGGTAAAAGCAATCTGGGTCACCAAAGAATCTCAGTATAACTTTTGCTTCAGACTTAAAATGTTTGAATATAACAATAATTTTTTGGTGGTCAAGGATCTGTTTTGCCTACATCCTTAATGCTCTGTGCAGAATGTATTATCATGTCTTCATTGTTGGCACACACTGTTTCTATAACACACAGATTTATGTTATACATTATCGGTTGTCATATGAACTAATGTATTTACAGCAATCTGCTTAAGTGCTTAGTATCACAAAGGGCCAAATTCAGTGAAACATTTGGAAAGATAGTAGCCTCGAACCACTCGTACTGCTTATGATTGACAGTAAAACATTTGAGAATAGTTGCTTAACTGACAGTAAAGGTTCACCTTCTACTGACTGAATCTGGAAACAGTATCATCTACTTGAAGTAGACACACGTAAACTTTCGTCAGCTGTGTTTCTGCGTTCCAGTAACTCATATTCTTATGACTGACTTTGTGTTATGCAGATGCTAGACAGATACGAGCAACACACATTGAAATGCTCGTCTTGCAAAGGAGCATATCATGCATTCCAGACTCTGCAGAAGGTATTCATGGGAGCGACAGTAGTGGGCTGTGCTACCGCTGGGATTCCTGCAGATGTTCAGCTCAGACTATTAATTGGTGCAGCTGCTTTGATTAGTGCCGCTGTAGCATATGCATTCCATGAGCTCCAGAAGAATTTTGTATTCGTGGATTACGTGCATGCTGACATTGATTGAAAACTTTGTGAGGATCTGTTGTGTCGACATCGCACGCTCGTGTCTGTAGTCTAGGGCTCTTGGCGTGTAGCTAGGGAAAGTAGTAACTTTTTTGCCGGATATATAGCTCATATATATGTGTATATAATAGTAGGCACTCAATTGTATCCGATGTAATGCGGAGATATAATTTTGTATCTTACTGTATTATATATTGGATTAAAATATCTCCAAATCCTTTAGCATGTAAAATCTACGTGGGAGCATACTTTTTTCCCCCTCAAACACAACGAATTTCACATCATTGTGTTAAATGTTAGGTTATATGCCGATTTCATGGCTAGGATTAGTATCTTAAAACGTACTAACACACACTACCAGCAACGGTGATGAGGATCGACTCGTAGAGTACATGGTGATGGGTAGGATAAAGTTAGAATTATTCGGAAGTATATCAATAAGATCAACTCAATTCTCCTTCAAATAATAGATAGGATCGACTCAATAAGATCAACTCAATTCTCATATCGTACCAATATCAACTCTCCTTCAAATAATAGATTAGATAAATTATTTATACTAGGAACATCCCTTCTAATTGGTTGTGAACATAATAAGCATAAAAAATAAAAATGGAAGATCGTCTTGGTGGAGAAATTGAAGAGTCCTCTGTTTCTCTCGCAGACGCAGTCGCAGCCATAAAACTGCATGTGTAGCTTCCACTAAAATGGTCATAACTCCTAGCTCCTAAGGTTGCGTTGGAAACTAAACGCATATATCTTTCCAATCATATAACATATGAATGCTAAAATCATGAATATTAGTACCAGCAAGCCACAAAATATAGGAGTAATGTTGCATGCTTCACATAGCCTTATCATTCTGCCCCTATTGAAAAAAAACTTATCCTCAAGTTCAAATTGGTTAGAGATACTACTATAGTGATGTCGATCTTCCTTAAGTTAGGAGTCCCGTTATGGTAATATCCTTTATACACAATATATAGTGATGCTCGAGTGCTGCTTCTGGTAGCAAACCGTGCCTGTGCCAAACTGTGTATCTTGTTTAGGTTCATTCAAAGTAATTTCAGTTGCATATCTACGGTTGCGTTTCACTTTGCTTTGATTTCAACTGTGTTTACTCCCCAGTTCTGTGGAGGCTTGTAACTTTTTTTTTAATGAGAACCGGACGCCTCTTCTCTGTTTTCGTTTCATGAATCATGATCTAATAATAATAAAGTTGCAAAGCTTGTGTTTTATTTCCGTTTAGCAAATGTTTGACACCTGTCCCCGATTCTGTTAGTTTTGCTTGCCATTGCCATTTCGGTGCTAGCTATCAACCTACCTCATTGTATGACGACGACACAAGCAAATTCAACGTGCAGTTCAGACAAATAAGCACACACGCGGACGATTAAAAAAAATGAAGATGCCACACACTCGCGCAGATGAGAGTACAAAGAGACTTCTTTTAATACCAAAGAAACGACCAATCGAAGTTGAAGAATGGAACTGGCGGTACGCTAAGCAAGCAAACGATCTCTTTTTAATATCAAGATCAAAAGGAGACAAGCGTACACGAGTCATGACCGCGCAGATGATCTTCAACAATTCTTCATTCGCGCTTCTCTAAATGCGGATGCTGCTTGTGCTACAACAAAGGAGGATATATATCAGTATTATCTATCACAATGGACGTAAATCATTACCAAGCGCATGAACAAAGACATCAAATACTGTACAAAATAAGGACACAACTTGGGCAGTTTAACGAACCTACCTAAGAAAAGACAGCCTAGAGCTTCCCTGCGCTCCTGGATCAGCTTGAGTATATACAATTGTGCACGTTTCATTCCATCAAAGAGCATACCCATCACCAACTGTTAAAGGGAGGTAGAGTTAGGAGTTGAAGAGATTCTTTACGTACTTTTGCTGAGAACATGGGCAGGGGACGCAGATCATATCATCGTGAAGGCAAATTACAGCAGAATTATGGAGAACCGAGATGTACCGTGTGTTTGATTCCTGTAGCTTCTGCAGACGCCATGAATTCTTCTTTCAAGTTGTTCAGTCTCTTCTCAAACTTAGAGGAATGTGTACCGGTACGTCTATTGATACTGTTCTCCATAGGAGCATCTTTCAGCATAGCCACTGTATCTTGAACCAATATATGACAGATTGCCCCCAAGCCTCTTAGAGCATCAAGAAACGAGACAACAATGTCTATCTCGATTCTCTTATTGTATGCATCCTCTGCAACGTTAAGAAAGATAGGCGCGTATGTCCTAACCATCTATGGTTTAGATCATGTCAGATCAATATGTTTCTAAAAAGAGTCATGGGCTTGATCATCATGAAAATTACCAGGTTTATTGTATCTTGGGAAAATTCAGGAGTGTCAAGGTCTAAGCTTGCCATATTCATAAGATCCTGGATAGTTTAGCACAATGTGGAAAGTAAAGACAAGTAAAAAATGAATGCAAACAACATATATATAAATAAAGGAGACAAACAACATAGTCACTGCCACGTACCATGACCCTGGAAGCTAAATCTAGAGCTTTTTGTGCTTCTGCGCAAACAATTAGGGCCATTACCTTGTTGTTCACGTCCTACATTTGCCAAACAAAGATGAAAACAAGTAAATGAAACCATCGATTGGTTGAACCAACTCGTGTGCTCTTGTTAAAAAGAGAGTATGGGACTACATAACTATTGTTGGAAACAACAAAAATTACTATAAGATCTTCATTTCAAATGTATTAGTGGATCCCACAAAATTTAATATTGAAATAATCATAATAAATAATAAGAAAATTAAAGTATACGAAGAACATAATAATTGTATAAAATCACAGAAGGTGTTTTCAGCGATCGTTTGCAAGTCTTGTTCTAATTCAATTTCATCGGCCATGCTCCAATATTTTCGAGTGTTTATTGACGGTGATTGTTGAGGCATGGTGATCGATATATTTGTACTATAGAGCATGCTGTCCTCGTAGTAATAAAATACATGAGTCATTTAACAATATACGGGCAATTAATTAGTTTGGAGATTTCTGGCACAGCAATATTTTTTTTTTCAAATCAGCTACTGACATAATAAAAATGAGTTTAACTTTAACCTGATCATTAGCACGTGAAGAAGCGATCCTTATCATGTAGTCAGAAATTTTGCCCCTTTCGATGGAGAACATATCAGGGGCCTCGCGCTTCAGAAACAAAAAGTTGTGCATAAGAAATAATAAAGTTAAATAAAACAATACAAAAGCTTTATAATGATAACAAGCTAATTGATTAAAATTAGGATGATTATAGGTGAGAGCCTGATTGGAATATAGTTGTTAATACTAGCTATAAATGTGCCCTTGGTATCGTTGCAATACATCTTAAAATGTCACAAGGCCTGCATTTCATTCGTTGAGCTCCACTGCGACACTACTTGTCTTTGTAGAATCGCCTTAAGATTTAAACCCACACCAAACAAACTAAAAGTAAAACATAACATGGTTTTCAATATATCCTTGACTATTATTTCCTATTCAATGCAAGTGGAGCGACATATAAATAATGGGGCTGCAACAGCGATTGCAGAGGCCCAATTATTCCTAATAGTTTTCACCTATTATAGATAATGCTTGGTATCAAGTTTCGAGCTAAATCTATTTATAGAATCCAATAAACTTGTGAGGTTGTGAAAGTACCTTTGAAGATATATCAACATATGTAGGTTTTTTAATAAACTAAATATTTTGATATACTATTTGATAGTGAAATATTTTTGTTTGACCAGTAAAATTGACATTGAGTTAGAATAAATTTATTTGGAAAAATTTCAAAATAAATTGTCTCAACTATGATTAGGGCTCTATTCACTTATCTACTGTATTTGTCAAACAACAAATCAATGAACAATATTTTTAATCATGACTTGATAAGCGAACAGACTTTGTTACTATGGTTTCTCACTCGTCGAGATGAAGTTGTTTTAAAGTGACCAAAACTTACCAAGCCCATCGAAGCACAAAAATCCCCATGTTCCTTGCGTATCTCCTCGTCTTGGGCGTCCTCAGCGTTGACAAAGGGGATGTCGATGCTTGGTTCCTGAAGTACCAAGTGGAAAACATTAGTCTCACTACATAAAACATGGATTGGATGAGATTTTAGGGCTTACCTCGTAAGGTTCGTCGTCATCTGACATCGGCTCTGGCTCACGCATAGGGTGTCGATGACAGCGGGAGTGGAACGGGACACGCGTGCGGTCTTGAACCCTCAGCGGCGCCGGCGAGGGGCCTCATCGTCGGCTCAACGGATGGAGGCGCACGGCCCTACTGGTCGGCCACGCGCCATGAGACGCGACGGCGGCAACGGCCGCCGGAGGAAACCAGGAGGCGCAGAGCGGGAGCGGCATGAGTCAGTATATGTTGCTTCGTCGTGTTGTCGAGTTTCGGAGGGTGGCGCCGCCTTTTTGTTGTCGGAGAAGACATAGAAGAAGAAGGTTGGAGCAGATTGGTTTTAATTTGGCAGGTTATGCCCGGTCTTCACGCATGAATGTCTCTAGATCGTGAGTTGGACTCAAGCATACGGTTGCGGAGCCCAACTGATTGCCGTGAGACGGGGCAATTAATTAGCGCATGCTCGAGGAGAGCGCGTGAGAGTAATCTTTGAACGGGGGAGAACAGGGAGTCCCTCGACGAAAGCAAGTTTCACCGCTTCACCGAGCCGGCTGAAACCGGGATTCATTGATCATCATCCTGTAAATTTGGGAAAGACTGTTTGTTTTTCACGTGGTTTTGGTTTTGAACCTAAGTCCATGTTAGGCCACGAGGATCCTTGTGATATCTTGTAACATCATTTGTGACTTTGTGAATTACTAGTTCCTAATTTGGTGGACCCCTCTCATAATGCACTGTTATTTGTTCAAGCTTTCTTGTTTAAAAAAGATCCTTGTGTTCAATCTTGCAACAGAGGTGTTTTCTTGTTTAAATTTCTGATACTTGCATTGCTTTTAACTGATGCTCTCCCGTGTTACAATATATGCCATGATATTCAGACATTTTCTTTGTTGTTGGAACTGACACTCAGTTATGTATTTGCCAGGAAAGTTCAGAACAACTACCAATTCTAGACCTTCTACACTGAATTGCACTAAAAGCAATTGCTAATACAGCGTTGAAATCCTGGTGAAAATAAAAAGAAGAAAGCAAAAAAGAAGAAGGCCAAGTTGACTAATAGAAGCTAATAACTGGAATCAGGAGCTTTCTCTGAATTTCATTGTCAATATAATCCATCTTTATTGAATTTGTTGGAACTGAGTGACCACTATTCTGACAAAATGTTCAGACCAAAGGTAAGTAGTTCATTTCATTCTTTTCTCTACCTGATCATAAGTAACTATTCTGACAAAATGTTCAGACCAAAGGTAAGTAGTTCATTTCATTCTTTTCTCTACCTGATCATAAGTAACGTCGGTCACATCTTACTCATTAAGGTCACGCTTTCTACCATTCTGGTCCATCTGAGCATCGCCTGTTGCCTCTCCCAATGGGTTGGCCAGATCGACAAACGATGACGTGTTTTTTTAAAAGGTCACGGGGGGGGGCGTTCCCCACCTGAATTTTATAAATATAGTGGTCCAAAATGGCCGGATAAAATTATACATTTTTCTATAACAGCACACGCCCAAGGAGGGGTGAAAAGTGCCAACAACCAAAGGAGAGAAGAGAAGAGGAGAGAGAAAAGAAGAAGAGCAAGAACAACAACCGCACTACCACAAACACCAAGACACATGAACTCATTGACGATGCCTCCAGAGAGGTGAACGACGTCGCAACGTAGTCATCGTCAGCCAAGCATGAAGAGGAGCTCCACATGGGCATTGGCAGGGCTTTCGCCCAAGTAATGTGCTAGAGGTGTTGAGCAGGTCGAAACGAGGAGACTGTAGCCAAAGCTGAGGTTCTTCAGTGACGCCTTTAGGAGTGAGATCTCGTCACTGGCCCAAAAACATCTGAGCTAAGCTTTCGCCCAGAACCATTGCAAGTACTCCCCGTTAACACGCCCAAAACGACATTGACACCTACACAGACAAGCAAAGACACGTGGACGGGGAGGGAGTGGAAAGACCGGTTGCCGCCAAACTGCGCGGAGCCGAAGCCGGATTCGCCCGCAACAGCAGTAGACACGCATCGACAACATCCACACCTAGCTGGACGGGGGCCGGAGTGCTTGCTAGCCGACGCCCCACCTCGCGGAGCTGTTACCGTACTCGCCCACAGAAGTGGGAGGCACGCACTGACAAGTTACGCTGAGACGGGGGCTAGGGAGCTTGCCAGCCGCCGCCACACCTCACGGAGCCGTTACCGGACTCGCCCGCGATAGTGGAAGGCGCGCACCGGCAAGATATCATGCCCAGACAGAGAGGGTCGCCGGTCGCCGCCACACTACGCGGAGCCATTGCCGGACTCGCCCGCACTAGTGGAAGGCGCGCACCATGACCAGCCATACGCCCGGTCCCAGCCTGCCACGGCTGCTGGCTAGGACCGCACGACGGGCCAGCCACAGCCCCCAGCCCGCCGAAGACGAAGGGGAGGAAGAGCGCCGTTGTTGTAGATGTCGTTCACGCCAGTGGTTGAGCACTGGATCAGCTCCCGTTGGAGCCGCATCCGCCCCTGTGCCGGAGGTGTCGTTGGAGGGGAAACGGAGCTGACGGGGAAGGTTGAGACGCACATGGCGGAGAAGCCGCGTCGTCACACGCCGTCCATCGAGGCCCAGCGCGAGAGGACGACGCCCGGAGCAGCGGCGCCACCAGGACACGCCACCGCGCGCCGCGCCCTGGAACAGCCACAAAGGCGGCTGCCCAGCTGCTGCCGCGGCAGGCCACCACGCACGAGAGGCCTCCACCGCACCGGCTCCCTGAGCACGGATCCAGGTAGGCAGGACCCGGATCCGGCCATGGAGGGCGTGGATCTGCCCATTCCGGCCACACCGGCCGCCGACCACCATGGAGAGAGCAAGCTCGGAAGGAGGAAAGGGGAAGAGAGTGGAGGGAGCAGGGGATTGCAGACAGCAGCCTTGTTGGGCGCCGCCGCGGGCCGCCGCCGCCGCTCTCCAGTGAGCAGCGACGGCGGCCGAGGGCTTGCTCCGTCGAGGGAGTTTTCCGGCCACCGGTGGTGTATCGCCCCCGACTCGCCTGTGCGACGACGCGGGGGCTGGGAGAAGATCCCTCGCCTCACCACGATGACGTGCTTTCATTTGGGCGGGCACTAGGGGTAAGTGCAAGGTCGCCTGGACTACAGTGTGCAGACCCACGTATCTTAGCGGCCTTGGCATTTTGGACCTGCACTACTTCGGCTTCGCCTTGAGGTTGCTCTGGGTATAGCCTGGGTATAGCTTTGGGAGAACACGTCGAGAAGTCGGCTACAGCCATGAGTGTGGTCAGTATGTCTGTCCAAGTTGGCGATGGCGCAACCACCAAACTTTGGATATATTCTTGGGCTTTGGTTGGCCCCCTCTGCCGCTTCGCCCTGGAGCTATTTGCTGCACTCACATGGGCGGGAGCGGGAAATCCATAACCCTCAAGGAGGGACTCCACCTCAGCCGCTGGGCGAGGGAGATCGCTGGAGTGTTAAGACTAACTCCAACAGAGTTGGCAAACCCAGACGTATACGCAAAATGCGTCGTCTACAATGTTTTTTAGACCAAACACACGCCTCCAACGGAAGACGCAGAGGGAGCACTCATTTTGCATAGCGAGCGATGCAGAACGCAAAAAAGCGTCTCCTCTCTCTTGCCGACGCAAATCTCCGGCCTCTCTCTCTCCTTCAACCGTTCGTGGACGAGGTCGGAGTGGAGGGAGGAGAGGAGGAGCAAGTCGAGGAGGGCCGGCCGTAGCGGGAGCACGCGGACGAAGACGGCGAGGCTGGACTGTGGTTCCAGTGGGAGCGCATGGACGAAGACGGCGAGACTGGACGGCGGCTTCGACGGGGCGCGACTGGCACGGCTCTGGCGGGAGCGCGCGGGCGAAGACGGCGAGGTGCTGCGGCTTCGGGGGGAGCGTGCGGACAAAGACGGCGAGGCTGGACTGCGGCTCTGGCGAGGTGCGGCTGGCGCGGCTCCGGCGAGAGCACGCGAACGAAGACGCCGAGGCTGGACGACGGCTTTGGCAGGGCACGACCGGCCCGGCTCTGGCGGGGCGTGACTGGCGTATCCAGGCAGGCCTGCAGACGGGGGTGCTTGGCCAGGTAGGCCCGCGAACAGAGTTGCCGACAACCTCGGCTCGACGTTCGGCGCCTCGACGGGGACGAAGGCGACCTTGGCATGGCAGCGACACTGTGCTTCTTCCGTGGTGGGGTAGCACTGTGCTTCATGTGTATGTGCGCGCAACAGGATTTGGGGCTTGGTCGGCTCTGTTGGAGAAGGGCAAGATTTGGGTGTTTACTCTTTTACTGTGCGCGACCTATATTGTCGAATAGGTCTTGTTTTTAGGTTGCGTCTGTTGGAGACAGTCTAACGGCGCCGGTGCTCTACCAATACTTGTTGGTCTAGGACCTTCTGCGGATCATGCAACCCTTTGCAATCCATTTTTAGGTTGCGTCTGTTGGAGACAGTCTAACGGCGCCGGTGCTCTACCAATACTTGTTGGTCTAGGACCTTCTGCGGATCATGCAACCCCTTGCAATCCAATAGCCGGCGCCGCTGCTTAATCCTTACTAGTTTGTGGAGAAATAGTAAAGAGGAAGAGGAGATACACGATGAGCAGTGGTTGAGGAGAGAAATAATTGTCAGGGTGATGACGGTATTCAGTGGGGTTGCAAGATAACCAAAAATATTTTCTTGTTTCAATAAACTATGTTGAATCCTGAAGTAGAGATCGTGAGGGGGATCTCGGCGGGTCAAGGGTCTCACTTTTATGGTATGAAGATTTACATGACAAAGTTTTTATTGATTTAGAGGTGGCTATCTTTTGAAAAAATATAGTTATGACACATGTGTTAAGTTCACTTAAGCACCAAGTTTGTAGGCAGGATTATGTGGAGGGTGACGGTGGAGATGTCAGCTGTGGGAGGTGGCAGATAGGAGGCTGTGGGGTGGCGAAAAGTCAAGGCAAGTGGAAGTCGATGAATCTGCAACTTTCCTTAGCATCTCCAACAGTTTGCTAAAACACTTGCCATCCCATAAATTTTGACAAATCAATAGAAAAAACTCTCTTCAACAATTTACTAAATATGTTTTCCAAAAATCTGGAGTTGTCATCGACTTGATCCGCGCGCTTACTTCTACACGCGCGTACTCCGTCGCGCATCTGCCCCCCGCGCCGTCTCTCTTCGTTCCCGCGAGTTGCGTGAAACTTCCCCGTGTTATCCCCTCCCACCGTCGTTCATCAGTCCTTCCTGCGGAGGCGGCCAAGCGCTCGTCGGCGCTGGTCTCGGAGACGGCGAAGAAATCCAAGGAGATCTTCTCCGAGACCGCCTCCAAGTCGCGGGAGATCGCCGCCGAAGCCACCAAGCAGGCCGACCTCCTCGCCGGCCAGATCAAGCACCTCGCCTCCGACCTCCCCGTGCCCTCGATCCGGCCCGTCCCCGCGGTCCCGCCTATCACCGCCGCCGCCTCGTCGGAGCCCGACGCCGCCGAGCTTGAGCGCTACGGCATCACCGACGACCTCTGCGAGTTCGTCAAGGGCATGACCATAAGCACCTTCCGCGACTTCCCACTGCAAGGTGCGAGTGACGTTTTCGTGGTTGGGTTTAGGGAATTCCAGGCTTGCAATCCTCATCTGACTGGACTTTTGGTTCTGTAGATGAGCCGGAGATGTCTGATGTGCCAACGGTATCGAATGTGCGTCAGGATCTGAACAGGCATGCCACACTTGTCCTCTTGACAGTCAAGGTTTTCTCATCATCAAATATCTCCATTCACTAAACATCGTTTTGATGCATTTGTTTGTGTCATTGCGGATTAGTCTGTGCTCCAGTTGATAGATTGGTGAGTGGTGATGAATCTAAGTATGAAAGGCCATACAGTACAGATTTACTCATTTGCAAGTATGATTAAGTATGTACGCATTTACTACTGTGATGGCAAAGTTGTAGAAGGCTGAGTTTATAGTGAGTACACAAACTTCAATCGACTATCTACTTCTGAGTTTGATGCATCAAGAGACATAGAAAACTTCAAGCTGCTGTCAAGCTGATGACAATGTCCTGCTAACCTTCGTGGAGACGGCCAGGCGTCACGTACGGAGCTGCTGCTGACGAAATCGCTGGGAGTTCCTGCGACCGGTGGCCAGCGTCTCGCATGGAGCCGCGGCAGCGTTGAGACGTCGGGAGAACGCGGCGGCTTCACGCACAGGACACGGGGATAGATGGATCATTGGTAGTTGGGGTGTGGGCCTTCTTTTTTTTTAAAAAAAAATTGGCAAGTCCAAATGACAAACTATTGGAGATGGTTATTTTTTTCACTTGCCAAATCTTTAACCAAGTTGCCAAAACTCAAAATATGGCAAACAAATTTTAGCAAACTATTAGAGATGCTTAACTGGTGGAAAGATCATGTTTCAAAATTCATGTTATATTACAAAGTTAGATATCAAAATTCATATTTCAATTGTTTGCTAAATTTTATATTGTTCACTTTTGTTTATGTGTACACATTTTCCTCAACTTTTAGCAAGTTTGGTAATTGATGGAATTTGTATATGTACACACTATGCTATTTTACATAGTTACTTTTTTTTGAACAAATTTGTGATTTGCTAAGTATAACCGTGAAGGTTGTGTTGGCTGTTGTAAAGAATTATATTTGAAACGTGACCCTCTCAGAAACTCCGGACTTTGTACAAACTACAATTTGTACTTCTATATTAAGGCAAAGTGAATGCTTTCATTATGACATGTCAAATATTTCATATGATGAGAACAATGCTTAGAGTTAATTTGTTTTTGCCCGTAGCAATGCATCTTAGCCATATATAAAAAGAGACATTAGAGGAAAACTGAAAGATTTTATGATAATAACACTGATTTATAAAACTATTTGACTAATAATCCAACAGTGAATAACACAAGTACTGCATGAAACAAACAGAAAGTATAGTTTGCTAAATTAAAAAAAAATCGCCAGTAGTACAGTACGACAAATAGATGACTAAGCTATAACAGCTACTAGAATGACACCAAAGTAAAACAAAGCAGGATCATACACCGATTTGCAATGGCAAACACAAGCTTGATGGCATGGCAAATTGGGGTTGATTAAAAGTCACTCGGCTTCGCTCGCACCACAGAATTCGAAGCATTGGCGGCTCATCTACGTGCTAACACGCGTCGCTGCATCTTTTACAAAAAGGTCCTCTACCTTTTAGAAAATCAACCTGCGGTCTATGCTAAACCTTGCAATTTTGCAGAAACCCCCGCTCCCACCTTGCACTGCAGCCTGCCCCCAACCTCCCGATCCCTCTCTCCTTTCTCTCCTCTCCTCGCTCCCACATCGGCGTTTGGGTGGCGCCCCAAACCCTAGCCGCCACAACATCTTCCCTAAGCTCCCATCCGCCTCGCCGTGTTCCCGCACCAGCGTCTTGGGCGGCACCCAAAACCCTACCCGCCGCCGCTGCTGCCGCCGCCGCCTCTTTCCTCCTCACCACTCTACCTTGCCATGTTGGTGGAGCGCATCTGGACTGTGGAGGTGGCAGCATGCTACGCCATATCAACGAGGAAAGCAACCCTAGCTCCGGCCTTCCCCTCAATCCATGAAGGAAGGCAGCATCCCACCGTCTCCAGCGACAACCATGCCTTACCACCTCTCCTCAGCTCCCTTTACTTTCTCTGATTCAATGGTTAACTTCTAGCCAGTTGCAACTCCGATAACTCCTCGGTCGAATCCACTGGTTGCATGGTTGGATCCGTCGCCTAGGTGGCCAGATCCATCGCCTGATCTGTCCTTATGCCTCGGTCATGGAGTTGTAAGTAGGCTCTCAGCACTAGAGATGCAGTGACTGCGGTGGTACTGATCTGGCGTCTTTCTTTGAGTGTTTGAAGCATAATAGTAGTGACATTTTTACCATGTTTCATTGCAGCCCACGACTACAGATGCAAGCATCAATACAAATTCTCCTCGCCATTTGATGGCCAAGATCCTGAAATCTCTTCTGGATGTTGGTTTGGTCGGTTGTTGGGCTTTTTCAGTTTGTGTGTTTAAGTTGCATGCTTAGTTATGGATGTCTCATATATTTCTCATCTGCAGCATAAACAAACATTCTGGACGCAACATGAAAGTCTCGGATTGCTTATTGC
>Ga0182004_10001370_pt1 | contig 17690 bp, 14 predicted proteins | sample Sormic07211540_1_FD_120479 | JGI IMG/M metagenome (GOLD analysis project Ga0182004, IMG submission 120479) | Endophyte microbial communities from Sorghum bicolor roots, Mead, Nebraska, USA - 072115-40_1 MetaG | ecosystem: Host-associated > Plants > Roots > Unclassified | place: USA: Nebraska...
CCCCCCTCCCAGTCCCCGTCGGCGTGGACGTACTTGCGGTTCGCGCGGCTCTATAGGCGCACGAAGCTCCCGTCGGGGAAGAGCTCCATCGCCTGCTGGTAGTGGTGGGAGGGGGTGACGATCGCCGGCCTCCTTTCCACTGACATGTGGGTCCATTTGCTGGGCGCGGAGACGAGGCGGCCAGCCAGCGCTCCAACGAATCCTGTCCAGCTGGCGGCAATACGGCCTCGGCTGCTGCGTGCTGCGACTTGGGAAGGATCCGTTGCGACGGCATTCGCAGGAATCGCAGGCTCGCAGCCCGGCCCACTAGCCCAGGCGGCCGCACGAGCTCACCGAGCCAACGCAGTTTCATGGCTGCTCACCTAGCCGACGCAGTTACATGGCTGCTAGCCTGCTATGACTATCCAGAGACTATTTTACCGGTGTTAAAAGTTTTCATATGGCATATCTAAACTTTACAGGCGAATAGTTTTTGCAAATATGCCAAACAGGAGCTAGGAGGTACTCAAAAGGTATAGCGGCAGAACGCCAATGTCGTTTCTAAGGCCTTGTTTAGTATTAAATATAGATAAAAAATAACTAATTGCACAGACGATTCTTTTGAACCTAGTTAGTCTATGATTGAACATTTTTTATCAAATACAAACAAAATTGCTACAGTATCTATTTTGTAAAATTTTTTGGAACTAAACAAGGCCTAAGCATGATGATGTAACCATCTTGATATTTCATCTCAGTGAGCTTACGTAATTATTTTCCCTTTCCGGAATTCACATCACAAACAAAGAAAACAATGTAAACAGTAATCGTAGCTCCACTGCAATAGTAGAGACTAACATTTGATCAAACCAGGCCAGCAAGCGTGAACTGGGCAAAGCCAGAGCAACAATAGCCATAAACTAAAGCATTTGCCATCGTGTGCGATTAGTTTTACCACCGTTAAAAACAGCCTTGCCTTTTTACAAACTTCCATCTAATAAGAAGGAACCAAAGTATAACCTTCACCAGAATCAAAATCTCTCTATCCAGGGTCGCAATTAGCTCCCAGAAACCAAATGCCTAGGGTTCTATTGCTTCTCCGCCGCGCATCAGCTCTCTCTTCAGGCTAAAGAAAACTAAACCTACTGGTGTTTCTCAGTGACAATCTCATGTTGCAGAACAGTAGAGACAAAGAAAAGGACTTCGAGCACTTGAGCGAAGCTCACTTCTTGTTCTTGGGGCGTTGCAGCGTGAAGGTCTGGTTAGAGTCTGCATCCTCAATGAGTGGTGGCATCGTGCTCGCCTCAGAAGATGGGGCAGCAGGACTGGTCTCTCCTGATTCCTCCAGCTCTTGTATCTGGGGGTGGCTCTTTAATGCCTGGTTGTGGGAATGGATATGCTCATACGTCTTCATCGCCTGGGCCACAAAAGATGCTGGGCTGGCACTGTCGCCTGGAAGGAGCATTGTATTTGTCTGGATTTGAAAAAGAAAACATCAGCAATTTCAAATTCACAAAAGGAGACGGACATAAAAAGGAATGACAGAACTATGACAGTCTCACCTTTTGTGCCAGATTTGAGAATGCTTCGATGTATTGCTCTGCAAGTTTTAGGCTAGCAGCCTAGCACAGAAATATAATTGTTAGCATCTAAGAGCACAGATGTTGTACTACCATTTTGATAGTCAGGAATCCTGGATACCTTGGCACTGCCTTCAGTTGTCATCGCATCTGAAACCAATCTCATTCCGCGAGCAGTAGCTTCCGACTTGGCAAGAATTGCTTCGGCCGCACCTGGTGTTGATAGCCAGAATAAGTAAATTCTAATGATGGAGGGAATAAAGAAATGAAAGATCCTTTAGGAGAAAAAAATTGTAAATATTTACAATGTTCAATTTAACTAAACAGCACCAATAGCCATCATCAAATAAGGTAAAAACAGTGGTGGAATAATGCATGCTGAACGGGCTTAAAAAAAAGAGTAACACGGTAATAAGGTGTGTGGAATATCACATACCCTTCGCACGGTTTGCTAGATCCAACATAGCTCCTGGTACAACAAATGAAATATGTCAGAGTTCAACCCCCCATATATCAAATCAAATACAATACATTTCTCAAATGCGGAAGACATTAAAGGCATTCCTCTCAAAATTTCAGTATGAAGAATTAAAACCACACATTATTAAGCTAAAAGATAAAAAGGGTTGCGCAGTCATCACCTTCAGATTCAAGGATCTGGGCAGTTTTCTTCCCTTCCGATTCAAGGATTTGGGCTTGTTTCTTCCCTTCCGATTCAAGGATTTGGGCGCGTTTTCTCCTTTCTGCTTCAGCCTGCATCTCCATAGCCTGCTTAATCCCTATTGGAGGAGTAATGTCCCCTGCATTGTCAAATTTAAATCATTAGAAACATTGACGTTTGAAACAATGCATGTATTATAACTCAAATGATTAAACAGGAAAAAATGGCATACTGATCTCATAGCGGATACACTTCAGGCCCCAATCTGTGGCTGCTTCATTGATGGCACTCTGCAGAGAATTGACAGAAAACATTAGCCAGATGTAGTGGTAGCCAACAGAAATACTTGCATGTCTGATGAACAAAGAGAGACAAAGATGCACACAGAGATCAGAGAGAGAGGAACAACAGCTAGCAAATCTAAGAAGCTTTTGGGCCTTTCATTGTAAACATAGTACAAAATCATTTGATAATAATCAAGAGTCAAATGTTCAATGGTAAAGCAATCATAATTTATCAAACAAATTTACAAGTTTCCAAACAGTAGCTTAAATAAACTGCATGAATATACAAATAGCTGTTGTTGAAAGCTAGATGATGAGGTTCAGCTTCTACCATACACAATGAGCCAAACTAATAATATGTTAAAACTGCAACAGCTTCCATATGTTTCAAATGGACTATATCATAACTTGGTAAAGCATTGACCCTCCTAGAGATCATCTAATGCAATGGCATTCACTTTCTTGTCAAGGGATTCTATACAACACATACCATATTTCCACTAGGATGCCAATTTGGATGGTCTCTTCATATGATCCAAAAATATTACATGGATGGTAGTACAGAAACAAGATGGAGAGACTATTAATCAAAAGAGTACAAAACCTAATGCATGTTAAGTTTTTTCCCACCCTGAATGTATGGTATGGAAAGTTGAACAAAGAATTCAAGATGGGAATAAGAATCCATACCACAATTTTCTCATTTAATGCATCTCTCTCCTCAAAAGTCTTGTCTAAGGTTATCTTCCCAAGTTCACTTCTCATGGTTGTTTGTGCAAGTTGTAGGACAGCATAGATTGGATTCTCCACACCATAGGAAGCAAGGTAGGGGTCCATGATCTGCAAAATTCAACAAATAATGAGTTTCTGCTCAGCACTCCAAAGCCTGAATAAACAACTTCACTGTAGAGGAATTTCCCAAATCTGACCCAAGAGCATTGCAGGCCACTCGAGTTGATGGTACTAAGAATAACACATGCACTTACCACAGTAATACTTTACTACAAAAAACACAGATGGATAGTGACTTTACATCAAAACAGAATGGACTGAATTATACATCCATTCATAAGTTCCTATGACAAATATAATGTTTGCTATCCTATTGAATAAAACAAAACCAGAATAAAGCATTAGGGCCAAACAGCCACTCTACCTCGAATGACACAAACTACCATAAATGAAAAATGTAGCTAACCAAAATAAACAAAGATTGGTCCAACAGACATTAATATCACAAGGAAATAAGCACTATGTTTACAATCACAACAACTCACTCAGTTGGGTTTTGATCAGATGCATATATCTATGGAAGCACTAAAACTAGTATGATCCACCTGGAAGCAAACTAACCAAATCACAAAAATACACATTTCCATACCCAAGGTTATGCTGAGTTCTACAAAAAAAAAAATTGTATAAATTTTTGTCACCGGGATAATGAAGCAATAAAATATATGTCACATCATCATTGGTTCTACAGCCCTGACAAAGCTTTGATTCCAAATCCAAACAAGGAAACATAAATCAAATACAATATTGTATCCAAAAAATTAGGAACATCTTCAAGAAGTTAATGCATGGGAATTGTGTGGCATCTTCAACTTGCTACAGTCATTGAGAATGTGCCTAGGCATTGATCTAGGTGACCAAGGGTGGTACCATCTACAATGTAGTGTAGCCACTAGCCTGAAGGGTATAATACCATTGAACCCATACAAAAGAGTGCACAACAGTGTCAATCTTCATCTATTGTCCAAGGAATTATAATGAACTTCCATAATAATTACCCAATTCATAGTAGGCAAAGTGGCAATGTCCTACCAACAACATGATGCCTATCCTGAATTCCAGATTCAAGTCGACATTTAATCGTCATCTGAAAAGAGCTTGAGCTTTGCTTTGCAAATGGTCATATAGCCTAAATATTTTTGTCCTGGGATTTATAAAATGGCATCATCATATGTTGCAGGGACAAGTCAGGTATTGAAGAGAGACCTACAGTGTCAACTAATGCATGCAAAATAAGATTGGAAACCGAAATTTCAGTATTTAGGCTTCACGATTCGATTCTATCTACTACACTAACCAAATCAGAAAACAGGAAATCATGAAATCCACATAGAAAACATCCTCAATTGCAAGTTGAACTAACTAAATCCAGGAGCCATCTATACTACACCAGGCAAATCACAAGCTGGATCAATCCAGTTGACACCAACTTTTACCATATGAAGCGTCACACCCACCCATCCCTGATCTACCGACAACAATCTGTATGGAGACCGCAGAGGCACAGGCGAACAAGGGGAGGCAGGCAGTATTACCTTGACATAGATGACGCTGTCGATCTGTATGGTGACGTTGTCCTTGGTGATGGCGTTCTGGTGGGGGATGGGGATGGTCTCCTCCTTGAGCGAGTGCACGTAGGCGATACGGTCGACGGCGGGGATCAGGAGGTGGAACCCGGAGCCGAGCGTCTTGAGATACTTCCCGAACCTCTCGATGACGAAAGCCTTCTTCTCCGGGACTATGCTCACGCCCCAGTTCACCGGCGGCTCCGGCGGGTCGAACCTGATGAGAGCAACACGCGGCACGTCCAGGGGCGTCAGTCTTAAATTGCATTGCGGAACGTTGGAGAGGGCGGAGAATGGGGGGCAAGTGGGTAGGGTTTTACTTACATGGAGCTGTCGTCGCGCGGGTGGAAGCGGGAGAAGGAGCGGGACGAGGCGGGGGCGGAGCCGCCCGCGGCGGCGAGGTGGCGCGGGAGGAGGAGGAGCTGGCGCGCGGGTGCCGCGGATCGCCGGAGTAGGCTTGCCATCGTCGTCGTCGACAACGGCGGCGGCGGCGGCGATGGAGAGTGCGATTTGGAGTAGACTTGGTGGGGCTGAGAAGGGGGGTGAACGGAGAAGGGAGGGGCCTCTGGACTTGGAGTAATAAAGGCCGGACGTTTCGCTGTGTGCCCGTAGCAATTACGACGCCCGGACCAACTTGTGTCCCAAGATGCGTTGCGACAGACTTCTGTAGCAAGAAACGGGGTGGTTTTTATAATTCTGTAATATCTAACCCACAAAAAAGTTTTTTAGGAATTTATTCGGATAGATTAAGTGTGTATTTAGTTACAAAATGGCAAAAATTTCAAGGTCAGAATCTAGAATGCAAAATAGTAACTATTTTGTCAAAAAATTTAAAATGGTGCTTAGTTTCATTTTGTAGAGTGGTGAACCAAAACCCAAAAATTTTTTATCCAAATAGGGAACTAAGGAGGCCCTAAGTTGGTCACAAGAATTGCTTTATGTATTTTATTTTTTCCAATTTACAAAGAATAAGATTTGTTAAGTGGAAGCGTACCTGTAATCTAAGGTCTTGTTTGGTTCCACTAACTAAAAAAATGCTAAAATAGTTTAGTTCCATTAGTCATCTAAGAGTAGCTAAAATAGTTTAGTAAGGGGAAACAAACAGGACCTAAGTCTAGAGTATATGAATTGTTTTTGTTTTTGTCCATCTCCTGGCCATGAGCAAAAATCTTATCCATGTTCCGGAAGGAGAAAGTTTATGTCATCTACTGATGTACGCTTTTCATACCTGAGGATATCTCTGTAGTTATTATTGCTAACGATTTGTTAGTTGACGAGTAACAAATATACCCATCTTAAAGAAAATGTCTTCTGAATTTCTGATGTTTGAGATCCACGTGCGGCTCGATCCCAATTTGCGTGGATTCTCGGTTTCAGACTTCTTTCCTTCTCCTTTTTCATTCCTTTTCATTTTGGCTAATTCTATTTTGGGCCGCTAATATAAACGTGCGGCCCAACACAGCTGTTTATGTGGTATGCTCCTTAGATGGGCCGAGAACACATTCGCTGAGCGTGCTGGAGCCTCGTGTGATCACTGATCAGTGTTGCCTCTTACACTTTTCTCTTCCCTTAGAGACTCGAGAAATCTTTTTTTTTTTCTTAACAGAAAGAAAGGGCAGGAACTTGAAATCAACAAGGAGGAAGAGACTAGAGAAATCATTGTTGATCGATACGAGGAGTTTGCAATCAATTGGCTTATCTGGTGCGTAGATGGTGGATCATTTTCTTAAACCGCTGCCACACGTTTCGTTCACCCTTGATCACTCCTGAATACAGTAATTTCGCCAGTAACTTTGCAATCTTGCATAGTTAGCTTCCACATCTTTTTTAGAAGCAACCAGTGGATCGCTGTTATGCCGTCACATAAAGCTGATACAGTGGCATTGTTGGATGAAGGCTCATTTTCTCATGCTCAAAAAATCTGAGAGCTGTGTATTTGATGGGAATCCAGTATATGTCCAACCATATACTGGATTGTTGCCTGAATCGATGTCCGAGCATGTACCTACATACAAGTACTGCATTGGGAAAATTGGTGGCATGACAGAAAGTACTATCAGGCCGTGTTTAGTTCTCGAACAAAAAAATTTCACGATACTGTAACACTTTTATTTGTTTGTGGTAATTATTGTCCAACCATGGACTAACTAGGCTCAAAAGATTCGTTTCGTAAATTTCAACCAAACTGTGTAATTAGTTTTTATTTTTGTCTATATTTAATACTCTATGCATGCGTCTAAAGATTTGATGTGATGGGGAATCTTGAAAAATTTTGGGTTTTGTGGTGGAAGTAAACAAGGCCTTGGCATTGAGAAAATTGGTGGCATGGCAGAAAGTACTCCTGACAGTAAACTGGCCTGCATTGGGAAAATTGGTGGTTTCAATCATTCTAGCACCTCAGCATGATGACGCTGCAGTTCAAGCACATGAAGAACACGAGAGAATAGACTGAATTTAGCTAGATCCAACGTGGAAAGTGGAACTGTCAATATCTAACAACTGAAAAAGGCTTTAGATAAGGCAATGGACATTCAAGAAGGAGAGGAAGCAGAACAGTAGTTGTGGCCTGCAATGCAAGGGCTTCATGTTTGGACTCCAGGACATTGAGTTGCTGGAAATCTGGCCTGAACAGGGTCACCCATGGCAGGAGAGAGGGGAGGATGTCATCTAGAACAGGTGCGGCTATTGTGCAGCATCTTCAGAGTTCTTCCACGAATCTGCGTATACGTTCAGCACTTCATGCATGTACGAGCACAAAGAGTTGCAACGTCAGAAGCCACAACCCTGTGGGCTGTGGAAAGTGCAATCAGCAGTGAGAAGTCTTAGCTTTATTTAGTACGAACTTGATGTGCACGTTTAGTTTTGGAGCCGGTGGCAAATTGGATCTATAAGTAGTGCTGTGAGATTATAAGAATGCTAGGATCAAACAAATATATGCATATCCAAACTGAAGTTTTTTTGTCAGCTTGAAGGGAAGGAACTCGATCACTATATATAGTACTATGAGCAAAGGAAATAGTTCATATTTGGTATTATTTGGCATGAAGGCCAGTTAATTAAGAACATCGGATAACAAGGAATATACAACACAACCGCCGGCTCTGCGTCGTCTGTGACGGGAATATGGGGCGGATTGAAGCTGTCGAGCCAGATCTAGATGATCGCCGCGCCACGGTCTTCGTCACACATGCTATATAGATGTAGTATACACACTCACACGCCACCATCCATTTCTGCAAGAAGCTTATATACCATAGGAAATGACTTAGTTGGGGAGGATAGGAACTTCTTCTCAGTAGCCATCTTATTTCTTTTTTCTTTTTGGAAAAATTAGCCGCCTTATTTCTTTGTAGTCCATAAAGTCTAAGTTAACTGGAGTTTCTCTGAAGATGCACCATGGCAATCTGGCTAGATGACACACCAGAAGTCAGAAGAAACTATGAACAGAATCCTCCACTCAACCAAGCGATCGACGAGACGCTCATCGTCATGTGAGTAAGACAACCAGCGTGCTATGTGGCGAATAATAAGTTAATTGAGTCTACACGTCAGGCGTGATTGCTCGATCTAAGCTCTGAATGAAGAGCAAGTAATTTGGCTTTTGGGCCGGCGGCTGGCCGGCCGGCTTCGTTCGGAAATAAGAAAGAAAGCAGGCGACGGCAGACGGCGGCCTGCCAAAAGAGTTATCCGAGTGATCGACCCGCAGGCCGCCCGCAGCGCCGGCGCCGGCGCCGCCGCCCTGGGAATTAAACTTAAACCCAGCAAAACCCCGCGCACACCGTTTCGAGACCGACCCACACTCGGCCGCTCTCTTAATTTGTCGCGAGACTCTCTCTCGCCATCGCCACCTGCTACGAACCTCCGGCTGCACTCTGTCTGTCCCTGTTCCTCCCTCGCGATCGAAAAACTAATTGTGAATCCGGCGACAACCCCGTTCGCTTGTCTTATCAGCCCGTACTTTTTCTACCAAATAATAGAGCCAGAATTTTAAACTTGGGTATTCCTACTTTCACAAAGTTAATCTATAACTTGAAAATATAGTCAATTATACTGCAAGTTAACAACTTTAAACTAATATTTGCTTTCTACAATATAGACTTCTAATTGAAATGCTAGTTTTTTTACATGTTTTGAGCTCAAATGTGTAAAATACTATATATTATAGCATTATACATTTATATATATAAGTGTATACACATATTTACATAGAAATGTACCAAAATAGTTGGGTATTCCCGGAAATACCGGGGAATACCCCTAGATCCGCCACTGATTATGACTTTTTAGACCAGCGATCAGGCTCACACCTCCCCTCCAGATATGTCCTGACAATACAAGCTCCTCCTGATTCCGGTGATGCTGCATTCAACTATAGAACTATGTGTTGTAGGGCTGCAAACCCTCCAATTTCATAATAAAAAAACACTAGAACTACGTGTTTTTTTTCCCTTTATCGACATGGACAGCCCGTGCACAGTGTTGCGACGACGAACAGTAGCAAAGAAGAAGCAGCAGGTCTGCATGTGTGGCAACGACGACAGAAACTACCCGACGACGGCCACCGAGTTACACGTTACGTAGATCACTAACGAACTGCACCGTTGTCCTATACTACTACTACCTTAGGCCTTGTTTAGTTGCCAAAAAAATTTACAAATTTTTTCAGATTTCTCGTCACATCGAATTTTTAGACGTATGTATGAAGTATTAAATATAGACGAAAACGTTTGGTTGGAATTGATGGGACGAATCTTTTGAGCCTAGTTAGTCCATAATTGGATAATATTTGTGAAATACAAACGCAAGTGCTACAGCGTCGATTTCAAAAAAAATTTGGAACTAAACAAGACCTTATCCGATTTTCCCCTCTACTAGTTACTGTAGACGCCTGCGAGACTGCAAGATCGTTCAGGACAACTATTGCAAGGTAGTGCAGCAGAATCAGACAACACCGTACGCCTTGCCGGCCACGCGCTAACAAATGAAGCTAGCGATTAATCACTTTGTTTAGTAACTACTGGATGCATGCATTGCTCTTATTAATAAATCAGCCAGCCCCCAGCCGTACGTCGCTCTCTGCAACTTTTCCCTTCTCGATTAAAAAGCTATAACCGCGCATGCCAACAAAACCTCTGTGATCATAAGTGACGTGTATAAAACCCCACACTCCTCTGCCTCAGCTCCACCGAGGTGTAGCCTAGTACATCCTCCCCACGCACCGGGCCGGGTTGGGTCAGGGTGCAGTACCGTACCTTCTGCGCGCGCGCGCCAGCGCCATGGCGGCCTTCGCCATGCTCTCTCTCGTGCTCCTCCGCCTCTTCGCCGTGCAAGCAGCAGGCGTCGGCGTCGTCGACGACGGGAGGTCATTCACGGCGTGCCTGGCGGCCGCCGGCGTGGGCAACGTCACGACGCGCGAGTCCCCCGCGTACGCCGCCGCGCTCCTCGTCTCCGTCCAGAACCTCCGCTTCGCGGGCGCGGGCGCGCCCAAGCCCTTCGCCGTGGTGGTCCCGGCGTCGCTGCAGGAGCTCCGCGACTCCGTGCGGTGCGCGCGGGCGGCGGGGCTCGTGCTGCGCCTCCGCAGCGGGGGCCACAGCTACGAGGGCCTCTCCTACACCACCGACGACGACGGCCGCACCGCGTTCGCCGTCGTCGACCTCGCGGCGCTCGACCGCGTCGACGCGGACCGCCGCACCGGCACCGCGTGGGTGCAGTCGGGCGCGACGCTGGGCCAGACGTACCACGCCGTGGCGGCGGCGGCGAGCGGGAGCGGCCCGGCGGCGGCGCTCGCGTTCTCCGCGGGGTCGTGCCCGACGGTCGGCTCGGGCGGGCACATCGCCGGCGGAGGGTTCGGCCTGCTGTCCCGCAAGTTCGGCCTGGCCGCCGACAACGTCGTGGACGCCGTGCTGGTCGACGCCGCGGGGCGCGTCCTGGACAGCGCCGCCATGGGCGAGGACGTGTTCTGGGCCATCCGCGGCGGCGGCGGTGGCACCTGGGGCGCCGTGTACGCGTGGCGCGTCCGGCTCAGCGCGGTGCCCGACCGCGTCACCGCGTTCGTCGTCAACCGCGCCCCGGGCTCCGTCCGGTCGGTGGCGTCGCTGGTGTCGACGTGGCAGCACGTCGCGCCGTGGCTGCCCGACGAGTTCTACATCTCCGCGTTCGTCGGCGCCGGCTTGCCGGAGCTGAAGAAGAAGAAGCTGAACCGGACCGGCATCTCCGTCACGTTCAAGGGGCTGTACCTCGGGCCGGCCCACGAGGCGCTGGAGATACTGACGGCAAGGTTCCCGGAGATCGGGCTGTCGGATCTGGACCCGAAAGAGATGAGCTGGATCGAATCCGTGGTGTTCTTCTCGGGTCTGCCCGAAGGGAGCACGGTGTCGGATCTCACGGACCGGGTGCTCCACCAGAAGAACTACTTCAAGGCCAAGTCGGACTACGTCCGCCGTCCGATGACCTTGGAGCAACTGATCAGAGCCATTGACCTCTTGTCCAAGCAGCCCAAGGCGTACGTCATCTTGGACCCATACGGTGGCGCCATGGATCGGGTCGGGTCCGCGGATCTTCCGTTCCCGCATCGCAAAGGTAACATCCATGGCATCCAATACCTAATCGAATGGGCGGCTAGTGACGATGATCACAAGGAGGAGTACATGGATTGGTTGCGCCGGTTCTACGACTTCATGGGAGCATATGTGCCGAAAAAACCACGAACCGCATACATAAACTATATGGACCTTGATCTTGGAACCAACAATTGGTCGGGCCATCGAACCGACAACGACATTGATAAGAGCCCTCACCCAGAAGTGGAGGCGGCACGAGCATGGGGCGAGAGGTACTTCTTGGGAAACTACGATCGGCTAGTTCGTGCAAAGACATTGATCGATCCAGAGAACGTGTTCCGCAACGCGCAAAGTATCCCGCCACTTGGAGGCGTCCAATGCATGATTAGGAGCACACGTGGCATCTCGCCCAAGATCACATCCAATGGAAGCACGTACGATAGCTAGAGCACAAGAATATAGGTTAACTTTATATATACAATACATGCATACAAAATATGTGGGTGCGGTGTTTTGATTTCATCTTTTGGCGCGTTGCTTTCACGGTGCCGTCCGAGAAGGACGAGTTGCATTTTTTTTTTGTTGGAGAGAGGTGGTTTGGATTATTGAATCCTAGCTAGAGGGAGCAGAAAACGAGAGATTATTAGGTATTTTGATGAAGTGACCAAGGTCACGTCAATCTCTTGATCAGAAGGTGTGCTTTCTCGCTAGTGTTAGTGTCCTTGTTGATAACGATCATCAACTTTTGTATTGGTGCAAGGTTGATTAGTACTAGCATTCTCTCTCTCTCTCTCTCTCTCTCTCTCTCTCTCCACATTAGCAGGGGACTAGCAAAGCATGCCTGTTATTGTTGGACACATCTGTACCTGTACGTTATATGGAACCCAATATGTGTTGGAATCGAACTTCGTATATATTATCACAGGACGCGAGTTGTTCTAACTTTTATGACACGGGCACGAGGGTGCAAGGGTAGTTTGAGCAGTAAAAAAAATGGGACAAAAGAATAGCTAGCAGTTTTGGAGGTACAAAGGTAGGCTGGAAGAAATGCTTTGCTCTTTGGCAAGAAAGTAGAGAAAAGAGATAGAAATTTCAAAAAAAAAAAACACCATATAATAATTAAGGGTACATCTGATGGTGTGATGTCGCCAGTGTTAGTGTCCTTGTTGATAACGATCATCGTCAACTTTTGTACTGGTGCAAGTTTGATGGGTAGCGTTCTCTCTCTCGCTGCTTTCCTGATGCTGCAAATTAGCAGAGGATGAGTCTATTCTTCCTTGTCCAGTGTATAATAACAAGTTAATAACAATTGTTAAGAGGCCTATATATGTCATGTTAAAGAAAGCATGGATAATCTGAGCTCTCACAGATCTGATGCTAACACTTACTATTTATTTATTTATTTATTTATGGAAAGATGGTAACGTATTAGAGCATTTCCAACCGTTTTCCATCCGGCTCTTCCATCTTTAATTTTTTTTTGGCAAAATAAGGAAAAAAAAACCCGGTATCTTCCCTCTCCATCTTTCCCAACCTCGTATCTTGAGCGCGCAGCAGGAAGAAAGACAGGATTCCAGGTTAGAAAAACGCAAGAGAGAAAGATTTGGTGGAACGGCTTAAACATGTAGAGAAACAAATTCAGGGTTCCTGATACAAAACATAAGACCGGGTCGTAGAAAAAAGTACCGAGAAAAAAAATTAGGATAGAAATATAGGAAATTATTGGAGATGACTACTTTTTTTCTGCTTATACTAATTTAGATGTTGACAAATACTATATTTTGAGGAACAAAATATAAAGATCTCTTGGAGATGCTTTAGTAGTAACAACTTTTGAGCTGTTGCACTAAACTTTCCTTGCCCTGTTGAATTTTGGACATCTGAAAGGCCCACTAATGTTACAAGGTAGGCCCATTCATTTGAGCTTGGGAAAGTGACTTGTTTCTGATGTGGGCTTTGCGTGGTATGTTGGAGACTGATAACAATGAAAATCTTTGCCAAATATGGGTCCGTGTTTTCCAATAGGTAGTGCTTAGTTTGCCGTTTGTTGGTTGAGTTTATGTTGGTAATAGTGGATGTTTTTTTTGTGAGCTTCTTTAGACAACTGATGAATAGATGGGCTGGGCATAAGCATGCATGCTGCACTCAAATAGTCAGTAGTCAACTACTCGCTCTCTCTTGTAATGTCGATTATGGTGGTGTTTAGTTTGCTATAGAATCCAAAATGCAAAATGCCAATTACTTTGGAGTGATGAAATGTAAAATGCAAAAAATTTTAAGGTCATGTTTAGTTCCATCCAAAATACAGAATTTATTGTCCTCGTGAAGCCTCTTGAGGCCAAAATCCAAAATGAAGAATAACTACTTTTTTGCAAAAAATTTTGCATGGTGTTTAGTTCCATTTTGCAAAATAATGGACCAAAACCCAGAATTTTTTAGAAAAAAATAGGAACTAAACACCCCTTTAGAGCTGGGAGGTTAAGCAACAATAATGGAGGTGTTTAGTTCCTATTTTGCAAAATGGGAACTACCAATTTTTTTTTTGTGCTCCAAAACTTAACCTCCCTGTTTCACGTCGAGCGCCGGTGTAGTGAGACAATATGGCAGTAAGGGTTTTAAAGTGTTACATCTACTCTTACTGTTGCTGCTACTCTCTATTGTATTAGTTTTTTCTAGGCATTTAATATTTGTTCTAAAAACCTTGTAATTTGTTAAGTAGTAGGACTGTCACGTTAGTATAGGATGTATGATCACCAGCAAGCGTTGGAAGGCAACCTAGTGCTTTAACCCGCTGATTTGAGAGCAAACATAAATAAACAAACATGTTTATACTATTAATCAACATTCATTATCTGCATGCAATGTTTAATGTTGATATGAACCTGAGTATCTATATTTATTTTATATAAGCTATTGAAATATGTCTTATATTTTTATATATTATTTTATGTGACATTTTTCTATGTCTGTTAGATTCGAAATCAAATTATTTAATTATTTAAATATATTGGATGCATGTCACTTTTATCCATAGTTATACCATACCCCTAGCCCAACCACAATATCTATCTTATATCCTATTGGTTTATGTAACCTATCACTATGTAAAAAACTGTAATATCCACCAACATCCTCTATGGACCCGAGACAGAACACGCGTTTTTTATATAAATTTACAGACGCGTTTTCAACATGCTTCTGTAGTAAGTCACCGATTAGGGTCACCGGTCCAGCGAGATCAACACACGTCGTCGTGTTGTTAAAATGCATCTAAGGTTCGTAGTTGGGACGCGTCTGTAATACTAGTTCCTTACTCACAGACGCGCAAAAAAAAATCTAGTTGGGTTGTTCCACGAACCCAAAAAAACTCTAGTGTATCCGAGCCTCACGTATGCCCACACGCTCCCCGACTCCCGTCCCCCACACTCCATGCCTCCTTGACTCTAGTCCCCACACTCCTTGTCTCCCATTCTCCTTAGCCAGCTCCCCACTGTTCCGGGCATGTGGGCCGCGATGATGGGGAATTCTAGCACGTGGGCGGCGGCGGCAGCTAGATCCCAATGCAGGGGGCAGTGATGGCGGGATCTTGGCACTGGCAACTGCAGTAGCAGGTCAGGATCCTAGTGCAGGCGTCGACTATGGTAGGATCCCGCATGGCAACTACAATAGCAGAATCCCGACATGTGGCCTCCTATAGCCCGATCATCTAAAGTCTCCTCCTCCACGACACTACTACTCGTGCTCATGGGTAACCCTAGGCCCGTCACTCCTATAGTCTTGCATCTGCATCCTGCAATTGTCTGTTGTATATAATTTGACGTAAGTATGATATATACAAGACAATGGCATTGGGGTTTATTTTTTTGTTTTTGTAAATTGTTATCACAGATGGTTACGCACGTTTGTGATAAGGGGTTCCTCATAGACACATGTTGGTTATGAGCATTTGTGGTAAGGGTTGTCACAGACACATCTTAACCTCTACCCTCTGTATGAAACATAATCACATACGCGTGTTAGTATATACTACAGACCGTATTAAGGTGTCTATAATAAGAAATAGTACAGACGTGTTATTAGAGACGCGACGAAGTGCGTCTATGACGTCTCTAAAGGAGCGACTGTGATGTGCTTTTTTTTACATAGAATTTTGGTCTCGTTTTTTCTTGCTCACTGCTCGTCTTTTTTTTTTTTGAGAGAACCATCTTTCGTGCTATCCTGATCAGCCCTCCAGATATTCTGCGGCAACAATCTGAGCTCATGCCCAGAAAAGGCATAGAATGGACGTAAGGCATGGCCCAATTCATTTCCCTCTCCATAATTCTTTCTTTTCTTTGCGCATATATCTCGATCATCCAAAATAAATATTTGCATATGAAATTTAAAAATTAAAACTTTAACCAAATACCTTGTTAAGAAAACTATATCTATGGATCTGCTAGCTGTTAGATTTTGATAATTTGTGAGGTACAAATACGTTGTAGTGTTCGTGACCAAATTTGGTAAATTTCGAGTAATCTGGGAAAACCAGTCCACCCAATTTTTCAAAAATCCGGCAGTCAGTTTCGAATGAAGTACACTGACCGAAAGGATTTAAACATTTTGTAGCTCTCCTCAAGGCAATCAAAATTAAATGTACATGTGGTCACTCTACTTGGCCGATTGACACATCTGGAATCGATCATATCAATCTGATCCTTTTTTTAATTTTTTTTATGTCTTTTCCGTTTGCCATATATATTCCTAGCACCAGGCATTGTTTTCTCTCTTTGTCTCCATGGCATCATGAGGCCACCCTGACGGACCATTGCTAGAACAACAATGCCTCGTTCCGTATGTTAATATATTTTATAAAAAAACTTGATCATATATCCAACTATAATCTAATACAATTCTTCTTTCGTTTATAAAAAAATAATTTTTAATTTTAATTAAACCAACTTGACGTTTAGATATTGATAGTTTTTCTATGAACTTAGTTAAAGGTTTTCTTTTTTTAAAAAAGAAGGATTCAGGACAAAGCCTGAGTGAACTATATAATTTTAAAAAGGAGTAGGTTCGTAAAAAACAGTATAAGTTTTTGTTTTCTTAGAGCATCTCCAGTAGTTTGGTAAAAGAACTCCCTATCTTAATATTTTAGCAAAAAAAGAAAAAAGCTTTCTTTAGTAGTTTGGTAAAATAGCTCCTTAAAAATATAAAGTTGTCAAATATACTCCTTAACTCATAAATTTCCAAAGTCGATAGAACTCTCTATCTCTCCTCCTTGGACCTATTTTCACATCATTTCTCGTACAGTCTCCATTGTCGCCGTCCTATATATAGGTCAATGCTATCGCTCTGTGCTTGCCTCTACGGGTGTTATTGATCTTTGATTCGAAAGCATGACATGTTGCCTTCATATGTGCATAGTCTGCTATCTTTATATATGCTCATCATTTACATTATTGACCGGAAGGCATGAAAGCTAGGCACGCCTTGCTGACCGTATAGAGCTAGTGCTTGCTTCAGTGCGGTGCTGACAAAAGGTGCAATTTTCTTTTTAAAATTTTATGAACAATATAATAAAATAAAAAAATCATAAAATATAGGTCCTACTATATATAACTTTCAAAAAGTTATTACAGGAGGCTGTTGGAGAAGAACAAAAATTAATGTTACTATTTTTTTTGTTAACTTGCGAAATTGATTAGTTTACCAAGTAAATTATATAACTTCTGGAGATGCTCTTAGTTAAAGGTAGTGAGAGGTCGTTTTGTGTCTTTCTATCTAAAAAGAGAACAGTCAAGCAAACTTCGTGGTCTAGTGTTAGAGCTGCAGTTATTAACAGTAAGCACTTGCAAATGAGTAGCTAGGGAATGACAACGCCATGACCCAACCACCGGGCACCAACACAGGCCCGGCCATTGCCATCACGCTCAAGGCATGCAACGGTCATTGCACCTAGCTACGTACAAATACAAATCAATCCCCTCTCCATCCTCCCGCCACAATTCATCAAACCACCCGCGCGCCATAAAAACACATCGTCTGCACGCGCGTACGTGCCGCGTACTATATCCATGGGCTGCCATACATGCTGGCCGGCGCCGGCCGCCGCCGTGATCAAGGCCGGAGCGATCTGCGTGCTGCTGCTCCTGCCGGCGGCGGCGCCCGCGGCCGCGCAGGCGCCCGTGGAGGCCGCGGCGGCGATCGAAGCGGAAGGCGACGGCAATGGCACCACTCGAGGCTCGCGAGGCGGCGGAGGAGGAGGCGGTGGTGGTGGCGGCGGC
>Ga0182004_10001371_pt1 | contig 17689 bp, 16 predicted proteins | sample Sormic07211540_1_FD_120479 | JGI IMG/M metagenome (GOLD analysis project Ga0182004, IMG submission 120479) | Endophyte microbial communities from Sorghum bicolor roots, Mead, Nebraska, USA - 072115-40_1 MetaG | ecosystem: Host-associated > Plants > Roots > Unclassified | place: USA: Nebraska...
GAGGAACCTACACGCCATCAAGCATGTGACATATAAGAAGATCATATAAAGGTTACTTAATCTTAAGAAGGAAAATATTATTATTGTTGCACATTTACCTTCATGTATTCTTCCTTGGTCAGCAACATGGTTCTCGCTTGTTCCTTGGTCACCTTCCGAAAAAGGTACTGGGCGTGGTACGTCACGACGGCCTGGACACGACACTGTTTCTACTGGCTGGCTGGGATTCATTCGCGACAACAAGTTGGGAGAAGGTGAAATCTGCATTTTTCAACCAGCAAGGAGCAAGAACGACAGAGTGAAACTGATATTTCGCACTCTTGAAGAAAGCCGCTGCCTGCAGCCACCAGGTTTAAAATAAATACAATTGTTGCTGCCCCAATTGATGTGTTTCTTTTGATTTAGATCTACATATGGAGCATGTTTCTGAATCCGATGACGGCTCATGTTCCTCTGCAGGATTTGTGTCTTCAACTAAGAGGCATGGAGTTGCTAAGCCTCCATACATGCTCCCATGGAAAACAACTCTAACTGATGAACAGAGGAGTGACGTAGAAGAGAGACTTGGGGCTATCCGGTCGGAGATCCCCGCATATGTTGCTGTCATGAAAAACAGCAATGTTGACAGCAGGAGGATGTGCACTCTGGTGAGTCATCATTTCTCTATTTTTTTTAGAGCACGCCTGGGCGCGTATTTTATTAAGCAGAATGCAGTGTTATATACAAGTAAAAAGCAAAGAAAACTAGCTTTTCATCTTCCCAAGGTTTATTCCTGTTGATAAAAAAATAAATCCACAACCTATTTCTGTGTCTGTATTTGTGCCACTGAATTCTTTTACATGATCTTCCATATATATGTCATCAGGGAATCAGTTCAGCGTATGCAAAAGAGTATCTTCTAGGCGGCGGCGGTGGCGAGAAGCAGCTGAGTATGAGGATGAAGCTTCGGCGCAAGGACGATGAATGGGAAGCTGGATTCCAGGACAAGTACGGGAGGCAGCAGATCGTTGGCAAAGGCTGGAGGAAGTTTGTGACCGACAACAGGCTGAGACTAGGAGACATCTGCCTCTTCAACCTGGTGAAGAACACCAAGATGCTGACGATGGACGTCCACGTCATCAGGAAGAGATCGGTGTAGCTGCTGATTGATCAGAGCTAGATGTTCGTCAAAATTGCGGGCGCTTTGTGTTTCCAGTGTTCGTTCGTTCGCTGTTTCCATCGAGAGATGGATGTGGTCACTGGTGTTAACCTATCCAATACTCGCAGGCATGAAATTCTGAATGTGATGTACTACTATTCTGAAATGAATAAGCTTATTTCGGCTTTGTTTAGTTTCCAAAAAAAATTTGTAAAATTTTCCAGATTCCTCGCCACATCAAATGTTACATGCATAGAGCATTAAATATAAATAAAAAATAACTAATTGTATAGTTTGTCTGTAATTTGCGAGACAAATTTTTTGAGTCTAGTTAGTCTATGATTAGACAATACTTGTCAAATACAAACGAAAATACTATAGTGTTTATTTTGCAAAAAAAAAAATAGAACTAAACAAAGCCTTCATCGCAGAGCCTGTTTGTTTGGCTAAAAAGCCATAGATGAAAGTATTTTTTGTGAGAGAAAAACATTGTTGAATGGTTGATAAATAAACTTAAGCGAAGAGGCTCTTAGGTGGGAGAGTTGCGTTGGATGGTACAGTCAAAGAAACTAGTTTATTCAAAATGTTCTTTTTTTTAAAAACACATCATTCAAAATGTTTGAGAACTTTCGTTTTAAAAAAATGTTTGAGCACCTGATTTTCTGGGAGGGAAATAATCGTGTTGAAGTGTGGAAGCTGCTAAAATCCGTCCCTACGACCCGGCGCAGCGGCCCAATCACTCCCACTGGGCGCACCACGCCACGTTATCATCGTCAACTGTGGAAAAAAAAAAACTGTGGACGATGCACGCATCACTCCCCTCTCTCCTGTACATATTCCCGTCTACAAATAAATACGCATGTCGTTTTTCAAGAAGTCAATTTTTTTTTTAAATTTGACTAGAAATATATCAAATAATATTAATATTTATATCTACGAATAAGTATATTTTGGAAGCATTTTATACTCAATTTAATGATACATATTACATATGATAAATATTAATATATTTTTGTATATTAGGTTAATGTCAGTACGTTGTTACAAGTTTTAAAATCCGCATACTCTATGTTTCTTCATTGTTATTTCATTTTTTCTATCTATATTCTTTCTTTTTCTTTTCTTTTCAGTTTTTATTTTTTGATTTTATTTTATTTCCTGTACTTTCCTTATTCTTTTCTTGTTTTAAGTTTATCTTTTATTTTCTTTTTCTTTTGATTTTATTTTTATTATTCTTCCTTGCTTCTATTTGTTTTTCTTTTTAGGTTTTCTATGTTTCTTCATTCTTACTTTTTTCCTTTTAATCTTCTTTTTTATGCTTATTTAAGTTATTCATTTATTTTATTTGCTCTATGCACTTTTTATCATTTGTTAATCATGTTTGTTTTTATATTTTCTTTCGTTGTTGTTTTACTCTAATTAAATATTTAGTAATTTTGTTTTTTATTTTTATTTTCTATATATATGTGTGATGTTTATATAGTATATATTTAGTGTTCTATGTTGTGTTATGTCACACGTAGTATACATATAATGTTCTATGATGTTTCTTATGGTGTTCACTTAGTATACATATATAATCTATAATATATGTGATGTTCTATAATGTATTTAATGATGTTGTATGATGTATTTAGTGATGTTAATGTTCTATAAATGTATTTACGATATTGAAAAAGTAACCCTCTGACATTCTTTGAAATGTTTCTCCATTTTGTGTTTTTTCTTTATGCCTTTTGCTCTAGATTTTATTATTATTTTTATCTATGTCATGTATTTATGTATTTTTATGCATATTGTAATATCAGTTTCATAAACCTAAAACCAAAATACTATTCTTCTAAATCGATAACATTTTTTTACAAAGACAGAACATTGTCTATATAACCTAAAATATTGTTTCTACTTAATAAAAGAAATTATTTTATCTTTATAAGATAAATATTTATTAATATAATTTTATCTAAATATATCCATGTGTGATTTTGTTTTGAAGGATTGTTATAAAAAATATAATGGTGCAATCGAAATTTAGTTTAGATCTCCAGTTGAGTTATGACTTTTTTTAGTTTGTTAGAATAATTTTGCATGTGTGGATGAGTGGGGTGGGATAGCTTGTCATTCATGCGCGAGTAGGCCGGACACGGGATACAATGTAGCTATGGTGCAGAGATAGGATGGGTGAAAAAAAAGACCATCAAGACTTTACATACTATATACGTGGTAAAGTATAATGTATTATAATTTTTAATAGCAAAATATAGTGTTAGGTTAATCATGTAATATAGTTTTTATATAAACTTTATTTGTTTTGATGAAACTACATAAACTCTATTTAGGGATACATACTATATACTCCATCCATTCAGGAAAAAAATGCAACTATAATTCAAGTTTAATTGAGTTTATAGTAAATTATGATAGCATTTATGTCTCCAAACAAAATTTATTATCAAAATATATTGTATAACTAACCTAACATACTTATTTTATATTATGAATGATAATATTTTTTTATATAAATATAGTTAAAGTTCAAATTATTTGACTCCTTAAAATATGGGAATTACATTTTTTTGGATGGAGGGAGTGTAAAAAACTTAGATTGATTGACTCATTAAAAAATGACATATGGACTATTTTGGGAACAGAGCAGGGTACGTATTACTCTCCTCATCCCAAAGAGTGACATTTTTTACTTATGTTTGATCATTCGTTTTATTAAAAAAAATTATAAATTATAAAATAAATAAATCATTAGTAAAGTATATTTAATGATAAAATGAGTCTTAACTAAATATATAATATTTATGTAAAAAAGTTGAATAAAACGAATGATTAAATAAGATGTCTAAAATTATAACATAACACTTTTTTTTACGGAGGGAGTACACTTGAGTGCTGAGAGCGTAACAGTCATCCACAGTTCCACACAGATGCAAGTACTACGATAGGACCCAGCACAGCTCGGTGCTTATTTTTAAATGTTCATCCGGTGAGGTGGGCCCAATCATCGCCCAATATATATGCCCCGGCTGGGGTTTTCTCCATCCGTAGCTCTCCTTCGTGTGCAAGTGTTGGGGTTTTCTTCCACATCAGTAGATAGCGGTACAGTGCTTCAGGTGGTTGCTTCAGCTCCATGGAAAAGCCCCAAAGGTAAGGAGCCTCTTCGATTCTTTCTGCAAATATGCATCATCGCTAGCCCATGCAGTGAGGTGTGGGAGAAACATGCTGCATTCATGCGTCGATTGGTTCATTCTGCTATTCTGATTGTCTTGGTACATGATTCTTGGGTACAAAATGCTTTTTAAGGAGAGATTAGGCGTGCATGTTCTTTGACAGCATCAGACTTCTTTGAGATGCTTTTGGTTCTTTTTGGCTTCCGCCTTTGATTTATTTGTTTTTTCTTGAACCGGCACAGAGAGCCTAGGAGGGTTTTCTTATTCTAAAAGTCACGAGTTCTGATCTTCCCAAAGAAAAAAAAAATCACGAGTTCTGAAAGTGGTAGGGTCACTTGTACTGTAGCGCTGGAAAATTTCCCTTACAGGTATCTGAAATTAGTGTTTTCAGTTTGCAGATTACCTGTATTACTGTATAACCTGCAATCCATTTGCAATCTGCTGCTGTCAGCATCTTTTGCAGATTCTTTGGTTTGCACTGCGAGGAAATGTTATTGGATTAGATCTCGTGCATTTGTGGTTAATTTCCAAAACCACATCTTTTACTTTTTGTTTCTTTCTTCATATGTGGAACAATGGCCCCGTCCAGAGTAGCTGAGTGGATTTTTCGACTATTTCTTGTTTCCACTATATATATCTTATACTGCTTACAATGAATTATTTTATTAATAAAGCTTTAAGAGGGTTTTGTCAGTTAACTTACTGACTACGGCTGTTGTGTTTTTTTTTACCCAAGTGCATTTGCCTTGGTTGCATGAATTGCGTTTTGAGAGAACACTGGCACTCCTGTATAATCCAGCAATAGCTTTACGTATTTTTCTCAGTTCTTGAAACATTTCTGAACACTTGTTTATCAAGCTTGATTACATACGGGAGACTGAGACAATGCTGAAACTTGAAAACACTTTTCCAAGATTTCATTCGTCTTTGTTTCCCCCCAACTTGCAGCTAAGCTCAATCGTGAAAATTTGCATGGCCTCATATATAACATTTTAGTTTTTTCCGATACTTGTGCAAAAAGTTCTCATGGGCTCTTATTATACCTGATATTTGCATGGCCTCATAACATTTCAGACTTTTACGTCTATCTAACTTCATTCCATTATGGTAAGAGTTGTCACAGGATGAGTACATATTTAACAAGATGCAAGGACTGTATTGTACATCATTACTGGAATCACATGGATGATCAGGAAAAGAGTTTTCTCAGTGTTATGATTGGCGACTATGTGGTGAGGCCTTTTCTGTAATTTCTCATAATTTTTCCCCAGGACAGGTGGCTGGATAAAATAAACCATTTGCTTTGATATTCAAGATCCCTGAATTGATTTTAAAATTAATTTCCTTTAGGAAAGTGCAATAGGGAAACCGAAAACCCCTACTATTATTTGGTGAACAGTAGCATGTTAGAACAACTGAGTTTCTGCTGATGTCAAGACATGTTCTTCAGAAATAATTACCAGCACTAACATGGCTTTCAAATAAAAATTGAGTAGTGAAGAACTTGTGGTTACTACCTTTATGGTGGTTGTTGATTTTTCTTTCCCTATTTCACTGCACAGTAGAAGTTATAATTTTGGATAGAATCTCCACATCTTCCCTTCCAAAGAAAGAGAAATCCATATGGCAATGCAGTTTTTTTTGGTATCATCTATGCATTTGTAGTACTCTTGTGGTTGCAGTAACTGATCATCCAATTTAACTACGTGTGTTCTGTTCCTGGAAATATAATAGATTGGTCTAACAAGGAGTTCTTTTTATATTACAAGACAGTTCTATTCTCTTGTGAGTCTTGTGCTCTAACTGTGCCGTGTTAGTCCTATCTTGTTTTTGCTGTTTTATATTCCCTTCTGACCTAGTTTTGTATTTTTACCTTTTATTCCTTCTTTATATACTGACTTTCTAATTTGCTTATAAAGCTCTCATTTTCTTATTTCTTTAGGCTCTCCCCAAAAAAATCACAAACAATATCAGAGGCCAGATACAAGAAGTAGTCAAGCTACAAGTCGCAGATGGTAAAACGTATGACATTCAGATTGATAAAGAACCTAATGGGTTAGTCTTCGGATCTGGATGGGCAAAATTCGCTAGTGCTTATGAACTTGAACAGGGTGACATGCTGGTGTTCAGATATAGCAGGAATTGTCTCTTTAAAGTTCAAATCTTTGACCCAAATGGCTGTGAGAAAGAGTTTTCCTGTTTTAAGGTGAACAGCAGTTCCTCTGTCGAAGGGAGGTTAGTAAAAAAGATTTTGCACTTGTAGCTCTAGTAATCTTTTCTATTTCTTTCTGCTTTTTGCCCGTTGACACTCTTTTATATATTTATATACCTTTTTTTTTCGAAATCATGCATTTTGCATGTATTGCTCTAAGAGAAAAAGGAGTTTGAGAGTAGTTTTTTTAACCCCTCCTGATTCCTAAAAAAAGGCAAAATTTGGTTCATTTAACCAGTCGTATTTCTACTGCTTACGTATGTTGTAACTGATCCAAAAGAACTAAAGTATTTTGTATTATCTACCATGTACTTGTAACCTACTTCCATAATCATTTCCGGGTATTTATCATGGAATTCCATGTGTCTGTGAATGGTGCAGTGTTATCTCAGTTAACATTTTTTATTGGTAGGTGTGGTCATGGAATGAGCAAAGCTTCATATAATACAATATGCAAAGAGCGCGCTGCACATCATTATTGGAACCAGATGCATAACAAGTGTTCCTTCGTGGTTATGCTAGATAGTGGTTTCAAAAATGGACTGGTAATACCTACTAATCATGCTATTTTTCTTCAAAAGGCATGCCTTGTACGACTTTTCTTATTGTTATTTTTTATAAAAGTTGAAAAACTGAGAGCTATTTTCTGATAGTGATGCTAGAATTGTAATTTTAAAAACGAAGCACATGCAAATAACCTTGTTTCTGTATTGAGAAGGAAAACGTGTATGCTCATATTTTTGCACTGAAATTAGTAGTACTAGCTGTAAAAGAATCAAGAATAAATAGAAGTTCAGACAACGACATGGCACACTCTCAGACTCGCACAACAGCCTCCTAGTTACTGCAGGAATTATCTCCTATGATCAGCCTATAATCCTTTTTAACTACTTGCTGAAATATAATGAGTATCAATTATTAGGATTATTGTATACACTAGAGCTATATAATAATCCTAATACTAATGATTGAACTTCGACAATAATCTGAACCTGGACACTTGGACTCAGAATTCTGAACCAAGAACATCAAAAACTACTTGTCTTCTACACTAGGTTATATGCATGGTTTCTGATTAAAAGGAAAACCTGTGGGATAAAGACAACCAAGTGATAAGTAATTAGCATCCCTTTAGTGCCTGCCTATTTGCCAATCCTTTTTCCTTTTGTACATTTGACGATGTTTTGTTTCTGAGAATAAGGACATGTTTGGTACAGCTCACAACAGCTTCATGAGTTGTTGTAAGCTGTTTTTTTTTGCCAAACACTTATTTCTAAAAACAGCTTCATGGGTGAAGCTGTTTTTCTTCTCCTCTCACAAAGATATAAGTTGGGATGAAGCTGAAAAAAGTAGCTTATTGCAGCTCTCTCCCCTATTTCTCTCTTTTATCTATGCATAAAGTAGTTGGTGAAGCTATTTTACCAAACACTTTTTTCAAAATAGCTTAGCTTCATCTATAAAGTTGTTCATGAAGCTATTTTTCTAAAAAAACAACTTCACTAGTGAAGTTGAGCTGTGTCAAACAAGCCATAAACTAGACTGCATAGGCGACTCGGGGGCAATACACCACCGGCGACCGGGAAATCCTCGACGGAGCAAGCCCTCGGCCGCCGTTGCTGCTCACCGGAGAGCGGCGGCGGCAGCCCGCGGCGGCGCCCAACAAGGCTGTTGTCCGCAATCCCCTACTCCCTCCACTCCCTCTTCCTTTGCTCCTTCCGAGCTTGCTCTTTCCATGGCGGTCGGCGGCCGGAGTGGTCGAGACGGGACAGATCCGCGCCCTCCATGGCCGGATCCGGGTCCTGCCTACCTGGATCCATGCTCAGCGAGCCGGTGCGGTGGATGACGGCGTGACCTCGGCCTCTCGTGCGTGCTGGCCTGCCGTGGCAGCAGCTGGGCAGCCGACTTTGTGGCTGATACCAGGGCGCAGCGCGCGGCGAACAACAATACCTAGGCACAATGGCGTCATGGCTTCAGGGCGCGGCACTTTGAGGAAGGCGCGCGATGCTCCCTAGCTCCACCGGCCCTACTGTCTGCTCTGCTGGTGGGGTGTGTGGGCGTGGCACGCAGCAGCAACAGCAGCAACGGATCTCAAGCTGCTGGCTTGCTCAGCTTGCGGCCTCTTCCTTCTCCGGCGCCGACGGCCGCGTCCAACTCATCCCCTACTACTTCCGTGCGAGCTATCATGGGCTTGGTTGGTAGGGGCTTGTCAGCAAGGTTTGGTTTTCTGGTTTCTAAGTCGACAGACTATGGTCCAAGGGTTTGGGAAGCTTAGGCGAAAGCCATGCACGGCCTGTCTGTGCGGTCGACGGTGACGCCCTCTGGCGCCGATTACCTTCTTGGAGGCATCGATAATGTAGGCTCCCAACTCTATGGCTGTAGTTTTGTCCCTCTCCTTCTGGTGAAAACCTTGCTCTAGTTTTCTGGAGCCAGTGGTGGCGACGTCGTCGATGCCGTTGACCCTCTTGAGGGCGCCACTGTGGAGGAGGGGTAGATTCCAGCTCCTGCCGTGGCCCTGGGTTCTCCCTGATTGCTCTCTCCCTCTCTCTCCCATGTTGTTGTTGGATCCTCTTCGATGAGACTGGCTCTAGTTGTCGGTCCTTGACGACGTTTCGACGAGTGTTCTCCTCTGGCGTCTCTACTCCATCGGTGGTCTCCTTGATGGTGCCAGAAAAACAAATGTCGAGTGGTGTTTCCACCGCTGCCGCCATTCCCCTCCATGGCTTCCTCCCTGTGGATGGCGTTGGATGGTGACATGTGGGCCTGGATGTGCTGGAGGATGTCACCATCGGTCCAAGGGAGGTCACTGTATCCGATGATCCTGGGCTTGCGTGTCCGTCATCACTCTTAGTCCCCATTTCACTTGTTGGCTCTCAGATGGAGGGCAGCAGCGGAGCGGCATAGCTACGAGGAGTGGTGGAGGGCACAATGGTCGTGGTGAAATCTGGCGAGTATGTTGTTCGGTGGTGGCGCAAATCGGCGTTCAGGTTGGCGTCTTTCAGCTTGTGTCTAGGCTTATCCTTGAGTCTGTTTTTGTGTTGTTGTTATTGTTGTCGTCGGGGGTGGTGTTGTTGTAATCTCTCTCTTCCTCTAGTCCTAAACCTTTCTGTAAACTTCTTTTGTAAACTCTAAGGTCCTGAATCCTCCATGCACCGGCTTACCGGAATCAATGGAATTTTATTCAGGTGGGGCTCTCACCCCTTAGGTGATGTCTTCAAAAAAAAAGAAAAAACTAGACTGATCTTATATAGCAGAGGTATATTCTGTTCCTAAGAAAAAAATGGGCTTTGATCTCATATAGCACTAGTTCTGTACAGCGATCTTAATTGCCATTACAAGAACTGTCTTTAACTTTTAAGTAAACAAAAATATCTTATTTATTTATTTTTGCAGATCCTACGCGAAAAGTATGCAAAAAATGTTGGAGATCAGATATCTGAAACAATCACGCTGAAAGTATTAGATGGTGAAACATACGACATTGAGGTGACCAAGAAGAATAATGAGCTACTCCTCTGTTTTGGATGGGTTGCATTTGCCAATGCTTATGAACTGGAGCAGGGTGATACCTTGGTGTTTCGATACAGTGGGGAGTCCCATTTTGAAGTTCAAATATTCAGTCCAAGTACCTGTGAGAAAGAGCTATCCTGTTTTCTGACTAACTCCATTCCTTGTGTCCAAGAGAGGATTACATCTCATGACAATCATTTACAATCACCAGGAAGTGAAAGGTTGGTAAAACTCTGTAATGGTAGCTCCACTCACCTTTTTGTTCCCACAAAAAAAAATTGACTTGACATGTCATATTTGCTATAGGCATGTACCTGCTATTATATAAGTGACCAAAAAATATTGAAGTTTTTATTTGCCATTTTCTGCATACTCCAAAGTCCGGCTCTGAGGTTATAAATTTCCCTAACAATTTTATCTCAACTAACATATTATGAGTTGTTACAGGAGAAACAAAGCTTGCACAGTATGCAAGAATTGTATTTCAAATCATTATTGGCACCACATGAGTGATCAGGATAGGTGTTTCATCAAGATTATGATAAGTGCGAGTGATTTCAAGAATAAACTGGTAAGATACTCTTCTTTTCCGTTATATATATTTGTTAAACTTTTTATGGAGTTTTTAGCTAGAAATTTTGTAATACCGACACTGAAGTTGGAAGTTTTAACAATACATTTTGGTTTCCCACAAACAAGCTTGGCTACAGTTAAATTACTAAATAATGCACAAATATTTCCTGAATAACCAAATTTATATAAATTTGAAGAGGAGAAAATATATAGTTCTCGGTTCTAAAACCTGCTTATTTTGAGTAAAAGGAAGTATAGCCATGAAGATTACTTTTAGAAAATACGGCAAGAGATCTGCCATGTTACATTATTATTAGAAGAGAGAAGAAGTCAAACCAAAAGAATTTTTTTTAACGCACGATCCAAAAAGAATAAAACAGGCCCTATACAACCAAGAGTCCAAGACTAAAGAACAGCTAGAAACAATACAGCATCTAAAACAACCTGCAAACGACCTGGTAGCAACTAAGGGAAAGAACCAAAGGGCTAATAGTGCAACCGAAGCATGAAGATGAACTCGTGATTGGTACCTCTTCTATTTTTAGGTAAAAGGAGGGGCTTGCCCCTACTGAATATAAAAATAGATAATAAACAATAAGAAGGAATAGCCAGTCCAAAAGAAAAAACAGAGAGACAAAAAAAAAATACAAAAAACTATCTAGGAAAGTAACTCTTCTTTGTGTGTGGGGGGGGGGAGGGGGTCGTGTGCGTGTGCGTGCGTGTGTGTGCGCGTGCGCTTGTGTGTGCGCGCTTGTGCTGGAGGTGTGTTTTATGGGTGCTTTTCATTTTTTAATGGGCTGTGAGCCGTTCATTGATTTTGATCATTGGGTTACGATGAACTGTTACCTCCTAAGAGGTGATAGATGAAATGTATATTTAATAATCTTTTATTTTATAAAAGAGGTTAAATAAGGAATGTTTTAGATATAAAAAATCTTTTTTTAGATTTGATTGATGCATGTGTGATCTCTAAGTGATATGGTAAATCTTTTTATTTTATGACTTTGGACATATTAAATCTTTTATTTTATATGTGGTCTCTAATTAATTGATGCATGCATGGGTAAATCTTTTATGTTATACGTGACCATGTGCAATATGATTAAAATTTATAGTGTGACATGATGCATGACATCGGTAACTGATGTATGCATGGGTAACTCATGCATGATTTTATACGTGCAAATTTTATAGCGTGACAGATTAACATTTTATGTGATTTGCATGTGCGTGCTTGTATTAGCGTGTGCTTGTGAATTTTAAATGAGTTGATACGTGACATGCATGCATAGTGTTAGGTAGTGGGTAACGTGTTAGTGTATGTAATGTAATTTTATTTGTAACTTTATACTTTGAAAAAAAAATATGCTTGTAACTTTATGATTTGATAAAAGTTTCTATGTTATATATTAATTTAGTAATATTTGTTTTATTTTATTAGAACAAATAATTGTGTATATTCAAATTTAAAACACATCTCCACGGTATTTTATTAGGAGAATCCGCATGCATGATTTCCCTTCCCATCATTAGGGGGGTTTATTTTTGTTTTTCTGAATTCATTAATTTATTTAGAAATTCATTAAATTGTAAAAACCAATGGTTCCAATTAATTTGAGATATTACTTTCTCATAGGTAAAAGGTGTACCTTAGCATTGCCCCTTCTTAATAGAATGATACACAGCTCTCCTATGTTTTTCTAGAAAAAAAAAACTCTTCTTTGCACAATTTGTTACCTCTTCGTTGGCAGCATGGTACTAGTCCTTTTGCATTCATTCGGTGTTCAATGTTCCTGACTTTGACACTACTATTATCTAGTATAAAACTAGCTCTGTGTAGCATTTGATTACATGGAAAAACTTTCTTATTATTAAGTAAATCAAGTGATCTCATTTTATTGCAGACCATACCAAAAAAGTTTGCAACCAACGTTGGAGGCCAGATCCCGGAAGAAGTCCAACTAGAAGCACCAAACGGTAAAACATATAATGTTAAGGTTGCCAAGGAACAGAATGATCTTGTCATTGGAACTGGATGGACAAAATTTTCCAGTTCCCATGATCTTAGACAGGGAGACTTATTGGTGTTCACTTATAGTGGGTACGCCCACTTCAAAGTTCGAATCTTCGATCCAAGTAATTGTGAGAAAGAGTTCTCCTGTGTTGTGATGGACAATTTTCCATATGGGCAAGAAAGAAGCATTTCTCATGATAATCATACACAACCATCAACAAGCAACATGTTGGTGAAACATTGCAGTGGTAGCTCTAGCCACAAGAGGAAAACTTTGAAGACAAGCCCAACAGATTCTCCTTCACGGAAATCAAGTAAATAGTTTTTAAGTTATTACCTTACATTTTTAGCACTGCCTAACTGCCTGTTTGTGCTAAACTTTTCGTGGTTGACACGTAGCTGAAGATGACGACGTGAAGGAACCCTTGAATTCAGTTGGTTTCCAGAAGTCTTGGTTAGTGTTTCCAATGGGTTGCAACATGAACAGTGAGCAAAGGGCTAAAATCGATGCCCTGGAGCAGAAAATAAGACCTCAAATTCCATTGTACATCACAACGATGGACATGACAAGTGTGTCTAGTGGAATTCTGGTGAGTTCTGAATTTATCCCATGCAGTTAGTAGGATTTGTCTTACGCTGGGATTCTTTTTATTCTTTTTGAGCAGTTTTGTTGGCTGATTTGGTTTACTGAAACTTTCTAGTTCATTTAGGGTTCTTCTTGACTTGTGCATGCTTAGTCTTTGAGTTTTTGTAAGTCATATAATGCGGATGTAATCATTTGGAACAGGCCATATCTAAGGATTATGCTGTCAAACACCTTTTGGACAAAAATGGAACTATTACTCTTTCTCAGCTTAATGGTAGCAAGACATGGGCAATCACTTTGGACATTAACACTGTTGGTTGGTATGCTCGTTCTACTGGCTGGTTGGACTTCATTTGCAACAATGGTTTGAAAGAAGGTGATATCTGCATATTTGAACCATCAAAAGGCAAAAGTAGAGTCACCTTGATATTTCATCCTCTTGAGGAAACCCACCACCCAAAGTCGGCAGGTTTGTATGTAGAGCATTTGGAATAGTTTCAGTTTTGGTTGAGCATATTCTGACTTTGATGGCCATTTTTGTGATTGGGTTTCTCCACAGGATATGTCCCTTCCTCCAGAAGTCCTCCACATGAAGCTACTGAGCCTGGATACATTGTACCACGATTCACTGTTCTAAACAATGAGCAGATGTATAAAATAAAAAACAAAGTTCAAGCTATTGGATCTCCGTATTCTGTTTTTGTACGCATCATGAAACCTGGCGATGTTACTCCAAACAATTGCATTATGGTGAGTCATCATTGCTCTGCTTAGTGTCAAATTCATCTGTAGGGAACTTTTTTTTTGAAAGATCTGGTTACCCAGCATTATATTAATAAGCGAGATACAGAGTTGCAATCTTATATGCACGAGAGGCGCTATCTCATAGAGCAGACCGCCATACGAGTTTTCGGGGTCATCTATGCTAATTACTCAGAGAATTTGGAGCAACCCTTAGGTAACTAAGAGCAACTCCAACAACTTTGCTATTCTTGTTATGGAGGCCTTTTAGAACTTTTATAGTAGAAAAATAGACTCCAACAGATGTGCTATTTGGTTTTGTAAAATAGAAAGTTTGCTATCCCTTGATTTTCGCTGGCCATATATAGCCAACAGTGTCATCTGATAGCAAGGCTGTTGTGAACCTCTTCTTTTTTAAAAAGTTATATATTTTACAAAATGGCTAAACATTAGAATTTGACTACTAAATTTAGCCAAACTCTTGGAGATGCTCTAAGTACCCTTCCCCCTGCTGAACACCAATCTGAACACTCATCCTTAATCCTTGTGAACATTGCCTGCTTGGTGCCCCTAGTGCCATTGAAAACTCTAGCGTTTCTCTCCTTCCACATGTGCCATAAAATCAGGATGGCTATTGAGTGTGCCGCTTTGGTGCCCCATCCCCCAGGCAGTCATCACCATGAACCACTCCTCCACATCACTCTGTTTGGTCCAAAAGGAAGGCTGAAGGTTTGCACAGCTGATCCACGATGCAACCAAGCACCATAGTTTGCGCGCATAAGGGCATTCTATAAAAAGGTGAATGACAGTCTCCAGGTTCCTTTCGCCTAGCACGCAGAAGTAGTATTCTTCCAATCCCTTTGCTGTAGCCTAGTTGCTGTCCACACTCAACTACATGAAGAATTTACAATGTGGTTTGGCCCAAGCCTTTCAGATAAGTTTTGCAAAGTTGGAGATGGCTTGTCCACTAAATTAGATTGCATACACCAAGTTTGCAGAGTATTCCCCGGAGCTTTCCAGAGTCTAGATGATCTGGTCCTCATGCTCGTTTTTAAATTCCAGGTGTAGCGAGTGAATGAGTTGCTCCGCTTGGCCTTGGATGTTTCTTGGTGGTGGATTCGAGGGCAGGGGGGCGCAGTCTTCACCTTACATTAGATCTGTGGTTTGGGCAGCCGCCAAGGTTGAGGCTTGGTGGTAATCATGAATCGAATTATATATAGAGTAGGGGAAGTTCTCTTTGGATTGCTGCAATTTGTTCTTTTGGTTACATTATTACTTTTTTTAAGAAAAGTTATATTGTCACTTAACCTTACATTTTCTGAATGCAATCAGAGATTCTGTTCAGCGTATGATAAAAAATACCTTCAACGTGGGCAAGACACTATGAGCCTCATATATCCCAACAAGACTCACACATGGGAGGCTGAAATCAAGATCAGTAACAACAGGTATATGCTTGGTCCAGGCTGGAGTCAATTTGTCAATGACAATGAACTGAAACTAGGTGATATCTGCCTGTTTCAGCTGATGGAAAACAAGAAGCTTACGATGACTGTCCATATCATTCGGGAATAGTAGCTTAGTTGATCGACATCACTACTCTTCTTGGTTATGCATTTGTAAAGCTAGCAGTGCTTTTGTATGGATATGCTAGTAATCCAATTAGCAGTAACAAACTTCGAATGTAATCAACTTTGAAGAACCTATTGTGGTGTTTGGTCTAGGTCTTCAGGATAGTGTGACGATGGACTATAAACTAGCACTAGCAGCTCAAACTTGTTCCACTTAGGTCTTGTTTAGTTCCCAAAAAATTTTGCAAAATTTTTCAGATTTTCCATCACATCGTATCTTTAGACGTATGCATGGAGTATTAAATATAGACGAAAATAAAAACTAATTGCACAGTTTGGTCGGAATTGACAAGACGAATCTTTTGAGCCTAGTTAGTCTATAATTGGACAATATTTGTCAAATATAAACAAAAAGTGCTACAGTGTCGATTTCCCAAAAAATTTTAGAACTAAACAAGACCTTATTTAGGCCTTGTTTGGTTCACACCGTTAAATTTTAGTTCATATCACATTAGATGTTTGGATACATACATAAAGTATTAAATATAGACTATTTACGAAACTAAAACACAGCTAAAGAATAATTTACGAGATAATTTTTAAGCCTAATTAGTCCATAATTGGACACTAATTGCTATAGTTATAAATATGCTACAATACCTATTAAATTTTAGTCTCTCCAACTAAACACCTCTTTAGTTTGAGTAATATAATACTTATATTCATATCCATCGTGATATATCAATTGAATATGTATATTATAACTTGCTGGATATCAAATCACAAAATTGTTATCACTTCAATGTTCTGACCATTCAACATAGCAGGAAGGAGGGTCTTTTTTTTCTTTAGTGGGTGTAGGTCTACTAATTTTTTAAGATGTCTTTCTATTCACCCTTCTTGGATTTAAGAGAAAGTTCGAACAATGTCACATTCTATGACAAGAAAAATGTGATAATCTTGGACAGTATATTCAAGTTGGTATGGGTGTTTGGAACCTTCTGTTTCTATTTTTTGGGTGTTCTTTGTAGTGTTCTATTTTTTTTTTGTTTTGCTTTTGTACTTAGTTGTGGTTTGTTTTTCAAGGAAGCTATGTGGTGGGTATTGCGTCCAACCTTTAAGATAGAGATCTTAGCCAGAAGTCGATGACATTGTTTAAGATGTGTGCTCTCGGTCACCCTCAATGAAGGGGTCATGGATGTAGGATCCATGTGGCATGTGAGCGTCGGAACATCAGCGGCCACAACATCCTTTTGCCCGGTGAGGAACATGTAGAAGGGATGGGGGTCTCCTCTTGCTCAGTTGGCTAGGGATTGCAAAGTTCTAGATCTCTAGGTTGGTCGACAATGAAAGGTGGTCTTGGTCCTTGGATTGAAGGTGTTGACGTCATTGTTGATGAAGCCCATCTGATTTGTACAAAATAATCTATGTGCATAGCCCCCTACCTAATGCATCAACTGTTGTAGGATCAAAACTGAGCACTACACTCTTGCTTATCTCACTCAGGGATAAAAAGATCAATTCATGCCCCACTTAGCACCGTTAGTGGTCAAACCTAACGGAAGGGCAATACACTAAAAGATCCAAGAAAGAAAGCAAAACTGTTGTTAGGGCAAAAAAAAAGTCAGTCTCTCAAATAAAATGTTAGATAACTTTTAAACTAAGAGATCCAAGAAAGAAAGCAGAACTTAGGGCAAAAAAAAGTAACTCTCTCAAATAAAATGTATTCACTGATTCACTCCATTTATTGATGGTCTTTTACCACTACACAAAGATCGAACCTAGATCCTAATGAACTTACATATGGGCCCCCACATCTTAGTGACTTTGGTGCACCAACATTTGGTCCACCAATATTATATCTATAAATGCGCACACATATCCTATCTTTATAAGCATGTCTAAAAATATCTCAGAGATTGACAAATGCACCATATGCATCTCTTTTGTCTGTGGTATGTCACCTGAAGGGTCGAGATGGCGGACTAGAGGGGGGGTGAATAGTCCTTTCTAAAACTTTAACGCACCGGCTAACCGAAATAAATAAATGCGGAATTAAAACTATCGGTCTAGCCAAGACTACACCCCTCTATCTAAGTTCTCTAGCACCTTGAAAAGATCCTAAACAAGCAAGCAAGGTGCTACCTTAGCAAGAGCTCATCTAATCA
>Ga0182004_10001372_pt1 | contig 17682 bp, 12 predicted proteins | sample Sormic07211540_1_FD_120479 | JGI IMG/M metagenome (GOLD analysis project Ga0182004, IMG submission 120479) | Endophyte microbial communities from Sorghum bicolor roots, Mead, Nebraska, USA - 072115-40_1 MetaG | ecosystem: Host-associated > Plants > Roots > Unclassified | place: USA: Nebraska...
AGATTCGTCTCGTGATTTACAGCTAAACTGTGTAATTAGTTTTTATTTTCGTCTATATTTAATGTTTCATGCATGTGTCACAAGATTCGATGTGACGGGGAATCTTGAAAACTTTTTGGTTTTTCAGGGTGAACTAAACAAGGTCTAAGTGAAATGCTTGGTGAATGGTTACCCACGTCGACCGCGAACGCGTCGTCGGCGAGATGCACTGTGACTCTGTGGGCCGCAAAAGAACATATATTAGCATTATTAGAGAGGGCATGCGCAGCACCTGATGTTCTGATCTGAGCTAACACTAGTAGAGGAGGTTTATATATTCGGTATTCCTAATCAGAAGGAAAAGGAGGATCTTATGACGGAGGGACAAATCCGCTGAGCAGAGCTTATCCGGTTGTACACATGCGCACGGTCCCAATTAACCTGCTCCAACCCTTTTCGCGTCTACACGGAACCCATGTGAGATGGACGCAGGCCACAGCTGTAAATTGTGCTGTGAAAGTTCGGCAGATCCCTTCAGCCGAAGATGATTCAGGCATTCATTCAGCTTCGAGACAGTGCAGCGGTGCTCATACGCTAGCTCTGTCAAGGGTCTTCGCACACAGTACATTCTTCCAACGAGGAGATCAGAAGGAACATTTTCATCCCTGTTCGCAAAAAGCCAAAGCACAGACTGCCAAACAGGATATATATACAGCAACGTCAACTGCTGCGCTTTGATTGGTCTTCATCACTTCACTGAGAGATGCACGAGCACCTGGTTATACTACCCTTTACATGCCAATGCCATGCATCATGCAACTCTCTGCTCTCTATTCTACAGTACAGTACATGTGAAGAAGAAAAGGGTCGGTCCATGCACGAAACAGCACCTGGTCATGACGAGCGAAAAACAAAAAATCTACAAAAGCTGTACACACGAACAACACCTAGCTGCGTTGCGTCGATCATATGGCCATCTACCTGGTTGGTCTGATCGGTCCGGTCCGGTGACGGAACTGTCAGAACGAGTCGGACAGGAGCCAAGTCTCCAACGCCTCCAGCTCGTGTTCGTCCGTGGTGCAGGCCGCATCAGCAGCCTGCGGCTCGTGTTCGTCCGGGCCAGCAGCCTGCGGCTGCGCGGCCTGCTGCACCTCCGTGCTAGGCCCGCCCCATATATGGGCCGCGAAGCCATCCCAGCCCATGTAGAACAGGTCGTCCACCTGGGCCTCACCAATAGACATGAGGGCGTCTGTGTCGCTCTCGGCCTCCCAGATGTCCCTGGGCTCTATCGGGTCCAGCTCCCACGGCCCAGTCGCGTCCTCGCTGAAGGGCCCCTCGAATCCGGATCCAGGTCGCGCCCCGTCGCTGTGCACCGCCGACGTCGCCGCGGTGGCCGGGCTAGACGCGCCTTTCGCATTGCCGGACTCCGGTTCGGGCTCAGGGTCCGGCTGATTGCTCTTGGTGGTCTTGCTGCAGCTGGTGGCGCTCTTCGATCGGCGACCGGCCCGTGGCCGGGGTCCTGCCGCCACGCCGCTTGTCGTCGCTGCGCAGCTTGCTCGTGTCGATGGTGACGGTGTTGTCCGACCCGGCGGTGTATTTTTTTTTCCCCCGCGGAACGTGTGGATCTGGCGGCTGAGGTGCGAGTTCCAGTGGTTCTTGATCTCGTTGTCTGTTCGTCCGGGGAGGTTGCCGACGATCAGGGACCACCTGCATGCAGACATCGGAGCAAATACAACGTAATTACAAATCGCAAGGACGATGATGACTGACTGCTTGTTTGACAATTGACGGCTCCGTGTGTTTACACGGCACAGCAAAATAGGACAACCGAAATAGTTCACGCGAAACGAAGGCGACACTTCACTGGCTGGCTACAGTGCGTGGCGTCCTTTGTGTGCATGGCATGCGTACGTGCGTGACTGTTCGTACGCGGGTTGACTGGACTCGGTTCCTAGTCTTCCTTCTGATTGAGTCCTTGAGTAGCAATGAAGTCAGGACGCTGAACAAGCTCATGGTTTCGTATTGGTACTTTCAGCTGATACTGTTTTTCAAAGAGTTTTGTGTACTGTACTAAAAGATTTAGCTAAAGATATAATGAACAGGTGCATCCCATGTTTTGAGGAGATTATTAGTGATCTGCTGTAATATTTTACTAAAAAGGTTAAAAATACTAATATTGGGTACCCTAATTCTATCTTATTGGAGGATTTGTATTGGAGAGGTGGTGGAGATGCTCCTAGGTCAATTTCAATGGTGAGTTTGAACTCCTAGTTTTCAACACATAAAATATTGACATAAAACGAGATTCTCTCACAGTGCAAAGTTTTATTGTACGGTTTCATAACTTATTTTACTATTTTTCCTCTCATCTCTACATTTTCTTCTCATCCATCTCTTCTCGCATGAAGCCGAGCTCCTCAACAGAGGTTTCATCCTCGTTTCATGGTGTTGGAAACGCTGCCCCACTTGTTTCATGGTCATGCAATGAATTCCTTCTCTCTCCTCCTTGTTTCATACAGTTTGCTGATGTGGCATCCTCTTAAATGTGTATGAAACCTCCCATGAAACCCAATAGAGGTTTCATGAAAGTTTCATGCATATTAAATATGCTTAACTATATTGATGAAAAGAGAGGTGATGAGAGTTTTATGCGAGTAGAAATAGTTTCATGGAGACAAAACTTTCCGGTACTATTTTCAAAATACAACTATTTTAAAAACTGATCTATAAAACTCTTATTGAGACTGATCTTAATACCACATTATATATGCGATTTGCAATGAGCACTGGCGCGCGGGCATCCTGACATTTTGCCATGCATGCACATACACGTGGCCTCGTAATCACACGCACCTGACAGCACAGTAACCTTCACACGCAGCACGCCGTTTTGGCTGCTTCTGGCACACGTACGGGCGTACGGCAACTTTAGCGCCACATGCAGTGTGCCCTGACCTTTTGGGCTCCCGGGGGGTTTAATTAATGTCGGCCCATACTGTTTTTCGGCCTTGTTTAAGAGGTGAAATTTTTTTTGGATTTTACTACTGTAGCAATTTCGTTTGTTTGTGGTAAATATTATCTAATTATGGACTAATTAGTATCAAAAGATTCGTCTCGTGATTTATAGGTAAACTATGTAATTAGTTTTTGATTTCGTCTAAATTTAATGCTTTATGTATGTGCCGCAAGATTCGATGTAATGAGAAATATTGTCCAATCATAACTGAAGTTTAAATGATTCATCTTATAAATTACTCTCAAAGCTGTGATGGCGAGCTACTCATATCATCATTTGCCACTGCATTCTTGGGCAGCGACCTCCAGGATCCCTCGCCGTGCTCTGCAATGTAGTTGGCGAGTACCTGGTCCTCCTCCGCCGTCCACCACCTCGCACGTTTGAGCCCCACCTTCTCGCAACACGGCGCCGCGCGGGCGCCGTGGCCGTCAGCTCTGGTTTCCCGGCCGCTGATCACACTGTAGTAGACCTAGCCCCGATCGAGCGACCCCGGCGGCGTAGTCGCTGTTCACTCTCACTCGCACTAGCTCCCACTACTGCGCACGGTTAGCACAGGTCGCGTACGTGCGTCGTCCAAGGGAGTTGGTGTCCCTCTCCTTGCGCCGCGCGGAAGGGCGCCGGACACACGCTGCTCTCAGCTCGCAGTGCGTGTTGTGTGTGTGCATGGCTATTGATGAGGCCACGCGCCACGGCCGGCCATAATATAGCAGCGGCGCGGGACGGAGTACGCTAGCGCCTTACAGGTAGACCTGGAACTAGATTAACATCTCCTCGTCCGATTAATCCAGTCCAAAAGAAGTCTAGCTAAAAAGAGAGACACGCATGTGATCCAAACCACTGTGACTGTGACGCGTAGAATATATACTCAGGGCCAGTTTGATCTCACCCAATAACTAAGATTTAGCTAGGGGTGTTTAGATCCTACAGCTCATTAAAAACCTTGAAAATTTAGCCGGTGCATCCAAACAGGACCTCAGTCTAATAATCCAATCCGTCACCACATCCATCCAGTAGTCCGATCCAATGCAATCATCCAAATACTCGCCATATGAGTGCACGTCGGTGAGCGAGCTCGTGCTGCTCGGCCCCTCCCGACGTTTTTTTTTTCCTTCTGAAACCAATCTTCCCGACGGCCGGTGGGCCTGTGCCCCTATAGCACCTCGGCGGCCGTGCCTGTGCTCCCACGTCCTTGTTTGGCTGCACCCCAGCAGGCTGTGCCCCCGTCGGCGCTCTTCGTGGCAGGCCACACCACCGCCGGCGGGCCGCGCTCCCTTGTCCCCATCGGCAGAACGATTGATCAGCCGGAATGATTCTGATTCCTTGTCTTATTCGGCGATAACTGTTGAATGAGCCCCAAGTCAAGTGGTGAGCGAGTACATACCGTACGTGTGGCTGTGGCTGCTGGGCGCGGGGCACGCAATGTGCGGTGGGCGCCGTGGCGCGAGGCTGCACCACCGTCCGCTCGATCACGCCGCCTCCCCGAGCGACCAACCGTACCTACCTTTTTCAGCGGCGCCCCCCGCGCTTTTACGTTGCCTCCTGACTCCTGTTATGCTATACATACTGTACATAGTACGAGTACTGGAACCTGTAGCAAATGTACCAGCACTGTTACTGCACATCAGTAGCAACGTGGAGTGCTCCGCTACTGATGATCGATCGACGACCATAGCCGCGTACGTACACTATGATTTTCGCCTTGTTTAGTTTGCAAAATTTTTTGCGTTTGGCTACCGTAGTACTTTCGTTTTTATTTGACAATTATTGTCCAATTATGGACTAACTAGACTCAAAAGATTCGTCTCGTAAATTACAGGTAAACTATGCAATTAATTATCTTTTTTATCTATATTTAATGCTCCATACATGTACCGCAAGATTTAATGTGACGATGAATTTTGAAAAATTTTGTCAACTAGACAAGGCCCTTGACTCCCCTCGTCTGGCAACATTTCCTTGCATTGCACGCACGTCTGGCTGGGATCAATGGCACACAAAAAAAATAGGAATCGGATCGGCCGCTTGCAGTGCAGGTGCATTGTACCTTGTCCAGTCAAATCTACCAAAACCTGCAGCACATACCGTACAAGCCACGCAAAACACATGTCGCAGTGCACGCGGGCGGACAAGAAGGTGTCCCCAACTGGCGTACAAGTACGAGCAACGAGCAACGCTCAACTAATTAAGGCCCTGTTTAGTTCTCCATCCAAAAAATTTTCATCCATCTCATCGAATCTTTGAAAACATACATAGAACATTAAATATAGATAAAAAAATAAATTAATTACACAGTTTGTTTGAAATGGTGAGACGAATCTTTTAAGCCTAGTTAGTTTATGATTAGCCTTAAGTGTTACAGTAACCCACATGTGCTAATGATAGATTAATTATGCTTAATAGATTTATCTTGCAGTTTCCAGACGAGATATGTAATTTGTTTTTTATTAGTTTCTAAAAAACCTCTTCCGACATCCTTCCAACATATCCGATGTGACATCTAAATTTTTTTCATCTCCAATCTAAACAGGGCCTAAAAGGAAAGGGAATCAAACAATTTTGCTCAAGAGGCTGTAGCACGCACGCACGCTGTGCTACAAATCTACTTCCGCTGTCTCAAAATAGAACTCTTTTTTGTTTCTCAAAAAGTCAGTTTTTTTTTGAATTTTGACTAATTATATATAGAGAACAGCTCCGGTACTCCTTTAAGAATACTCATTAGATAGATCGTTGAATTATTATCATAATAAATTTATTTAAAAATATAGATATTATATGTATTTTCTACAAATCTAATTAAAATTGAAAAAAAATTGATCAACATGTATTCTATAACATCATCTATTATGGGATATAAGAGAGTATTTGTTTTTTCTTTTTTTAATTGTTTCTTGCTACCGGCTCAGCTAGCTATTCATGCCTTTGGTTCTGACGCCCAGGCTGGACGGAGGTAATACGAGGAGCCAATCACGCGCACGCACGCCCTGGATTGAGTAGTTTTTTTTAAAAAAAAATTATTTAGGAACCCCTGGCTTGTGTAGCTGGCTATACGGGCAGAACTGGATCTTTGTCGTCATGCAGGGGGAATGGCCGCCCGGTCCTGGAGGGCCTTGGCGGGGGTCCAGGTCCAGCAGTGCCCCTGCACTAGGATACCTGGGTCCCTAGTCCCTTGCGATAATCTCCGTATGGATCCATATTGTCCAAATTTGAGAAACCAAATTTATAAAAAAGTATTAGTAATATTTATATTTTTAAGTAATTTTATATTATAGAAATAGATTTAACGATCTATCTAATAATATTATTTATATATTATAAATATTATATTTTTCTCATATATATTCAATGTTTTCCTAAACGCTAAACGGTAAACAGTCGGTCATCTGCCGTTTAGCCATTATTCGGGCTAAACAGTCCATTAAACGGGCTAAACGGTCTATTAAACGGACTAAACAGATAATTAAACGGAAACGGTGTACCATTGTGTAGCGTTTACACGGCGTTTAAACGGTCTAAAAGGCCGTTTAGGCGAACAGTGTATATATTTGATCAAATTTAAAACTGTTTAACTCTTTAAAAAATGAGAACGACATTTATTTTAGGACAATGGGAGCGGTTGGATGGTTTGTTTGGTCTTGTGGCTTAATTTCGCTGAATGCTGCACTTTAGGCCTTGTTTAATTGCATTAGAAATCTAAAAAAATTATAAGATTTCTCGTCATATCGAATTTTACGGTACATATATAAAGCATTAAATATAGATAAAAATAACTAACTATACAGTTTGTCTATAATTTACGAGACAAATCTTTTAATCCTAGTTAGTCAATGGTTGAACAATAATTATCAAATATAAATGAAAGTGCTACAATGTCCCAATCTAAAAAGTTTTTGATCTACAAAAGGCCTTAGTAGAAGACGGGTGAAAGGCAGCCGTACGTTGCACGTTGTTCTACTACTTTGTATTTTACCTTGTACGTACTATTGCTGTTAATTTTTGCCTTTTTCGTTTACTCATTCTCATTATTTATAATAAAGTTATTTAAATATACAAATATTAATATTATTTTTATATAAGTATTCAAATTCAAAAGAGACTTAACTCATCGAGAAGCATAATGTGCGTTTGTTTTGGAAAGAAGAAAGTATATGTTAAATGCTAAATTAAAACATCGTGATCCTCTACATGGCGCACAAAAGTAAATAAGTAAATAACCATTTTTTTACCTATAAATATGAAGTTGCTCCATAATTTTACATGTGTTTATTGGTAACATTTCGTATGCACTAATATCAATTTTCAAGGATCCTCCGTCTATGATTTCAGATTCTTGCGGGTGCGAGTGTTTTTTGTTGGGCAATATAGTTAACTCGGAATAACATCGTGTTTGACAAGGTCGCAGCACCAGCTTACTTACAGGTTATCTTCAGAGGAACTTATTGGACCATGTCCTATTCCCTACTACAGATGGAGGAGGATCGCCATTTGATGAAGATGGGATGCAAGACTATTGAAACAATCGCGATGAAGATGTTTGCAAGACATGGTTGGAGTTTTAGTAATAGACATGCTTTTTAATTGTGGTTTTTGGAAACACTTTTTTTTTTGTTTTCTCCATGTCTCAAAACTTCTTTTTTGAGATTCCTTAAACATTGCTTTCCTACCTATAATATCGAACAGTTATATGCATTGATCAATACAGAAGCTATGATATGAATATATTTCCTTTTTTCAAAAAAAAAATGATTTGGCTCCAGGTCCTCAAATTCTCAGGACCGGTCTTGGAACGCATCACCGTGTTCCAATACTAATGTCCCCATGTATTGACCAAAAGTCCAAAACCCTCATCATGGATGTTTCAAGGTCACTAGCCAAAGCCCGACTCTCGTGGCACACCACCACCACTACTATTTATAGGTCGGCGCAATCCTAACCATCTACTCTCTCCGTATCATAAAAGGAGGACGTCCTGCGTTTGAAGCTAGTTGTGTGAAAGGAGGACGTTTACCCGTTTCAACATCAGTTTGGACGCTGATGCCCAGCGCGAGCTCGTTCGCATGCTCTCATCATTAATCGCGTCATCCTCAAGTGAAGAGATCGCTCACACGCCTACTTCATCTCCCTCACGCTCACGCTGGTGAGGAGATTGCGGACTCCTCGTTTCATTGCCATGGAGACCGGCAGGGCGCGGTTGCTAGTCACCGCGGCGGACATCAAGCCGGAGTCGGAGGAGGTCGCCGCGGAGGTCGTCGTCGCGCCGCTAGACTCCGTCATGCTGCTATCTATGGACTACGACCCACTGCTCTCCTTCGCACAGGATTCACAGGACATTTGGCCGGGGTAGGAGGAGGTCATCATCTTGTGGCTCGTCGAGGTCAAACATGCCGTTGTCGTTGGCATCTTGTAGCCTGTCGACGTCGAACATGTCATTTTCGTCGTCAACTTGTGCAGCTAGGACGTTGTCTTCATCATCTTCTGTTGCTAGGACATTTAGATCGAATATTGGAATGTAATAAGACATTTGAATGTGGAGCACTAGATGGAGAGGGAAGGAAAGAAGAAGAGAGGCGTTGAGAAGATAAAGAAACAAAGAAAGAATATGTTTTAATAGGAGTTGGAAGCAGCGCTCATGTTTGCTCGTCGTGCTGCTGTCCTTGGACTCCGTCCCGCTACTCTCCATCGCGCAAGATTCATAGGACATCTGGCCGAAGTCGGAGGAGGTCGTCATCTTGTGGCTCGTCGAGGTGGAATACGTTGTTGTCCTATCACATTAAATGTTTGGACACATGTATGGAGTATTAAATATAGTCTATTTACAAAACTAAAAACACAGTTAAAAAATAATTTGTGAGATGAATCTTTTAAGTCTAATCAGTCTATGATGGAACACTAATTGCTAAATAAAATGAAAGTGTATCGGTTAAACTTTAACACTCCTAACTAAACAATGTCTTAGTTATTTGTCTTTGTAAAATTAACGGGTACTTTTCCCACTTGATACAGTTGACAAGCGTAATCTGAGTACAACCGTACAGGCACAATGGGTAGTTACTTTTTACTATTATCAGGTACTTACAAGCCCTAGTTATTATGAATAAATCCGGGTCCGCCAAGATGGACGACAGGACGATCGAGGAAGTGATTTCAATCCCTGCAAATAATTGGTCTGTCTCATGCGCCGTTATTCCGGCCCAACGCTCAACGGTCCAGGCAGCAGGCACCTCCTGTCCTCGTTTCTCCGGTGGGTTGCACGCCATCTCTTTATGACATTAGCACATGCATCTACCTCAACAGCAAGATCTGTCCAAGATGGTTTGTCTGCTTTGCAGAGTCAGATTCCGTCCTCAGCGAATCATTTGAGGCGAATCAGGCAGAACGCTAACCGAAACGTGTCCATTATGTTCGTCACTGACGTGTGCACCGTTCTCAGGGAGCAGGTTGTGTACCATGCACAGGGATGAAAACGAACGGTAGCAGAAATGGGATCGGATTTAAAAAAGCCAGGATCGGAAACGGAATCAGAATATGCAAACATAGGAAACGGACAAATACGGATGGAGAGTCAAAAAATTAAATTAGGACCATGTTATCTAATATTCTCAAGTATATATGTATGAAGTCACACAATAACATACACATATGAAGATCGATATAATATTCACTTTCATGTGTGTTAACATTTATGGGAAATCTAGTTTCTGAGCACGTAGGAATTTAGCGCTCAGCGCGCACATCCGTCGGCGCCATCGATTCGCGTTGCTGCTCTCCCCAGCTGTCCGATTCGCCTGGGCCCGCACCGGCTGTCTTATTTCCTCGCTCCGGCATGGCGGCTATGGTTCTAGTGGCCCGCGCCACCCTCTTCCCCAACTCTAATGAGCCTAGAAGAGAGGGGTTTGGGGGCAAGTGGTGGGGACGACAACCGGACAGTTTAGTGGCCTGGTGGTGGTGGAGATGGAGACCTTGGCGGAAGCTCACCACGACATGCGAAAGGGGAAAGGGAAGGTGATGGTCGCCATGGGCAGTAGCGTCTTGTTGAAGCTCTGACGAGACCTTACGACCTGTGAAGCTCTGACGAGACCCTACCACCTGTGGTGGGGTGGTGGGAGGTGGTGGAGGCGAGGCGAGGCTAGCTAGGGTGGCGATGCCGAACCCGAAGCTAGCTGGGGTGAGGAGGTGGCGGGGGAAGGACTGAGGGGGGAAGACGATGTGGGCGGAACTGTGGGCAGGTGGAAGTGCACTCGCCTACACACGCTGGCCCTAGCAATATCCTAACATTTAACATGCATATTTAATGATTAGTAGGTTTATTAACATAACGCAAGGATAGGTAATTGCTAGGCATATCACGTGTATATTGAAAATAAGATGAAATATGGGTCCATCTCACATTAAAATAGGATCTCACAAAAACAACGGACGAAAACACCCTCTCCTCCTGGTTGTGCAAATACGAAAATGTGATCCCACAAATACGAAAGCAATTACAACAAAAGTAGAAAATGGGACAGGATGGGACGGTAATTTTCCCATTCATTTGCATCCCTACATGCACATGGTCACTCTCATTGCATCCTGTCTACACACCGACCGTGACCAGAACCATTTTCTGATGTTCCTGAGGAACTATATACTTCACCGACCATTTGTTGAACTACCTGGCATGCTATCTCCGGATGCTATTTCATTTCACAAGTGGAGCAGTTGTTGTAATATATTTTGACAGGATGCACACTATTCTAATTTCTATGAACATGCATCATGAGTGGACGGTAAACCAATTAGGACTCTTTGATCTCTAATTGGTCACTTGCTACTACTCTTAGTAAAAACTAGCTATAACTCTTGTGCTCCATAGAGTGGAGGTACATACGAACTACTCTTAGCGAAATATGGAGTACACTTTGAGAGTACAGGAACACACCGGTAGGGAGAGTGCGAAAAATTTGGAGGAAATGTTTTTGTGCTCTTTAGTATTAGGCTAGCAAAATGCTCGTGCATTATAACAATCCCAATACATTTGAAATCAAACTTCGTAATATCGTTGGACGCAAGTTGCTCTAACTCATCTGAAGCACAACTTGCGAGCCCAGATCACATACGAGACATGTAGGGTTATATGACACTTTGAGAAGTTAAAAGGTGGGACAAAAGAATCCCTTTGCTCATGCAAGGCATCGATGGAAATAGTAGTGTCGTTGTTTCGTCAACCGACTAGTGAACTTATATGAATGTTGCCCTGCTCTAGGAAGACAATGATAGCATCCAAAAGACACAACAAATTATACTAGTTTAGATCGAAGCCCTCCGTCTGGACTTAGAGAAGATCGAGTGTGGCTTGATCTCCACAATGCATCGAGGAGGTTACTCAAGTTGTCTCACTACGACTAGGTACTTCTCATCTTTTGTCATTGGCAGGGGGCAGGGGAAGATGGAACCCACCACTCAAATCGCTCACGTGGATGTCTCCCTCTCCATCAGTAATCGAACAAGAGGTACCTTGGGTCAAACTTATTAGGACCGTTGATCTACTGGAAGAAGAAGCACCTCTCGTGGTCCTTAAAAACATGATTCCAATAAAGTATTACTAAACTCCTAAACGATTGAAAACAAAATGAACAAGGAGGTCCGAAGGGATGGGGGCATCTTTGCTAGACACGTCGGAGTATAGTTCTCTTTACTCCTCCACATCTACTCCCGGTACCAATTTTGCATCAAACCAGAAAGATACAAATTAAGTATATTGTAGTTAATAAAAAAGCAACCAATACAAAATAGGATACCCTAAATGTATCAAACTAACTATTCTCAATAAAACAAGAACTAAAATCTAACTAATCTCACTAAATAATCTAAAAATAACTAACAACGTATTCCTAACACTGACATAAATCAAAACTAACCCTAACTACAACCAGTATTAAAAAAACCATAAGACAAGAAAGAGAACTCGAGATTACCTTCACCTACAAGTGGAGGTGCTTGGGGTGGGAGGGGGAGAGAGGAACGGCCAGCCCGCGCGGGCCAGCTGCAGCCACTGGCCGGCCGAGGCGGGGATGGGCCAAAGAGGCCGCTGGCCGGCCAAGGCAGGATGGAGCGACCCGTGACGGGTGTGGCCAGGCATGGCAGCGGCCGACGATGGGTGGGATGGCTAGGCAGCAAGTAGCGAACTCCTCGTGGCCTCCTCCTCATGGCCAAGTCGATGCAAAGTGATTGAGTGAGAGAGAGAGAGGGAGCGGTGCAGCGAACCGATATCCGGTTTCGCCGCACCATTGGATGTGGCACGGCATAGCCATCGTCACGTCGCCATGCATGGCTTGTCAGCTCAGTTCGGTTGCATCATGGCAACGTGTGCGGCTAAACGTGCTAGTTTTGAAAAAAGAAAAAAAATGCTAAATTTTGAAATAGTTAAAAAAGTACTAGAAATAAAAAAAACTCGTGGCAATTCATCGCTGTCTTGAATTTGTTGTTTTTTATTCCTCAACTGCCATCACTCCTGTTCACAAAGCCAAAGCACACACTGCCAAACCGGCCTCCCTGCAGGCTACAGCAACGTCTACTGCTGCGCTTTTATTAGTCTTCTTCACTTGACTGAGATATATGGACTGGTTACAGCTACCCAGGCATCATGCAACTCTCTGCTCTCTATTGTACAGTACAGTACATGTGAAGAAGAAGAAGAAGAAAAGGGTTGGTCCATGCACGAAACAGCACGTAGTCATGGCGAGCTAAAAACAAAACTGTACACACGAACAACACCTAGCTGCGTTCCGTCGATCTTATGGTCAGCCACCTGGTTGTGGTCTGATCGGTCTGGGTAACGGAACTGTCAGAACGAGTCGGACAGGAGCCAAGTCTCGAACGCCTCCAGCCCGTGTTCATCCGGGGTGCAGGTCGCAGCCGCCGCAGCAGCAGCGGCCTGCGGCTCCTGTTCGTCCGGGCTGCAGGCCGCAGCAGCAGCAGCGACCTGCGGCTCGTGTTCGTTCGGGGTGCAGGCCGCAGCAGTAGCCTGCGGCTCGGCGGCCTGCTGCAGCTCCGCGATGTGGTCGTTCTGCTCCGGCCCGCCCCATAGATGCGCCGCGAAGCCATCCCAGTCCATGTCCATGTCGAACAGGTCGTCCACCTGAGCCTGAGCCTCACCGACGACCGCGTCAAATCCTTCCAGAGGTGCGTCCATCGACATCAGGGCGTCTATCTCACTCTCGGCCTCCCAGAGATCCCCGAGGTCAATCGGGTCCAGCTCCCACGGCCCGGTGGCGTCCTCGCCGCTGCAGGCCCCCTCGGCCGTGCTGCCGCTGCTGCTGTTGGGCTGGTTCGGATCCGGGTCCACCACGGCGCTTCGCGCCCCGTCGCTGTGCCGCGGGCTCGACGCCGCCGACATCGTCGTCGCGGCGGTGGGCGGGCTGGACGCGCCTTTCGCGTCGCAGGCCGACTTCAGTCCGGGCCCAGGGTCCGTCTCCTTGCTCTTGTTCGTCTTGCTGGAGGTGGTGTTGGTGGTGGTGTTGGCGCTGCTGCTCTTTGGCGACCATCCCGGGGTCCTGCCGCCGCGGCGCTTCTCGGCGCTGTGCAGCTTGCTCATGTCGATGATGACGGTGGTGTCCGGCGCGGCGGTGTATTTGCGGCGGTACGTGTGGATCTGCCGGCTGAGGTGCGAATTCCAGTAGTTCTTGATCTCGTTGTCTGTTCGGCCGGGGAGGTGGCTGGCGATCAGGGACCACCTGCATGCAACCATCGGAGCAAACAGTACGTTAGTACGTAAGTACGTAAATCGCAAGGACGATGCTGATGAGTGAACTCACTGTGCTTGTTGGGCATCCACTTGCCACTTGGTAGCTAGCTTCGTAGGAATAAACGAAAACAACATATACAGCATGACAACCGAAGGTGACGACATGCATTTCACTGGTGGCTATAGTGCTAGTGCTAGTGCTAGTAACATGCGCTGAGTACTCTTGTTGATGGAACTTGACCATTTGGTGCAACTCATCACTCATTGATCGCGCCGCTCATGACGTAGGTCGTATAATAATCATGTGCATGCGTGTTATGGCGCTAATATGTAGAGTACTCCCTCATAAATAAAGTCGTTTTAAACAAGCTTTACGTCAAATATGAAAATATAAATTATAAATATTTTTTAAGTTGTTAAGTATAGAAATATAAAAACTATATAAATAGATTTATTTTAAAAAATCATAATATATATATATATATACACACCACTTTTTGATAAATATTTTTTATAAAAACAAAAAAGTCAAATTTATTGGAAAGTGTGTTATTGTCCTAAGGCTTGCCCCAACGGGGACAGTCAGTAGCATATGCTTGAGCCAAAAGGTATAGGACAGGTAGACGATGTGTGCACAGAACTACTGATTTTACAACGCAAGCTAACAACTATTGTAAAAACATCATCTCATCATTCAGCTTTTTGTCACTAGTTTCTTTTTCATTCTCCTCACAACCTCTGAAAAGCAGAGACTAGTTCCGCTGCTCGCTGTCCACAACACTTGCTTGCTTGGGTGCCTTGCACTTTTGTCAGGCGAGGTTGTGGCAGCATCTGCAGGCAGCTATAAGCTGCTATGGAGCCCCTACAAGACATGATTTGGAGCTCGTGCGGGGCTACAAGCTAGCTTGGCACGTTGGAAGATGTCTAAATGACTTTTCTTACAGATATAAAGGGAGTATTTTTTAGGGAAAAGATGCATTTTGTGAGCTAATGAGACGTGTCAAGGTTTGAGTGTTTGTTCGAGGAGACTTGCTAGTCTCGTTGGGACCTGTCCTCTAGATGTATAACTTTCATGTAATGTAACTTTAGTTAGGTTTATCTACGTTGTATTGGCTTTCATCCTCCATGGTAACCTATGGATTACTTTGGATGTTGTAACAAAACGGAGAAGGAAGGACGACGGACGGCCGTTCCATGGACCGTGTCTGTCGTGAGCTAGCTAGCGCAGTCTGAATTTTCAGCTCCCTATAAAGCTTGCGCCGATGGGTCGTCCGTCGGAGCCGGAGCGGGACCTCGTCAGTCCACAGCTGCACCCTGCACCTCGCTCTCAGCGTCCGCAGTGTCAATCAACGTAAAGTCTGGAAAATCATCATTACGGCCGGCGTGGGCCCACCATTTATCCGACGGGGCCACGGACATGGACATTTTAAAGGGTATTTGGGTAGATGTGTTAAAGTTTAACAATTATTGTAGCATTTATTTAATAATTAGTGTCCAATTATAAATTAATTGCGCTTAAAAGATTTGTCTTGCAAAATATTTTTTAGTCATGTTATATATATATATATATATATATATATATATATATACACACATTAGATATGACAAGTGTTAAAACACTGGCCACCAAATAGTGCGAACGTGACATCAGACGAAGGCAACAGGAACCTAGATAGACAAAGTGCATCTTTGCACAGTACCGGCGGCGAGGGGCGATGGCGAGACAAAGGGAACGGACGGCAAGTCGCCAACACGCCATGAAAATCATCGATGGGCGTACGGAAAGCCCCCTCTGCGCGCGCTGTGTTGCGTGCATCAAGAAGACCGTGACCGCCCCCGTCCGCAACGGCAGCAGGGGCCTAGTCTACTAGTCTCGCTAGCAGGCTCTGGCATGCGAGTTCGCTCTCAGGACTTGAAGAGAGTGTTGGACTAAAACTGTCGTTTCGTCATTCTACTCTCACGATTTCACGTGTAAATTTAAGCTGTGTTTCGCCAAGGCTTTGTAAGCTGCTGGCTAGTGGCTAGCTAGCTAGCTCCATGTGTTTTGAGATGAGTGTTGCACTACCGCTCTCGCAAGGCCATGCATGTGGGTTGTGGGATTGTAGGGAGAATACGCCCGTCACTATCTATGCCGCTACAGTGACCTGACACACACTATACGCTGGAGTAGTGTATGCTCGTACGTTTATTTGTGGTGTGCGCTGGTCCTCTTCCGGCGCGGCCGAGGGGACGACATGAATTGACTAGCTAGTACGTAGTATTTGTGTGTGTTGCATTATTGTACTTCATGCATGGTTCATGGCACGAGGGGTTAGGGTTTAATTTGTTCTCTCCATGCAGTCATCGTGTGATAGCTAAGACGATTTTGTTTGAGGATTTCTTCAGCGCCTACTAACCGATCTGTTTGATTTTTTTTCTAGCTTTTTCTTCCTTTTATTCACTATATATACCGTCGTGTATAGACACACACTTTTGCCCTTCTATAAGAAGGGAAAACTGTACGCGCGCTGGCATGGACTCGCGGTTCCTTCTGACTGGTAGATACAGAAATAAATTGAGTAAGGACACTGGAGATTCTTCATCCGTCCATCGTTCGTGAATAGTGTTGTTAGATGAAATTCGCTTGCGAGCAAATAGGATGGCCGTTTGCAGCTGCATTCTACGGCACGTACAACGGTCATTATTAGGCTGTCTATTTCGCGTTTTTTTAAATTACGTAGTCCTTTCTAGAGTTAATTATAATATAAATGAGGAGGGAAGAGCATGGTCATCACTTCACGAGGACACTTATTTTGAACTCAGGGAGAACCCTGTCATGTGAACGCGTGTGCGCAAATTCCTTGTGCGTCTGAGAGCGGGAAGAGGACATAGGATAGGAGCACGCTGCATTAGAGTACTCGTTTATTCGAAGGCAGTACATGCTCAACTTTCTGCCAACGGATGAGCTGAGAGGCTCAAAAGTGCAAACCCCAAAGCCTGCCAGTCGCACTAGGAGTAGACTGCATGCTCCAACATACCTACTCCCTCCATCTCTAAATAACTGTCCCTTACGCTTTCGAGAAATAATTTTAATTACATATATATTAAAATATATTAATATTTATGGCACATGATTAGTATTATCAGAAAGATTTTTGAATCTAGTTTTTTAATAAATTTATTTACAAATATAAATATTGCACGTATTTTCTACAAAATAGATACAAATTTATGGCACGCACACCAACGGTGATAATTAAATAGGAACGGAGGGAGTACAACCATCTTCTCATGCTTTTTTGTGAAGAATGGTGGAGCTTGATATAACTAAGTCCGTGTTTGGTTGCATCTGTTAAAGTTTACCGCTCGTTACATTGAATGTTTGGACACATGCATTGAGTACTAAATATAGACTCTTTACGAAACTAAAAACACAGCTAGAGAGTGATTTGTGAGGCGAATCTTTTGAGTCTAATTAGTCCATGATTAGACACTAGTATTAAATAAAACGAAAATGTTACAGCTGTCAAACTTTAACAACCTCATCCAAACACCCCTCATGGCATCGTTTAGTCTCCAAAATTTTTTGGTCATGGTACTGTAGTATTTTGTTTTAATTTGACAATTATTGTCTAATTATGGACTAACTATGCTCAAAAGATTCATCTCACGATTTTCAGTCAAACTGTGTAATTAGTTTTTATTTTTGACTACATTTAATGCTCCATACATATGCCACAAGATTCGATGTGACAGGAAATCTTGAAAAGTTTTTGGTTTTTGGAGTGAACGCCTAATATATGTACAGAAATATCTATTATTGACGATTCTTAATTTTTGTTGTTGTTATGATTATCTTGTTTACTCTTGTTGTCACATATCAAACATGCAATAAAATAGCATACATAAAGCTTATTTACGATTGATCATAGATAAGTATATATTAAAAATAAGCAATGAAATAAGACAATTTTTGTTGTCTTAT
>Ga0182004_10001373_pt1 | contig 17678 bp, 16 predicted proteins | sample Sormic07211540_1_FD_120479 | JGI IMG/M metagenome (GOLD analysis project Ga0182004, IMG submission 120479) | Endophyte microbial communities from Sorghum bicolor roots, Mead, Nebraska, USA - 072115-40_1 MetaG | ecosystem: Host-associated > Plants > Roots > Unclassified | place: USA: Nebraska...
CACTTTTGTTTGTTTATGATAAATATTGTCCAATCGACTAATTAAGATCAAAAGATTCATCTTGTGATTTACAGACAAACCGTGGAATTATTTTTTGTTTTCGTCTATATTTAATGTTATATACATGTGCCGCAAAATTCGATGTGACGGAGAAACTCAAAAACTTTTTGGTTTTCAGGTTGAACTAAACAAGGCCTAATTTGGCCGGAAATAGGAACTGAAGAGAATAGTGTTACAGTTTATAAGACAATTAAAAACAAATCTGTTTGGCTCACTGAAATTTGGCTCACGCTAATGCTTATTTGTTATGAAAGAAAAACACCATTTCTTCACTAAAAAAGTACAGATAAGGAGTTCAAGCAAACAAGGCCAAGGTCTCCTTGAATTTCAAGAAAACACTATTCTTTCGTGTTAAGGCTCATGATCCATAGTCTAAAGTTTAGACAGTGAACTTTATACCACTTTCTCTTGAGGCCTTGTTTAAAGTTTAGACAACCTAAAAAAAATAGACCACACCCATGAGTTAAAGTCTAAAGTTTTAGCCATCAACTTTAGCCAAATAATCTTTAGATCAAAGAATCCAAACAAACCCTAACAAAAAAAGCTAGCAATGCATTATCGTTCACATAGCAAATACATCAGGTGCACATAATGCCCCAATTTACATGCTCTCAAATACAGTACGAATATACATCATCTCATCCACTCATGTCGATCAAGAGGCGTGAATTTGATCACTCCGAGTCTCAGTGCTGGACACCTGTGCTGCACAATTTTATCAGGTCCATCAGGGTAGAGTAAAGCACTTCCAGTGAAAGGTACCCCAAAAACCTACGCTTCTCTAACTCTGGACTATCCGCTGACATCTTCCCCTCCTCCATTGGGTGATCAACAGTGAGGTACCATGAGATGCAGCCATATGTGTCATCCGGATCAACATGTGCCACTAGGCCAAGTGTTTCGCCTTGGTCAAGGTCAAAGTACAGGCACAGGAAATCTCTAGTCACATTCATCCCAAGAACCATCGCTTCATCATGGAGCCAGTGGATTACTTGACTGGCAACCTGCAGATATACAAAATAACAAGTTACCAAACTAATAAGGTTGAGCACTACAAATGGTTTGCAGAATTTGCATGGAACTGGTAATGGACAAAGGTTTTACCAAGGGGCATAACAATTAGAGTGCAGTGATTCAACATTAGAGCTATGCATAGAATATATTCTTTGGCAAACTTTTCTTGGGATATAAGAAATAAGTACACAAGCAATTTTCCAATTTCCATCGTGCTGATCTACCCCAAAAAAAAAAGAGAGAGGGAGGGGGGAAGCATTTCATCACCTGCTGCAGAAGCATCATTGGGAGGTCTTCCAAGTCACAATTGTAACTATTTATCAGACGTCCATCAGATGGCTTCCCAGTCAACGATCCAGCAATGCTTGGAGAGCCCTCACCCATTAAACTAATTTGGCCATCTTTCAAGATCACCTTTGTACTAAACTGTGACCTGGATTTGTACTTTAGCTTGTGATGATCTGAAGGCTTTCTGACTCGATCAGTGGCCAGGATAGGCTGAGGAACTTTCAAGCAGAGAGACCAGGACGACGTCCGAGAATGCCATGTAGGAAGGGAACACAGATGGAGATAAGGAACCCTACTAACCTGCATTAGTGAAAGGAAGTCACAATGCCAGTCTACTATAAAATTATATTAATTGACAAGTGTAGAGTAGTCCAATACCACACTTTCCAGCTCCAAATGTACTTTGTTAGAAAATATCCTGTGAGACACTGTCATGCAAAAATGACTTAGCAGGCCACAATCGTCAGGTGCAGCCTGAGCAGAACTCTGGTAACGAACCATATGACGAGATTTCTCCCTGAGTTTCCTAAGAATGTTTTCATGGAACATATGTAGCAGGTAAATTTCTAAGCATTTGGGGTTAGGAAACCCTCTCACATCCTTATTTGAAGACTCCTTCCCATTTACAGTGGCTACTGCAAGATTTTCAGTATAATCTGTATCCATATGATCTTCCTGCCCTACTGTTTCTGAGATACTATTCTGTCGAGAGAGCTCAAGCGAAAGGCACAAAGAACACTCCTGGCCAATCGCTAATTGGAGAAAATCTTCGCACATCCCAGTGACATTGATGCCTTGAGATTGGACAAATGTCTCCCGGATCACCATATCAAATACCTACAAGAGATATGCACTAAATCAAGTGCGATGGTGCAGGTAAAAGTAAGGAAAACAGCAAGGTGAAGACTTCAATGATTCTTTCTATACATGGTGCTCTAGTTAGTAAGAGGACTTTGTGAAAATCATAGGCATTTAACCCACCTGCTCCTCAAATATGGACTTGTGGATGTCACGAAGGATGGAATGTGCATGTTTGATAGACTTATTGACATCACCATTCTCCAAAACATCCTTTTCGGCTTCAGTAGTAGTGTTGGTTAACGTGCCTTCTTTCTTTTTAATAGCACTTCTTTCTGCATTATTGGCTATGTCTCCACGAAATTGAAGGGTCAAGGAACGGAAAGACTTCTGTGGTATTTGTACAGACAAAGTGCCTGAAGAGTCTTGATCAATCGGAATTAAAGATAATGGTGATAATCGAGGCATTGTTGTTGTGTCTAGCTGAGAACTATCAACTAGATCAAACATGAAGCCTTCACTTCCTGGACTCCCAACAGCTCGCTGCCGCTTCACTTTCCAGTTCTGCTGCAATCTGCAAATGCATCAGTGCTTTGTGTCAACAGCTTCAATTTTTTAACAGCTTTTACATTCAAATTTTCAACAGCAGTAACTACCTTATTAAGGAGCTGTAGAACCTAGTCTCCTTTTGGAACTGTTGCTCCATTGTCCTAGCAGATTGTTTGAAGTACCGTGACAAATGCTGAGAGATCCCAAAAGGCACAAATAAATATTACGGCAGTAAGCACAATAATAAACAGCAGAGCTTGAAATATCAATCACAGAGATATTCTTTTTCTACAGTTCCTTTAAGCTCTGGTTTTCTTTGCTGCACTAGTCTAAAAGAGCTCCATGCATTCATTCCATTGATTTGAAAATGCTATCTAACTACAGAAGATAGCCACAGTACGGAACATACCCTAAGGCGCTGGAGCTTGGTGGCAGCAGAGACTGCCATGTCAACAAGTATTTCGTTTGGCTGCGACTTGGGCTTCGTTGTCGAGGCGACTGCCACAGCGTCATTAGCCTCAACCTGAGGCATAATTTTCAACATAGTCATAAGTGATCACCAGCATTGCATTGGCAGGGACTGAAATTGGGTGCACATCTGCATTTACCAACCGTGCCAATGAGGTCTATGACGACGGAGAGCTCATGATGTGCCTGCTGCAGGCTCTCCATAAGGCCCTGCCAGGGCCATACCTGCTGGGTAGTGTCAGCCTCAGCCGCCTTCTTGGCCTTCTTTGCATCCTTCTCTATGACCCAGGAGAAGTCAATCCGGCGGATGGCCGCAAGTCGCTGCTCCTCGTTGCTAGTGTCCCTGCAACCGCAGACACCACCCAGCAAGCAGAAGAAAGGAAAAGCGCATGAGTTCCTGGTGGATTTGAGCGGAACAGATTACAGGAGCAAACTTACGGGGGGTAGTGCTCGTTGCCAATCTCATCAATGGCCTCAAGGCGCTTGATGGGGAGCTTGTCGAGGTCCACCCGCACGTCATCTTTCTCCATGGAGCTCCTTTCTTTTTGTTGTCTGGAGCTCACTTTGGCCCTGTTTCCTTAGCTAGCTTTTTTATAAGTTTCAGCCAACCATACCTTCAACACAGGCTACTCGGGTTGGAGCAGGTAGCTCAATCAACGGCTGGAACAGATCCACAGGTCGCAGGACGGTCAAAGTCGTAGGGGCTGCTCAGTGTTGCCTTTGCTGGATCTGCAGGGCATCAGCCGTCAGCCGTGGTACACCGACAAGATGGAACTGCATATAGCCGTTCTTGTTGTGTCAATAGACAAGTAATGCTCAAGTACTTGAAAACAAAATATTCTTGGGGTTGTCGAACAACTAACTAGTCACAGTTTTACAGTTAATATACCAAGAAATACAGAGTTGCTAGCATCGGTAGACATCAGCAATCCTATTCCCTAAATAAAATAAAATAAAAATTCAGAATTATTCACAGTTTTGAATGGCTGTGTGCAACTGCTATGCAGCTATGGACAGTATATGCGTATACTAGCATCCACATACCAGTATTATATAGGGTACTGTAAAATCCCTCAAAAGTAAACTAGACGAGAAAATAAAAACATGATAATAAGGTCTCAACTAAGCTATTTGTGGTGTTTCGCATGAAATGATATTCTGATGGATGCAAATGTTCTATCTGGAGAATGCTAGCTAGTGAATCCAAATGTTCTGTGGTTCTTTAAATTTCAGAAACTCTAATTAGCAGAATCCTGTGTACTATACCTTGCGATTGCGAGGCACACTGAAAATTCGGAGCTAAGGTAGTGTTTGGTTGCAAGGATTTGGTGGGATGGAATGGGATGGACCTAGTTTAGACGCTGTTTCGATGGGAGACAGGCAAGGGGCAAAGTTATCCCACCTGGAATATTAGGAGCATATTCGGCTGACTGCCGTCCCTGAAAATCGAGGGGACAGAGTCATCCCCGATTCACGACGTCTGAGCGCGAGTGGGAGTCGTCGAGGCCGATGTCTTCGTGCGCAGGGGAGCGGCCGGCGAGATCTGCGCGCTGGCTGGAGCAGAAGAGGCAGGAGAGGCGGATCCGAGCTCGTGACCGGTGAGCTCTGCGCTAGGGAAGGGCCGGCGCCGACGAGCAGGAGAGGCAGCAGAGGGGCAGAGCCTGGGTGGGCCGCGGCAGCGGCTGGGTCGGGCGGCAGAACGGCGGGGCGGGCGGAGGAGCTCCTTGACGCCGGCGGCGCAGGCAAGGGAGACGGCACGGACGAAGAACTCACGAGTTGAGGGCGTGGGCGAGGACGAACTGGACCTTGCGTGAGTTTTTTTAGCAACTTCCGTGTGCGCTTTGAGGAAGATATATCGATTGAGAAAAAAAAAGCCCAATACGTACAGAAAAAGAAAGCCCAATACGTAGACATGAATGTGGGCCTAAAACAAAGTGGGACCCCTAAGTACACGTAAGGCCTTATTTAGTTTCCGCCCAAACTTTTTGTCCCATCATATCAAATATTTTAGCACATGCACAGAGCATTAAATATATATAAAAAATAATTAATTGCATATTTTACATGTATTTTGTGAGACAAATTTTTTTAAAATTTAATTAGTTTATAATTAGATACTAATTGCTATAGTTATAAATATACTACAATATTCAAAAACTTTTCTTTTCATGAACTAAACAAGACCTAATTCTGAGAATTCCTTAATTCTACTACAGTGGCCATGCCACTTTGAGGAGCTGCCGAGCACTCTTAATCTTTTTCTTTTGAGGTTACAACACTCTTAATCTATATCTATATTATAATATACTTATCTATCCTTAGTACTAAAAAAGGTAAAATTTCTAATCACTTTAGAGCAACTCCAATCGTTTGCTAAAAGTATTTGGCATCCTAGGATTTTTGTTAAAATCACAAAAAACAGCTTCCAACAAGTTGGCAAAACTACCTGGCAATTTTGTGAGCTTGGTAAAATTCCTCTTTCACTTAGCAAATATGCCAAGTCCTTCATTGCTTGGCATCACGTGTATTTCAATTTGCCAACTTTTTGGAAGCTCAATTTTGTGATTTTGGCAAAAATCCTAGGATGTCAAGTTCTTTTGCCAAGCGCAAATAGCAAACTGTTGGACATCTTTTTTCCACTTGACATTTAGTTTTAAGACTTGGCAAAACTATAGATTTACCAAGTGAGTTTTAACAAACTGTTGAAGTTGCTCTTAGATTTTCGTCCAACCTAATAATTTCTAAAGTAACTTTGTCTCTGTTATCAACTTGAAAACCTGTTTCCCCCCTTGGAAACCTTTTGTGTTCGCATGTTCTTGTCCTTGTCCGTTTTCTTTTAACTCTTTCCAGTTTTCTCCATCACATATATAAGCATAGAACCCCACGTTCAGTTTTATATGCGATTTTTTCTCTTTTTATCTCCCATTTTATATAAACAAAAATAATAAATAACAAAAATAGTAAGCAGTCAAAACGATACGTGAGAAGAATCTTCAGTACGAAACTTTTTTTTTGTTTTTTCTCCCTTTTTATAATAGAAAAATAAATAATAAAAACAGTGTATGAAATTGTCAAACATTTATTCTTCTCTAGCGAATAAGCAATTTGTTATCCAAACTAATCTATATATATCTATACCTTAAAAAGATGTAAAAAAAATTTTCAACACTTCTAAAAACTCACCTCGGGGCTTGAGTTCATCCCCCCACATATCAAAAAACCCCAAATCGGATATCATGTCCTTAAACTCAAATAACTCATGAACCGTGCTCACAAGAGTGTAGAATAACTCTCATATGAAGTACGATTCCAACAGGGCTGGGTTCCCTCTATGCGACATATAATCCATGCTACTTCTATCAAAAAAAAATCCATGCTACTTCTTTTTTTGTGTGATGAGGTATTTTTCATCTTCATCTGTATAGCGATTTGATGTGATGTGTAACATGCACCTCACCAGTAAATAGCAAGTGTTCTAGTTGAGTTTTGTCTTAATTCATTTTTACAACATAATGCATACCGTTACCGAAGTTGTTTTTTTTTTTGGAAGTTCTGTTGTTTCACTCGTGTCAGCTATTGTTGAAACTTGGAGTTCGTTCGTTTCTACGTGTAGTAGGGCATATAGGTCCTTCGTGATCTATTTTTACTAACAGTCACTATACTGTATAGCGCTGAAAATGAAACGTGCATTGAATTAGTGATAATGGAGGCAGACCGCTTCAACTGGGATCTCACCATCATCTCCAAGTACGTCGGCGACGTCGACTACCTCTAGAACTGGGAGCACGACGGCCATCGACGGCATCAACAACCACATCGCTGTGAGTAGAGTCAAAGAAACAGAACAAGGTTGTGTTTAGTTCTCCTTCTCTTCTAAAAGATTTTTGGTTTTGGTTTGTCATTTTATATAATAAAACTAAACACCATATAGTTTTTTTTTTGTAAAAAGTTAGTTATTCTCCATTTTAAATTTTGGTAGGTAAAGAAAAACCCCAAAAAGCCTCAAGAGGCTCTTGTGAGGACAATAAATTTTACGTGCGAGTGCATGGCTACTAGTAAGAAGAAATAGCACAAGTGCACTTTACGATTCCGATGCAAACTCCAACAGCTCTGATAAATGGCAAGGACATACTATTAACATTACACAAAATCAGGGCACTAAAAGGAGCTGCGACCTTATTGGCGTATATAGTACACGAAGCAGTGACACAATAAGCGCCACCATTCACAGGAGTTCCAAATCACAGCTGCTGCAACGGGCAAACGATATAGTTCATCATAAACTTAGATGCAGAAGCTACAGCTAACAGAACTGCCACCAAGGTTTGTCTAACTACCAATAGGTTACGGCCATAATCCTTCAGATTGGCGGAGCTAAGGAGCATTAGCAGGCCTAGTAAGCATCCTGTCAACTTTCGCCAAAAGGCCCTGCATCTCCCCCAGAAGCTTATCTGGAACAGGATTCAGCTGCCCATTTGATGAGGTTGCCTTGTTCAAAGCCGAACGGCGGGCTGAAATCATATCCTCAAGGTTCTTCCTAATATCTCGGAGCGGAGGCTTTGAAGCAAGAGACGGTGAAGGCACAGTCAACTTGATTGGAGAGAAATCAAGCCTTAGTTTAGCAAACGGAGGCCCAAACTGACCAAGAAGGTACTGACAACCGTTCTTGTACGCCTCCTCAGCTTCAATGCTTTTCCCAAACACAACACAAGCACTACGGGTAGTTTCTGAAATATCAGTCTGAGCCTCGATCAAGTAGCCATACTTGCCAAATGTGGATAGTAGCTCCTGTCTGGAAGGAACAGTGGTACCAGGTTCAAATTCCACGATAACGGCTGCTGGATTGCTGAAGTGCTGTGCAGCTTTCTTCTTCTTTTTCTTAGGAGTAAGGTTAGCAGGGTCCAGCCAAGTGCCATTGGTACCTTCACCACAAGAATGATTTACCACTTCTGCAGGTAGCTTCACTTTCTTGACAGGTTGTCCATCCTTTTGAAACTCATCTTGGAGCGAATCATTCACACCTATTGTATCTGCACCATTACTGTCAACTTTCTTAAGCATTTCTGGCAACATAGCTTGCAGAGAAGCATAAGATTGCTGGACTGTGCAAACTTCTACACCCCCAGGCTCTTTATTTCCATCCACAGGCTGAGACATGTCTTCATGCATAGGAGACAACTCACTGCTGACAAGCAAATCTCCAGCATTTTGCAGATTTTCATGTATGCGAATATCAGCATCGGGCATTGTTGCTTCCTTTGAAACACTTCTGTCAGACACATGTGCAGCGACACTCTGCACATTCTTGTTAATATGATTATTATCAGTTTCCAACTCTGTTGGTTCCTTAGAAATAATTCTGTCAGGCACATCTGAAACATCGCTTTGCACATTCTTGTCCTTGTGTACACACGTTTCTGGCTCTGTTGCTTCCTTAGAAACACTTCCGACAGGGACATCTACAACAACGCTTTCTGCACTCACTTCTATGTCATTATTAGCTTGCAATTCCATTGCTTCTGTCTGAACACCTCTGATAGGCACATCTACAGTAACATTTTGCACATTCATTTCTGACCTTGTTGCTTCCAAGTTGACCACATCATTTTCTTTTGCGGATTGTTCAGGCAACGTATTACCCACAGCCAGAACATTTGCTTGGGCCCGTTCATTTCCTGATTCCGCTGCCCCGGGAACCGCGGCTGAAATAGGAACTTTCAAAGGTGATGGTTTGCCCTTCTCATTCTGAACACCTACTCCTACACCCCTTGGACCACTTCCCGCCTTCATTAGGGTTCTCATATCTTCTGCTTTCATTTGCCTGATAGGAATAGCAGGAGTGATTGGTATACCAGCGCCAATTGTAGCAGCAGGAGAGGTCTTCTCCCGCTTCTTCCTCTTGATGGAAGAGCCACCACTCCCAGCTTCATCCTTTTTCCTGCCCCTCTTTGACACACAACTGCCTTGTTTCAGAACAGCATGTGAATCAGAGACTAGATCCACAGCAATGTTCATGCCAACATTTCTAGAGCCACACATGAGTGGACTTTCATGTGCCTTAGAAGACTTATAGTCAGCACCATGAATGAATGTCATGCTTCTAAACAAACGTAGAAATTCATCAGCATCCTTTGGAAAATCGCCCATATGGTTGGGAACCTCCCCTAAGCCTCGCACCAGCAGCAAGACATCTTCCACAACAATGCTGCCTGGCAATAGCGACACATTTCTGCCATCTTCAGCAGCTTTGGGCACCAATGCCTTTGGCAGATCAACGGGTTCACGGGCAATCTTGTCAAACACAACCAAGTTGGTGTATGGTGGCGACAGGTACTTACTCTTCTTCCGCTCTCGCTTTCCTGAGGTTACATGCTCAGCACTGTCAATCTTGGCCTCATCCTCCGCTGCATCCCGCTTGCCCATCATTTTGCTGAGACTGCGCTTCTTCTGCTTGGGTGTCTCCTCCGGCCTCACCAATGCCTTGTGCTGGTCCTCGGCAAGCCAATCATCAGCATCTCTGTCCTCGCCAGCAGGCACATCAAGATCGATCTTGTCCACAAGGTCGTCCGGCGGGCGCCGCGGGTAGTGCTGGGCGCCATGTGGGCCCCACCCCTCCCCGACCGCGCCGACCCAGCTCTTGAGCCTGGCGCGGTCCACCAGGCCGACAGAGGAGACGTCCAATGCGGCCTCACGGAGCGCCTCCAGGAACTCGGCGGGCGCCAGGTTGGCGACTCCGGTGACGATGCAATCCTCTCCGGGCGGCAGGGGCGGGACGCAGGCGCAGGTGAGCTGGGCGCGCAGGGCCGCGACGGCGCGCGCCTGGGCCTCCTCGACGGCCCCGAAGAATCCGCGCGCGATGCTGCCGCGAGCCATCGCGTCGGCGTCGGCGTCGGCGTCGGCGAAGCGCAGGACCCGCGCGGGAGGGGCCGACGGCGCTCCTCCGGAGGCGGCGGGGTCGACGAAGTAGGAGGCTTGGGCGTCTCGGACGGCGGAGGCGGGGCACGCGGCGAGCATGCGCGCGGGCCACCAGCAGTGCCGGCGGGGCTTGGACGGCTTGACCCAGACGAGCTCCCCGGCGGCTAGGGTTTGGGATGCTGCCGCGGTGTCCGCGTCCGCGTCCGCCTCGGGGGTTAGGGTTTTGGCCTCCATTGGTGCGAGGAGGAATGGAATGTGGGTGGCGATGCGGCGCGAGTGGCGTGAGGATTGGTGGTGGGTGCGGGTCGGGGGGGATAGGAACGGGAACGGGATGGAAGGGGGAGGGTCGGATTCGATTGGAAAGTGGGAGGGGGGGAGACGGCCGGCCGAACGGAAAAGGGAATCAACTGGGAACGGGAAGCCTAGGCCTAGCTGGTAGCTGCTTCCGGCGGCGGCGCGGCGGCGGCGGCGGCCCGGCCGTGGTGTGAGCGAGTCACGGACAGAACCGCATTGATATGATAGAGTGACAGTGGGAAATGGGGGAGTGGTCAGTGGCTCAGTGCTGTCTGCTGTGTGCTGGTGTGGCGAGAGGCCAGAGACGTGGGTGCAAGAGAAGTTGCGATGCGCTCACAATTTGGCTGGGGAATCCACGAAAGCGTCGGGGAAGCCCAGGACCCAGGTGGCCCGCGTGGGCGGCGTGGCTGGTGGCTCCATCGAGAGGCGGGTACTCGGAGTCGGAGCGACGCGTGCGGCCTTGCGCCTTGGGGATGGTTGCGGCCGCCATGCCTCGTCCTCACAGTGCAGCTTCTCGTGTGTTTGTCATAAATATTGTCCGATCATAAACTAATTAAGGTCAAAAAATTCTCAATTTATAGTCAAACTATGTGATTAGTTTCTGTTTTTGTCTATAATTAATGCTTTATGCATGTGCCATAAGATTCGATGTGACGGAGAATTTTGTAAACTTTTTGGTTTTCGGGGTGAACTAAGGGCACTCACAATGCAGACTCTATCATAGAGTCTAAAATTATTTATTACCTCGAATAATGTGGACTTAGAGTCTAAATAAGACTTGAGGTCTTATTTTTTCTACCTCTTTCTTCAATAAATAAGCTGTCACATCAACAAAATACCACAAATAATATGTAATTAAGTGTCTTGGACTCTATGATAGAGTCTTTCATTGTGAGTGCCCTAAACAGACCTTAGTGTTGTGAGGAGAGTCGAGTCCGTTTTTGATCGTGTTTGACTTCCATGGACAAAGAGATATGACCATCTTGCTCTTGCAATTTGGTAAAGCTATTATTCCTCCTCCAAAAAACTTGAGCCTTTTGCCTATATGTCATTATAAAAGATTAAAATAACTTACACACCATTGAAGTTTTAAAATACTCTTGTCTGAAGTTTTTTTACCTGTATGCCACTTTCGTCAATTTTGTTGCTAGTGGTAGTTAAAGTCCAGTAGAAAAGACGTTTTTACCCTCAGTTATAAAACGCATTAAAAGTTTCATTCTTTCCCTGTGCTTAGAAAAACTTCACTTTGACCTGTAACAACTTGTATGTGTACAAGTGAATTTTTTTAATAATTATAATAAATTTGAAATACATAAAAAATATTCATTATAGTGAATATTCCAAAATTTCAAATTTATTATAGTTATTAAAAAATTTACATGCACACATACAAGTTTTTACAGTGATTTTTTTTCATAATGATAAACAGAAAAAGTGAAGTTTTTTGAATCGCATAAAGTTACAATGGCACTAGAGGAGAGAATGATTTTTTTGGTGTATTTATAATTGAGGGTAAAATCGTCTTTTTCATTGGACTTTAACCGTCGTTATATGCAAAATTGACAGAAGTGGCACACAGGTAAAAAGAACTTCAGACAAAGGGTACTCACGGACTTTTCAAATTTTCAATGGTACATAGGTCATTTCGATCTTTTATAATGACACATAGGTAAAAAACTCAAAAAAATTCCCTTCCTCTTATCATTAGCATTTCATCGAGCACATGGCGGGCAGAAACAAGAACACTACCCGGCAGCAAGAATGACGGCTGGTGGCCGGTGATGGCCACAGTGGTGTTGTGTGTCCATCTAGGGGCCCGTGAGCATATGTGGAGGGGCATAGCTCCGCCCACAACACTTTGGGGTGGCGAGGGTAGAGCAGCCGACGGCGGTGGCTAAGACTGCTCTAGCGGCCAGGGTTGCAAGTGATGGCGCAACATGGGAAGCAGTGTGTCAAAGGAAGCGTGCACATGAGGAAGGGGATGACAAGGTTAGCTGGTACGGGTACGGTGTGAGGAGAGGAACATCAGTGGCAAAAAGGACGTGCTCGGCTGGTGGCCATGGTTGCTATTCTGCGCGAGCAGTAGAGAGTGAGATGAAGAGAGCAAGAGTAGAATGAGGGAGAGGAAACAGAGCTCGAGCCTGTGATCACGGTCGGCGACGACAACTCCTCTACATTGACACGAGGACAATGACTATGGCACATGCGTGACGACCAAGAGCAGGGTTGAGAGAGTGGCCGCCACCATCCCGTCGTTGTTGTCCAAGGCACGACCCAAGGTAGTCGCGTAGCATTCACAAACGAGGAGGTGGAAGAGCTCACCGCTGGGGTTCGGGACTCCTGCACTGAGGTGGTGGAGGGTAAGCCTGACACCGTGTCTGCCACGCTGTCGATGGCCTACGCCACAATGTGGTTCCTTGCGACATCGTGTCATTAGATGCCCGCATAGCGCACCACCTCTCGGATGGATCCCATCGAGGATGGGCTACACCGGCCGGATCCCAGGAGCCAGCAAGGTAGGCTCTCGGGTGAGCACAGCCTCTCCTTGTCTAGCGAGATGTGGGCGGGGAAGGGGAAGGACGAACGAAGGATGTGAGAGTGAAAGGCCGGGAGGTGACGAGTTTGTAAGGATGCAAGCGGCGTAGGCCAAACCATCTAACCCACTGGGCTACCGCACCACAAACCCGCGTAAACCCACGCCGCGAGCCCGCGAATCAGGAGCGACTCAACGCAGACCGTCAACGCAGCCCAATGGCGCCGCATGGACCCACAAAGAGCGTGCGATTGCGAACTGCGAAGGAAGAAGGAGGAGAAAACTGCGAAGGAAGAAGGGGGAGAAAACTGCGATTGCCAATGGCACCTTAAGGAATCGCAAGGATCCGTTCGTATGCATGTTGTTCGGTGATGATGCGTCGTGCGTGCATGCACGAGGCCAAGGTTAAACTGAAGCGCAGGTCCTCAGCTTCCTACATATGGAAATAGAGATCATCATGGACCAGCAGTCCAGGACTATCGCATGACACACAGTCGGCGACGTAAGGACGCACACAACCAAAGCCGCGTGAGCGATGCGGCGCTATGCGGGCTGCCGCATAAGCCTACAAAAGCAAGCGGCATGGCCTGGGCTGCCGCATGTGCCCACAAAAGCTCTCGCAGCTCGTGTGGACGCGGGGCGGGCTGACCGCCGCCGCCCCACTTGCATCCTTACGAGTTTGCACACCGCACACTCCATCTCGCTCCACCAGACCAGGTCGTGAAAAAACAACCCCCCCCATGGACGGGGGCACTCGGCTACTCAGTGGGGAGGGATATAAGTGGCGCTGGGGGCTCTCCCTTTGTGTTGGGTTTGATGTTAGAGGCGGGGCAGTTTTGGGTGTGTTGTTCTTTTCCGTGTGGAGGACGTAAATTCTAGAATGGGTAATGTTGTTTAGGTCACGGTTGTTGGAGATAGCCTAAGTAAATTCATGCTTGCTTATCTCGTCTCATTGTGGCTTAAAACAGCATGTTGGCACGATAAAAGTAGACTAGTGTCTGGTGGCTTAACATAACATTTTTTTTCATGATCTTGGTGTTGAAATTTTTTGCTTCCTTGGCAATGCACCAACCAAAACCACCTTTTACTTCTGCGTGGGAAACTCCCCTAAGCTTTTCTCCAGATCAAAGAAAGAAAATGTCACGGTATACTGCAATAGCATCTGCTGGCATAAAAAGCAAAAAAGAATTCTATTCCCGTTAAAGCATGCCCTGCCCTGCACATCTCTGCTTTCTTCTACACCGAGGCGAAAATTATGCCGGTGAGAAAAGAAAAAAGGATACAACTTCTGCGGTGCGGGCGAATGTCCTTTATTCACCAACGCTGACAATGACATATATTCCAAAGTGTTGGCAGCAGGTTAACCGCAGAGTGATCAAACGCAAAGAACACACACGTATCCCTTCTTGTCGTGATCAACGAGCAAGCGCCAACGGACGCAGGAGACTGAAAGGGGACGCGGAATCAGATGCCGGAAATGCATCGCGATGCCGATGCCCTGCACAATCCGTTTCCCAATCACCACGCGTGCTCTTGATTAATTGTGTGTTGCGTATGCTTTCTCTAGCTCCCAGTGAATCCTTCCCCTCACTATATATAAAATGCAGAGCGCGCGGCATTGCAATTCGCCAATTCGCAACGCGGGTCTCTCTGTAACCAGCCCAAGATCACCACGCTCACTCGATCGTCTCCTGACCAAAAGCGAATCCAACACAGGCAGCATGGCTGACGACCAGCAGCCGCCGCCGCAGCGGTACTGGTTCCCGTACTGGACCGCGCCGCCGCAGCCGCCGCCGCCCGCGCCTGCTCCTGCTCCGCGGCCGGGCGTCCGGCCGCAGCTGTCGAGGCGGGAATCTCGCCCGGCACCGCAGCAGCAGCCATCGCCGCCTCCTGCAACAGCAGCAACAGCGTCGCCGTCGCGGCGGCCGTCGTCGCACCCGCAACAGGCGGCGACGCCGGGGTCCAGAGGCGCTGGCGGTGGTGCTGGTGGCCCTGCTCCACCACCGGCCCAGCCGCAGCCGACGCGGCTGTCCAGCAGGCCGTCCCCGTCGCCTGCCCGCGCTCCGCCACTCTCGCCCGTTCGAGAGCCCAATGCTCCAGCGCCGGCGCCGGCGCCGGTACTGGTTGCCAGAGAGAACAGGCCGCCTTCTCCTCTTCATCCTACTCCTACTGCGCATGATGTTCCTACGCAAAAAGACATCACCGTTCCGCAAGAGAAAACCATCCATGAACCGCTTGTAGCATCCAAGGCACAAAGCAAGGCCCCGGAGAAAGAAAAAGCCAAGGAGAAAGAGAAGGAGAAGGAAAAGGATAAAGAGAAGAAGGAGAAGGAGAAGGAGAAAGAGAAGGATCACAAAGATAAGAAGGACAAGGATAAAGAAAAGGATCACAAGGACAAAGAGAAGGAAGGTAGCCAGCTGCACAAGGAGCTCAAGGCGGGCGTCGCGGACATGGTGCAGAAGCTCAGCTCTACGGCGCCGTCGTCGACCGGCGGCGGCCACGAGCGCGCTGGATCGGCGGCGGCGGGAACGACCATCATCACGCTGGCCGGCGAGAACAAGGGCGCGTCCATGAAGGTAGACAGCAGCGCCGTGGCCGACGGCAGGGGGGACGCGGCGGCGGGCGGCAAGGAGCGCCGCGGCCACAAGCTCGACGGCAGCGTCGTCGGCAGCAGCGGGAAGGAGCAGGGTGCGGGCGGCAAAGGGCTGACGGCGTTCGTCAACAGCAACGTGCAGGTGATCAACAACTCGCTGATGCTGCAGAGCTCCTGCAACGGCGGCGACCCCGGGGTGCACCTCAAGCTGTCCACCAAGGCCAAGAAGAAGGACGGCGAGGGAGCTGGTGGGGGCAAGAGTGGCTCCGCTGCTGCGCCAAAAAAATGATCAAGCTTCATATCGCTGGCGCGCGCATGGCTATCGAGCAATGACGAAAAAGTATAAGTTAAGTATCCATCAAAACAGAGAGTTGAACGGACCTGGTTAGCATCGATAATTTTATCTGGAGTATATGTACACATCATGGATGTGAGTCTGCAAAAATTCGTGCTGAATGATGCCTGTAAAACTTAACAAGATGCCATAATAAGCAAATCTCTGTGCACATGGTCTCTGATCTCTCTTTATGTTTGTTATTTTTAAAGGAATCTCCAAATGTTACTTGTGAGAAAAAATTGGAACCCACGAACAATAACCATATCGTTTTCTTTGTGGTAGAGATTGAGAAAAAAACACCTCCACATCCTTTCAGGTTGGATGACTTGCATATATGTAGTCTGAATGGCCTGTATAATCATTGTATTTTTTTCTTGAAATTATTAGTGATAGAGATTGGGGAAAAACACCTCACACCCTTTAGAGTTGGGTAACTTGCATATATATAGCTTGAGTGTCATGTGTTACATACACATGTACAAATACATTGATGATAACGCTTTGGGAATTTCTATGATTTTTCGGATATTACTCCACTATTTTTTAGAGCTAAATAGGTTTTTTTTGAAATATCTAGAGATATTTTCATGAGCTATAAGAGCAACTTCAAGAGTTTGACTAAAATTAATAGTCAAATTTTATTGCTTAGCTATTTTATAGAATAGAAAACATCTTAAAAAAAGAGGAGGTCCATAACAGTCTTGCTATTTTACAAAATCAAATATCTAGTGTCAGTAATTGACTATATATGGCCACCAAAATTCAAGCGATAACCAACTCTCTGTTTTACAAAACCAAATAGCACATCTATTGGAGCCTACTTTTTGCTATGCAAATTCTAAAATAGCCTCCATAACAAAAACAACCAAGCTCTTGGAATTGCTCTAAATTTTTTATTGAACTTGATGTATCCCAAATCTATCTTCAAGATATTTTTTGGGAAGATTTTTGAAAGTTTAGAGATATTTTATGCGGTTTAAAAACCCTATCAAGTATTTACCATTTTTAACCTAAAAGAAAGATAAAACTATCTTCAAAACCACAATGAGGTAATTTGAAAGGTTTTGAAAGTTCAAGGATAAAGTGTCTGGTTTTGAAGTTTGAGAAATAAAAACTCATTCAGGGAGGTAGAATAATTTTTTTTCACACCTAAATACAGGCCCAATGCAAATGTTAACATTTGTTGGGCTCAATGCAAGTGTAATCCTTGGGCTCTCTGCGGTGGACTAACGGGCCGGTTCGGCCCGACAAAATCCAGTGCAGAGTCTCCTAAATCCTGATCAGCAGCAGCCGAGCTGAGGAAAGGCGACGGCCTGCCGATTTCTCCTCGTCCTAAAACCCTAACCCCAACTCCCCACCCCACACTCGTCTTGCCGGCGGCGGGGACGATGAGGGCTATCACCGGCGGCGTCGTCTCCTCCGAGCCCTGTTCCCTCCGCACGGCCGCCCTCTTCCTCATACGCTTCTCCAAGTCTGCCGCCTCCCACCTACCCTCCTCCGACTGCCATACCTACCTCCGCACCGTGACCGACGCCACAAGACAGCTCGGCCGCTTCCGCAAGGAGCTCGGCGCCAGGCAACTACAGGGCGACGCCAACTTCGATGCCCATGGCTACGAGGATCCGGTGGATGGCCGTAGAAGGCACCAAGACCAGGAGAGCGAAGGGGGCATGTCGGTTGCCGCTGATGGTTCCCACCGCGATTCTGCCGCGGGGGCGGAGCTAGATCTTGCCTCCGGTAAGAAGAAGGCCAAGAAGAAGAAGAAGAATGAGAATCCACAGGAGGATAGAGCGGTTGCCCGTGCTGACTCGCACATCCCCCCTTCACCA
>Ga0182004_10001374_pt1 | contig 17676 bp, 10 predicted proteins | sample Sormic07211540_1_FD_120479 | JGI IMG/M metagenome (GOLD analysis project Ga0182004, IMG submission 120479) | Endophyte microbial communities from Sorghum bicolor roots, Mead, Nebraska, USA - 072115-40_1 MetaG | ecosystem: Host-associated > Plants > Roots > Unclassified | place: USA: Nebraska...
CTTGTATCCATGCGTCCGTCTCGTGACTCTCGTCCGGACGAGCCTTATCTATTCATTTAAAGACCCAACCGTTCATCCTGATCCACTCATTTATGGATCCAGCTCGCATCGCATGCGACTCTCATCCGCACCGCTCACGCCGCCTCTACCTGGATGCCCTCCACCTGCGCCACACATCTCTGGCCTTCTACTGGCCGCCATGGCTATCCCCGTCGGCACCGCATGCGCGCGGCCGCCTCGCACCACCACCTCATGCGCGCGGCCGCCTCGCACCACCACCTCATGCGCGCGGTCGCCTCGCACCACCGCCGCATGCGCGCGGCCGCCTCGCACCATCACCGCATGCCCTCGGCCACTCACATCTGACGCCCACGCCGGGCTCCCCCTGCATGATGTCTCGAGCGCCTCCCACGCATTAGCTGTGGTGGGATTGGCTCGGGACGGAGCTCATCGTTGTCACGAGGTGGGAGGAGGACCATGTCATAGCCGGAGCCAAGAGACATGAACTCCAAACTCCCGAACATCATGATGGTGCCGAGGCGAAGTGGGCGAAATCTGTCTATCATTCGGGCTTTCGCTAACAGGGAAAGGAGAGTAACACGCAGAAGGCCCCTACCTGGCGCGCCAACTGTCGGTGTCTGGACTCGGGGTCCAGGCACTAACGAGTGATGAGTCTGCGTGCCCCCCCTAAATCCGAATGGTGATGCAAGAGAACACAAAGGATTTATACTGGTTCGGACCTCGAATGCCCTACGTCTAGTGGGAGAGTCGGTGTCTGTATTACCTTGCACCAGAGAGTGCTTGTAGTAGGGGTGTACAAGCTGGTTGCGAGAGAGGGCTAAGTCCCAGGTCTCGGCTTTGGAAAGTGAGTGGAGGGAGGTTCAGTGTCCTGAGCCCTTGTCTCTATGTGTGTAGAGTGGTGTGTGCTGCTTGTGGACTACACTTGTGTCTTGTGTGTGATGATCTCTAAAGGGTGCCCTGCCTCCTCTTTTATAGCCGCAAGAGGTGGCAGGGTTTTTATATATGTAAGCCTGTAAACTATCTCTGGTATATAGTGCGGTGACAGTGCAGACCCTGTGGAGATCGGCCTCCTCGTCCTTGGGGCATCGTTGACGGTGTGGTCATTCCTATGGAGCGTCGCCGAGCCCTATTTAGGTCGTGGGGGTCGGATCTGGGCACTGTAGCTTGTCCTGCAATAGTGAAATAATGACAGCCAAAGTATGGTCATAGTGGCAGGGGTTAATTTCCTCCTATTCCTCTTTTAATGTCGGGCAATGCCCTACAGTGACAGAGGTAAGGCGCCACAATGATGGGAGTTGTTGGAATAGTGGCCGATGGGCCCTGCTGTAGCGTGGGAGGCATGGCGCACGTCGCGTCAGGGGTACGGCCACAGTGTACCAGGAGCCTGACTCTGAGGCCAAGGCTCGGGCGAGGCGTTAATTGCGCTCGAGGCTGGGGCTCGTTCGGGATGGGAGATTACGCCCGAAGCCCAGGGCTCGGGCGTGGCAGAGCCTGCGTCCGAGGCCAAGAGGCTCGGGCGAGACGGAGCTTGCGCCCGAGGCCAAGGGGTCGGGCGAGACGAAGCCGGCGTCCGAGGCCAAGGGGTCGGGCGAGACGGAGCCGGCGTCCGAGGCCAAGAGGCTCGGGCGAGAAGGAGTCTGCGCCTGAGGCCAGGGGGCTCGGACGAGACGGGGTCTGTGCCTAAGGCCTAGGGGCTCGGATGTTGCTTTACTCTTCTTTAGCTGCTTTTTATCCTCTTAATTTGGGTATCCCGGTTTATGGTACCCAACATAAAGGTTGCATATGAAGCCCGGTTGCACACGATACACTCCCGTACTTATGCGTTTAATTTAGAGATTTTACTGTTAGTCCTCGACTTGGCTCAAGGTGTCATCTAGAGGTATCTAAACTTTCAAAATAATATCAATAGGTTCATAAACTTGACAGAGGATGGCATTCAGTTCCCTAAACTTTTAAGGAGGCATGTGCCTGAACTTGATAGGGTGTCATATAGGTCCCAAAACTTTCAAGATTATCGTAGCAAGTCTCTAAACTTAGTCGACGGTGTTATCCTAGTCCAAATGTGGTTTAACCCACTCTATAAGCTGGTACGACACACTGATTCTATGTTAGACATGGATCCAACATGTGTTCATTAATCAATCATTACTTATATAATATTTATTATGAAATTATATAAAAAATGCAATAACAAATATATTAGGTTTAAACTAAAATAAAAAATACTAAAATTAATTTAATATTTATGTATCACTAATAGTATTAAACTAATATTAAAATTATAAAAAAATAATATTTATAGTATTATAAAAAATAATGTTATTATTAATAGTAGTAAAATATCTAATATTATAAATATTATTATTTTCATGATAAATATATATAAATAATTATTGTATTAATTCCAAATTTTGGTGAGACAGGAAACTGCCAAGTGGGCCTGCTTCTCAGAAGGAGGGACAACCGGATGAGTGGATCGACTAAACGAAGGCATGATGAAATTAGTTGATTAGAAGAGTGTCGGAACAAGGCAAGACGAAGGAAGGCGTGTCGGGTTCGGTTAAAGAAGGAAAGTTAGAGTCCAAGTTGCCTTTTTGAGGAAAGAGTCGTAACTATAAATATTAGGAACCTGATCCTTGTAAAAATATACACAATCATAATACAAACCCTTTCAGCTCCGGCCACCAACCTTATGAGTAGGAGTAGAAGTAGATCTCGACGAGGCCTTCAATAAATCGAGCTGCATCGGTTGAATTCGACCTTCGGTTTGCTTGTAAGTATTGTCATGGTTCATGTTTAGTTTGTCATGGTTCATGTTTAGTTTGTCATGGCTGCATCATTCGACCTCATGTCAAGCTTGATTATGAATTAGTTATCGACTTGAATTATGTTTGTAAGGCTGCATTGCTTCAATCTCTTATAAATTATGGTTCAAGTTAGTTATCGGCTCTATTAATTTGACAATTTAATAGATTCATCAAGCTACCAATATTGTTCAAAGCTCAATGTTTTTATTTATTGTAACAATATTATGCCCGATCAAGGCTTAACAAGTTGGTTCGAGCTTCAGATCTAAACACTTATTACGAGCTTTAAAGTAAATCATAATCATTAAGCGAACATAAGATAGCTAGCTTGTCAACCTTGATCGTTACATGTTGTGCGTTCGAGATATCTTTTTTTTGTTATGGTTAGCTTTGGCATCAACAACTAAATACGATTATAAAAATATAGATAGATCTTGTTCGTGCCTCATGGACCCTGTATCGGCTAAAATAGTCGATCCAGTTAAGCTTAAATGAATAGCGTGTGTGTATGAGTCTGCTTATGCATTAAATGAACTAATAGTCTGTGTTGAATTTATTAAAGCCCGCTGGTCGGTAGACCAGGTGAATATAGATTTAATACAGATTATGAAAGTAATTTATTGAAAACGCAAGCCGTTAGACCAGTTTTAGTAAATTATTGTTTATTTAATGAATAAAAGGATAATGCATACAAGCTATCTCTTATTTTTATACACAAGCATATCGGCTAAATAGCTGATCCGGTAATTTACACCCGAAAGATGCATTTGCTTAATCGATAACGTTTACCTTTTTGCATCATTCCAAGGAGTTGACTTTCTAGTTAATTTCCTCTGCTCAACGGCTTCTCAAAGCCATATATCTTGGAACTGTCTGATAATAACCGGCAGGTTCCACAATTTGAAATTTGTACTTTCACGTTGTCAATTTTCATGTCAAATTGACTGGCACGCCCCGGAATCGATTCACCAAGCTTGTGTGTTAGTGGCTCAGGAGGTCTAGGAGACTAGGACTCTAGCTTCTGCACCTCCTCTGAGAGCCCTTGAGATTGTTGGTATGAGAAACCAATTTTTACACCAACAGATTGATTAGTGGACACATATTAGATACACATCTAACTCACGGTCAGCATGCCACACCAACTTATGGAATGAGTTAGACCACATTTAGACTGTGATGACACTGGTTAATTTTATGGATCTGCGGTGATCACCTTGAATGTTTAGGAGCCTAGATGACACCCTCTGTCAAGTTTAGAGATCTAAATAACACCCTCTGCCAAGTTTAGGGATCCACAAATATCACTTGAAAGTTCTGGGACTTAGATGACATCTTGAGCCAAGTTGAAGGACCGACAGTGATTTTTATCTTTTATTTATTTCCAGTGATATTGGTACAGTTAAACAAGTTATTCTATCTTATTTTACTGTTACCATCACTAGTTGCCTAGTTGGAGGACAATTATCCTACAACACCACAAGTGGACCTAACCATGTTGTTTACATGTATTCAGTTTTTTCACATGTTCAAGCAGATGTCAAATAATGACTGCAGTAACTGACAAGATTTCCATGAGATTTGATAAACAGGCTACATCTCACATCTCTGATGCATATATATACAGCGTTGCCAAGACCAACTTGTAACTATTTTACTCTGCTCAATTCAGTTTCAGTTTTGGGCTCGTGATTCAGCATTGCTTTGGTCGTAGGAAGTAGGAACTCTGATGCATTAGGATGGGGAGGCATAGGAAATTCAGAATCCCCTTGTCTTCTGAGGCCTTGTTTAATTTCAGAAAATTTTTGGCTTCGGTTACATGTAAACTGTGCAATTGGTTATTTTTTATCTATATTTAATGCTCTATGCATGCATCCAAGATTTGATGTAACAAAAAAATCTTGAAAATTTTTGGTAACTAATGTTCACAGGAATTGAGCGGAGTTGTTTCATCTCATTGTCATTGCACCGCCAGTTGCCTCAACCTTGAGCTATGAGACTGTTCGAGCATAGATCGAGTTGCCAAGTAAACAACATGCTGATCGGTGGCGTAGCTAGGATCTAGAGCAAGGGTGGTCCATTTTAGATATAAAACCGTATTATAGAGTGATTTATGTGTAATTTTTATGATTTTCTGAGCTCATTATAGTTTAAGCTTGAACTAAAATTTTAGGTTACATGACATTGCCACCAACTCTATGATGAACACCAGAACTCCATTACCACAGGTAGAGCCCAACCAAGCGATGCTCATTCTCATTTTAACATCTCTTTCAATAGATTCAGCATAAGGGAAATTTATTTAATGTCCCTGTTGTTCATTTTATCTGTCCTGTTATTTTGAGTACTATTAGGCTGACTTTGGCTCCAGGCTTTTATGATGTACTAAGTGCATATTATTTATTTATTTTAAATAAATATCGACATAGTTAGATAAGATATTCTATCTTATTTTAGTGTTACTAGTTGGAGGATAAAAATCCTACAACACCACAAACACCTAACCATGCTGTTTACATGCATGTATTCAGTCTTTCACATGTTGAGAGCTCTCAAGCAGAGATTAAATAATGTCTGCAATAACTTTCAAGGTTGCCATGTGAGATTTGATAAACCAGCTGCATCTCACATGCATCTCTGAAAAAGAAAGATAAAGCACAGGAAAAAAAACTTATCAAAACACTGGGCAATGCTCTTGAAGGTGATGCAACCAAATATATATAGTACTCCATCGGTCTGCTAGCTGATGCATATATATACAATGTTGTCAAGACCAACCTATAACTAAATTACTCTTCACTATTCAGTTTCACTTTTGGGCTTGTGATTCGGCATCTTTTGCCCATAAAAAGTAGGAACTCGATAAATTAGGATGGGAGGAATCGGAAATTCATAACCCCTTCGGCATTTTTGAGTTGTGACAAATATGCAGGAATTGGAAAGGCCATCCAAGGCAACTGGATTTATCTCCCTTTGATGAAGAACTTGCAAGCTGTTTAGGACTAGCAGACACAACACATAGCCTGTGGCGTAGATAGGCCACTTGCTGCTCATGTTTAGCTTGGTTGCCTTCCATGCATGAGTATAGTGCATGATGACTTGAAACTGTGACAGCTAAGGTGCCGCGATATATAGATATAATATATGGTATGTTGAATATGTTCTAAATTCAATTACATATTATAAAGACCGACTTCTGACGGAGTGAAGCGGAGGCCCGTCGTCGGAGGCTTGGGCCGGAGCGAAGCCTATATGAAGTTGATGTCCTCTGTTTAGGGAATGGCATCCGGTGCGGTACGGTACATATACCTAAATTAGGGTTCCACCGAAGACATGATCTTGTAAGCCGCCGAACGGCGTTGTAACCCAACTCTTGATAATAGTGAGGAGTGTTTGCTGGCTGACGCCCATGGTTTTTCCCCTTCGCATTGGAGGGGTTTTCCACGTTAAATCTTGTGTCTCCGCTGTGCTTTGATCTTGTGTTCTTCGTCGTTTATCTACCGTCATTCACAACATGGTACAATGCATAGCCTATATAAAGTTGATGTCCTCTGTTTAGGGAATGGCATCCGGTGCGGTATGGTACATATACCCAAATTAGGGTTCCACCTAATTGATGATCTTGTAAACCGCCGCACGGCGTTGTAACCCAACTCCTGATAATAGTGAGGAGTGTTTGCTGGCTAGCGCCCGTGGTTTTTCCCCTTTGCATTGGAGGGGTTTTCCACGTTAAATCTTGTGTCTCCATTGTGTTTTGATCTTGTGTTCTTCGTCGTTTATCTGCCGTCATTCACAACATGGTACAGTGCGTAGCTGTTTAGGGAATGGCATCCGGTGCGGTACGGTTCCACCGAAGGCATGATCTTGTAAGCCGCCGCACGGCGTTGTAACCCAACTCTTGATAATAGTGAGGAGTGTTTGCTGGCTGGCGCCCGTGGTTTTTTCCCTTCCGCATTGGAGGGATTTTCCATGTTAAATCTTATGTCTCCGCAGTGTTTTGATCTTGTGTTCTTCGTCGTTTATCCACAACATGGTAGAGTGCGTAGCCTATATGAAGTTGATGTCCTCTATTTAGGGAATGACATCCGGTGCGGTACGGTACATATACCCAAATTAGGGTTCCACCTAATTGATGATCTTGTAAACCGTCGCACGGCGTTGTAACCCAACTCTTGATAATAGTGAGGAGTGTTTGCTGGCTAGCACCCGTGGTTTTTCCCCTTCGCATTGGAGGGTTTTTCACGTTAAATCTTGTGTCTCCGCTGTGTTTTGATCTTGTGTTCTTCATAGTTTACCCGCCATCATTCACAACATCTTCAAGCCCAAGTGCACTCCATCTCCATGAAAATGATCAAACTTGGAACATTTGTTCACACCCTGCTTGTCTGTTTTAGGGCTCGATATGTTCATTCATTTGTCATCCGAGATCTGAGCTTAGGCTTGGGAGTCGTTAGGATTTTGTGTGCTAGATTATATGCCTGTATAGGAGCGCTGCATCTCCATCTACTAGTAAATATATTGAGGTACCACATTTTAGTACCTGGAAATTATGTTTTGTATATACTTCCCAATCCCAAGTTATAAAAGGATTAAGTTTTTGCTCTGGACGTTGTCATGATTAAGTTTTTACTCTGGATGTCTACAAAAAGAAGACTATTTTTCCTAATATAGACCAAGAAATTAAAAGATAGCAAAAAAAAAATCAATTTATGAAATTGCTTTAGAGTACCCAGCAGCTGAGGCACCTACACGCTCGACTGCAGCAGCTGCGCGCGGCTGTCGGCGCGCTCGTACACCTGGCACGAGTTGAGCACGGAGCCCAGCACCCACAGCAGCGCCGCGACGAGCAGCATGGTCGCTGCGTGCGCCTCCCGCCGCCCCCCGTGCCCTGCAGCTCCTAGCGGCCATCTGGTCTTTGTTTTTCACCGGGAGATTCTCTCGCACTTGCGTAGTTGTTGCATTGCTTTCGGTCCAAGGAGTTCCCATTTCGGCGTGTTCGCGTGGTAACCACGGTCGTTGCCGATCTTTCACTGAAGGCTCGACGACGTGATTTACGGCGTCGAGCTCGACGCCGTGATCTACGGCGTCGACCTCTCTGCCACGTGGGACACCACGCTGGGCTCGGCCAGGGAGCTCGACGCCGTGATCCATGGCGTCGAGACGTGTAACCTCGACGCCATGAAGCATGGCGTCGACCCCTTGAATCCAAAACTGAGTTTAAGTTATCTAGAGGTCCAAAAGAGAATTTTCTTAAAAAAAAGAGCCAAATTGTAAAAAATTACCTAGAGTTTAATGGACAATCCTGGCATGTAAGTATCGCAACAAGACAGAAATGCAGAGTTTAATTAGACTTTAGAGTTTACAACAAGGCCTCCGACACTAGTTGATATATTATATATATACTTGCTTGGCTAGGACATCAGGTCCAATTATAAAAGGGATCGGAGATTGTCGATGCAGCTTGAGAGAGAGAGTAGAGTAGAGTAGACATATAAGAAATAGGGGTGCATTGCAAGCTCGTAGCTTTAGAAGACACACTGCTTGCGTACACGTACGACAATGATGGAGCTTCTCTTCGTGCCTAGCTAGCTAGCTAGCTTGTCTTGGTTCTCGTTTCTTTAGTGCTCACTCAGCTCATTCTCCATTCGTATGGCCTTAGCTTGGGCTTGGGAGTCACAGGGAAGACATACATCAGGCTTACATGGTGGTGCACTTGCAGGGTCCTAGTTATATTAGCAGACAGGAACTCGGGACAAGACCATGTTCCGCGTCATAGTATCGGATTCTAGGCCGTGGCACAACAGCGCGGCTTCCTTGTCCTCACCGGTCGGCTAGGCCGTGGCATAATCGTGCAGCTTCCTTCAATGAATGGTCGAAATATGTAGACACTTTTCTACTATGGTAGTATGATTTCTACAAGCAACATCATGTGGCCTGCATCCCGCTCTTTGGTCACATTGTTATGAAAAGCTGCTGGCTGAGGTGGTTAATTAGCCACACAGGTTATGCCGCTCATGGTATAGCTCTATTACTTCTACACCAACCATAAGGGTTCATCAACCTGTTGACAGAAATCAGAGGTTGAGAGGCATATGGTAGAAGCAAGTAGCACTGGACTGGACCAGGTAGCACGGTTTGATGATCGAGTTTTTGATACCAGGTGGGGGTGTGTTTGATTAGTAGCAACTGCACACTTCACATTTATGCAAGTTTGACCAAAGTTGCAAGTGTTTGGCTGGCAACTAAACTTAGACAAGGTTTCTTTTGGGCTCCTTCAAGGATTGAGGCGTTTGAATTGACTCTAAAATTTAAAACAACAACCTTAGCATATATATGCATACTCTACACCCCCAAGCACTTTGACAACTAAGTTCTTCTATAAAAGCATGCAAGAAGTCGTTAGGGCCATCAAATCTAATGTCCTTAGCTGAGGTTAAGATAGGTCCTTAAGAGACAGAACCATCAAATTTAATCACTTTTTATGCCAATGCTTGCATCAACAAGTGTTGTGCTTTATGAACCTCCAAGAATGAAGATCGACAGACGTTCATGTCGGGGGCTTGTCATACTTTGGAGACTACAACATTGAGCCTCTTTGTGTCCTTTGGATGGCCTTCACTATTTAGAATTGGATCTTGAGTTTATTTTGTCATAATTTCTTATTGTGTCATGAATTGTTGGGTTGTAATAATTGGTTTGATTTCTCTTCCATGGGGATGAAGCTAGATACTCTTTCCTTTATCTTAAAAAAGGAAAGTTGAAAACAAAACAATGATTGGTTGAAACAACTGGAATGCATTTTGTCTATAATGTGTTTTTTTACCATAACTACATGTTTTGCCCAAGAGCTCAACTGAGCAAACTCTTGCCACCATAGCCATTGGTTTTCCTTTACTATTAGCAAGGTTGGTAATTTGATATCTATGATCACAAGTTGCAAGGAAAAATTATAGTCAAGTAATGTTAGCAAGGAAGGTATGGTCAATGATGAATTGAATGTATGATGGACATGCTTTTTGTCGATTGTGATATGTGCTTCTTAGTGGTACTTGACTCGAGCACAAAAAAAAATATTCTTTGTAAAATCCTACTGCTTATGTTTTTTTTCAAGTGTGATAATCTACACAAGTTTATATCTAAAGTCAATAACTTAAATGTTACGTAGGATAAGCTAGATTCGGGTTATCCAACAGGTCCTAGGAGCCAAACCACATTCAATGGCTTACTGATTTTTAGATGTCATGATAAAATGGCAATGGTATTTCTATCTAGAGAAGCAATTAATGGTTGGTAGTGACAAGTATAGACCTAAGCAGTCACTAGAGGCAGAGCACTTCGTTAGAGGAAAGGTGGGCCACCATGGCCCCTCTTTGTTTGTGCAAATTCCGTAGTAAGAGCGGCAATACTATGTTGTTTTACAGATTGATTTTCAAAGTGACCTCTATTGACATTGTGTTGGCCCCTCCTGATTTTGTGTGCAAGCTCCACCTCTGCGCTCACTATTGTCTAGCAACAAGTGATGATGGTCTTTTTTATTTCCATCAATTTTGAGTATACAAGGTCAGGCTCATGTTTCTGTCCATCATTCTTTATAGTAAAAGTGACGAGCTACAGATATGTCACTTTCGATGAATCATTGGTGACGGCTCCCGGGAGACTAGTGTTGTACCTATTCGATGCTTTTGATTATTGGTGGTAGTCATAGTCTCTTAGAATAAAAAAATTAGTTAGTCAGTAAGATGGTGTTGTGTAGACATATGTTTCTATAAAAAATACCTTACACGTACGTGGAACGTGTTGCTGTATTTATGAGGACACCAGGTATATATGATATAGGTTAATACAGTCATATCTACATCAATACACATTGATGACTTCAGAGTAACTTTGGCATGCAACGTAGAAGAACACAAACATGCTTCAGTTTTCATGAACTGAATAACTACAAGAACTTGTATTAGTTATTTTTCACCATTTCTACTGGTAGTTGTTGGGATTTAGTTCCATATCGGATATTGATGATGGGGGAGCACAATATATAAGGTGTGTGTGTGGGGGGCAGTTCTCACCTATCAGGCTAGTCTTTTGGGTTGAGCAAAGCTCATGGGCCTTATATGTTGTCAGCTTTGGTGGACTTGAGACCTGTAGAAGCACAGGCTCATGGTAGCGAGTCGGGCGGCTTCAAGCCAGCTCCAAGATCGAGAATTTGGTGGTCACCACCGGTCCCAACAATTGGTATCGGAGCCTAAGGTAAAAAAAAACTAAACCCGATAAAAAATCTCAAGCGTCACATAAATGGCGGGGGCACCCTGATGTGTGACTACGGGGGAGATTATTAGGGTTTAGTCCAAGGTGGGTGACAATCCAATAGGAGAGATTGTTGGGGTTTAGTCCCACATCGGATATTGATGGCGGGGGAGCACAACATATAAGGTGGAGGGGGGGCAGTGCAACCTTATCAGCATATAAGGTGGGGATAGTCCAAACTATCAAGCTAGACTTTTGGGTTAAGCAAAGCTCATGGTCCTTATATGTTGTCAGCTCCGATAGATTTGGGACCTGTGAGAGTGCAGGCTCGCGGTAGCGATCCAGACCGGCTTCACACCAGCTCCAAAATCGAGAACTCGGTGGCCACCGGTTCCAATAGTAATAAATAAGAGGACCTACCAGCCGTATGGTAAATAAAATTGAATTGTTTTAATTTGGATCTGTCCCAAACTTCAAAATGACAGTGCTGATGAGCTCATCCTCCTCCATTAGCGATCCAGACCGGCTTCACACCAGCTCCAAAATCAAGAACTCGGTGGCCACCGGTTCCAACAGTAATAAATAAGAGGACCTACCAACCGTATGATAAATAAAATCGAATTGTTTTAATTTGGATCTGTCCCAAACTTCAAAATGACAGTGCTGATGAGCTCATCCTCCTCCATTCGGGCCTCTAGGCCTGATCGGCATTGGAGTCACCAGGAATTTGTCGACAACCAGGGTGTGTGCTGCTCCTGCCTGTCTTTGAATTGTCCCTGTACCCAGTTTTAGTGCTCATGAGCTCATCCATCCTCCTCCATTCCGCCCTCAAGTTCGAGATTGTATTCAAGATTGTTGTCAGTGGGAATTTGTGGACAACTACGGATGTTTCTTCAACAACACAAATTGCACTACCACCGCCAGACATCAGCGCAGCGCACATCCTCGTGCTATACTCATTGGAGTAGCTTGGATGCTTTTTGCACTATGAGCTGCAAGCAGCAAGTTATTAGGCGTTATTCCTGTCATAGGGCATGGCAACCACAATTGTATGCGAACATAAAACGGTCAGTTTTTTTAATCCCTTAGATTAATGCATTTGCCCAGGAGAAAGACTTGGTTAGGAAAAACAGACAGGTTTTCAATTTTGGTTTCTGAGTTTTGTAGACACGCCTGAAATTATTAAAATTCATGAAATGTCGCCAGATTTCTATATAGATTTCAACAAAAGATATGATTTTCTAGAATTATGAAAAAAGATACGATTTTCTAAAATTTTTAGACCTCAACAAAATATATATACCTTCATGTGTGACTACAAGAGTTTCAATTTTACAACACGATTAAAAATTGAAAATAATAATAATATATAAATTTGGAAGTCAAAATGTAGATTAATCATGCCATGAGACATTGGTACTAAAAACAAACTTATAATATTTATCTCTTTTATTAAAATTCTAGCACGTGGAGAAGGACAGCTCCATGGACTAGTAAATTTATATTAAGTGAGGTACCAATTTTTAGTATACGTAGATGCCAATAAGTTTTTGTACCTCCCAAGTTATAAATGGTGACACCTTGTGGTACATCTTGGCAGGTTCCCTTCTTGATAGGTACGGTGCCCATGCATGCAGTTGAGCACTTGACATTGTCAGAATTCGAGTTTTTGGTGTTGGATGGTTGTGACACGTAAGACTATTTTTTTTTCAAATATAGACCGAGAAATTAAAAGGACTGCAAAAAATCAAGTTAAGTTTTTTGAACGAACAGGAGGGGCTTGTGCCCCTACTGAAAAAATCAAGTTAGGTTGCTTTGGAGTACCCTTTCGAATGGACAAGTGCAACTATAAAAAGGAGATGTGGTGGCCCATGATGACCACTAGTAGAGTAGAGCAGTGGCATAGTGGAGAGTAGTTTTTTTATTTTTTGTTGCTATTGTTTTTTGTGTAGTATTTTTCTTTTGATTTTCCTCGTCTAATAAAAATCCAGCAAAATCTTCTTGCCGCCTTTCGAAAAAAAAAGATGAACTACAGAGGAAATGATAGAGCATTTCTTCAATTCCCACCCTCAACTACTCTGAGTTGAATTAATGTACTTCTATTTAGTACTGGCCGGCTCATTCTCCATCCCTCTATATATATCAGGCTTGTCGATCAGTAGGTAGGGATGCAAAGCAAATCTCTTCCTGGCCAGCTTGTGTTGCTATTTCTCGTACGTTTCTCAGCCCAGGTATCTCATCGTCTGTTCGTGTTAGCTTTTTAGCAAGATAAGATTGGGAGTCACCTGGAATTTTGGCATAGGTCCATGCATCCTTCCTGCAGCACAATTGTCTGGTCTTCGCCACACAGCTCAATTCTGGGCCACCGGTGCTGGTGCTGCTAAGATCAAGGATCTAGTAACCACCACTGTACTCCATACAACTGCGGGATCCGTTTCGGGCTGGCAATTGGCGGCACACTGCACATTGATGAGCCTTCGGATGCAGGACGATTAATAGAGCAAATGCCAATGCATTAGGGCAGGAGAGAGAGGCTCAAGATCTATCCACTCAGGTGCTAGATGCGCATGCTACTATACGTGTTTCATCTCTCGATGAATAGTCCAAATAGGTATATTTTTTTGTACCGTGGTTTTTAGAAACAATGTCCACAATTGAGTGCACACGCACATAACTTGGCTGAGTAAAATTTTGCATGAACCTAGCCTTGCCCATTTCTAAGAAGAAAAATGACATATTTTTTTTAGATTAAGGAATGAAACATTCCGGCCTTTACAATCACAAGTGATTGCTAGAGCCAAGTATTACAAGAACGGGACATAGTCCAGAGTCCGCTAGGCGGAGAGTCTAAGCACATAGCCTGGAACCTTATAAGACCAAAAAAAATACCAGGCCATCGACCAAAGCCCCGCTTAAAGAGAAAACTTACAACGAAACCAGCAGACACTCATAGCACCAACTAGCTCCAAACTCCTACCTTACTCTGCTCCCTTGCAATTACTAAATACCAGGGCTGCCAGCTATCAGGAAGCAAACAGCGCCAGACCGACAAATATCAATAACAGCAAGAGCAGTACCAGACTGGACAGGCACCGCGCATCCTGGTTCTAAAGTCCAATTCTCTTTTGATTCTTCCATCCATTGTTTCCAAAGAACTGCAGTACAAAACCTTCTATGCCTCTGCAGCCTTCCTTCAAATTTCTTCCCTCTTCCTCTTTAGACAGCATGGACCATTGCTTGATCCAGTAAATCCCCTGAAAAGTACCTGCAATTGAGAGTTAGATACTAAGTTTTGGAACACCGCATCATTTCTAGTCAACCATAGAGCCCAACATATGGCAGCTATCCCCACTAGAATTTGATTTCTTAGCCCAGGAGCGAATCTCCTAATCCAAGCCCCAAACATGTGAGAAACACTTTTTGGAGGTTGACAATTGAAGGTGATGAACAAGGCATTCCAGACAAATGTAGCCACTCGCCATTCAAAGAAGAGATGTTGGATGCCTTCCTGTTTTCCACAAAAGCTACAGGCCGGGTCTCCTTTCCACGTCCTCTTTATTAAATTATCTTTTGTTAAAATTACCTCTCTTCTTAAATACTAAAGAAAGATTTTAATTTTCTCAAGGAATGAGATGTTCTGGAAAAATGACAGATATAAATAGCACTTGCATATTAATGCTTCAAAATATACATAACCATATATTAAATCAGCTGTTTTGGCTGATTTTCTCCTTGTTGTGGGCTCGGTGAATTGTCGTTGCAGTTTGCGAAAGAAGGTTTTCAAGGTTCCTTTTGCTAAACCCGTATGTTTAATTAGTTGAGTCGTTTACCATATCAAAATTGATTGGAGTGGTATGCCTATTTTTTCTTTATAAATTAGGCTATTTTTTTCTTCTTGTAATAATACTATGGCAAAGCAAAAGCTGCAACCTTGCATTGTGCTTTGAAAAGAAAAAATATGTTTATATTTTTCAATAATCATGAAAATATTCCCTATAACGACTCATATATATATCAGTTTATTCAGTTAGGACTTGGCTGCAGGCTTAATTATTCATCAGGGCAGCCGATACAATTGCAAAGAATGCACAGTTTAGAGTTTACAACGAGGCCTCCGACTAGATATATGTACTCCACTTGCTTGGCCAGGACATCGATCAGGTCCAATTATAAATAAGGAGGTAGTCGATGCATTCATGCTTCAGAGTACACATGTAAACACTAGGAATGGAGACGTCTCCTTCCAGCACAGCATGCATCACATACGTTTCATGTGCTGAACTTCACGTTTTTGACCTTCCCAGGGTCAAGGTGCAGATAATATAAGAAATAGGGGTGCATGCTCGATGCTTTAGAAGAAACCCTACATGCCTACAGGGCAATGACAGAGCTTCTCTTCGTGTCTACTACTAGTTTGTCTTGGTTCTCGTTTCTTTTACTGCTCACTGCCTAGCTTTTGATTCTCCATTCGTATGACCTTAGCTTAGGCTTGGTAGTCACCGGGAAGACATTGATAAGTCATGCATAGTGTTCTCGCATAGTTATATTTATATATATTAGCAGCCCATTGTCGAGAACATTGGATGTGGCCATGTTCAGCCAATCCTCGAGAACATGGGATGCGACCATGTTCTAGGAACCTCTTTTCCAGACGAGGAACAGAACAGGGACGGCATGGTAAATTATCCCAAACTGAGAAACTAAACTAGGAATAGTCCAGGATGCTTGCAGACATCGCCATAGCAGCACACAGCTTCGTCGTCCTCACGGGTCACCGGTGTCCAGGCGCTGCTATGAATATGGTCCATCGATCATTGATGTGGTAGCGGAGGCAGGTGGACTGGTGGAGCAGATGTTGCACATTCAATTGGAAATGAATAGGTGATGGACATGGGCCATTGTTTGTGTAAAAGTGTTGGATCGGATAGATGATTGTTGGATGAAAATCAAACATGTTAAAATAGAACAAGTGATATGTCTGAGGAACATGTTTCAATAAGGGATGGATCTAGAAACATATACTAGGACAGGCTCCTTAACCTTTTCATCTCTCTGCTAACCTCTAGCCCCTCCTTCTAACAATCTTCCATATATATATGGCTAAAAGATTATAGGGGCCTTGGGAGGGGGGCTCTATCCTAGCTTCTAGGTAGTGCTTCATCTCAGAAAAAAAAGACTCTTGATGCCATATGTCTGTACCAAGAAAATTATATTATATTCAATGAAAAATGGTGCCTAAATCTCTCGAGCAATGTGTGACACCAGGTACACCAAAATGAGCAATAGACTATACTACTGTATCAATAGGTTTTGACTTTTAGAGAATTTTGGCACGCAGAAGAGCACAAATGATGATCTAGCTAGCACTTGAATAATTGAATTATTTATTTTCCCAATATTATCTAATAAATATGTTGTCCAGGAAGTAAATAAAAATTCAGCTTTTTTTCATTTCGACCTGCCCACGCTAGCTCCAATATGATGGTCTACCTATAAATATGGAATGACCAAATGCTTTGGATGAAGATATATATCCACGCCTTGCACGAGAACAAATCAAGAAGAGCAGACCAGGCTCTTCCTGCATGGCTTGTCGCCATGCTCCTGGGTTCAAATCCAGTAGTGTGCTCTCAGCCTGCTGGGAATTGGAGTCGTCGGGAATTAGTTGAGAACTTGAATTGCAAGCTGTTTAGGACTAGCAGACACAATACACAGCCAATGGCTCAGATAGGCAGATGTTGCTCATGTTTAGCTTGGTAGCCTTCATGAGTGGTAGTATAGTGAACGACTTGAATCTGCGACAGCTAAGGCGCTGTGATGACAGCCACAACTGTCTCTGACGAACTCGAGCCTGTTGGAGGAATTGAAGCTAGCTTAACATGGCTGTTTCTTGTTTTTTTTTTCTCGGAATGCCAACCTTCACAGGGTCTTTTCTGATTTTTCATTCATTGTGTAATACTAGCTCACTGTGCGAAATATGACTACCTTTTAATTTATTTCCAGTGGGTAAAAATCCTAAGTATTGATCTCTGTATATAAAGGAGCTTATACTGTTGCCATATATCCATATCTCACATCAATAACAGCTGATGACAATGGCAACTTATTCATAAGCATACCATTAGTACAAATACGTTGTATATTCAGATATAGAGGTCGATGTAAGTTTTGCAAAGTTAGCTCGGGGCGAGCCTATTTCTGGATCCGCCCCTTGCACATCAATAATGTAACGTTATTGTGGTAGTAATGAACTCTAAGGGCACTCATAATACAAGACTCTATCATAGAGTTCAAGATAATTAATTACATATTATTTATGATATTTTGCTGATGTGGCAACATATTTATTGAAGAAAGAGGTAGAAAAAATAAGACTCCAAGCCTTATTTAGACTCTAAGTCCACATTATTCGAGATAATAAATAACTTTAGACTCTATAATAAAATCTGCATTGTGAGTGTCCTAACTCTATTGTTTAGTGCAACCAGTGGTGCTCGTACATGCATGGCTACTACTATGCACATGGTGAGCTGTACCGCTTATGCCAGATACAACACGCTCACAACAAATTGCTATAATAACTAGAAGTATATATATATATATA
>Ga0182004_10001375_pt1 | contig 17673 bp, 14 predicted proteins | sample Sormic07211540_1_FD_120479 | JGI IMG/M metagenome (GOLD analysis project Ga0182004, IMG submission 120479) | Endophyte microbial communities from Sorghum bicolor roots, Mead, Nebraska, USA - 072115-40_1 MetaG | ecosystem: Host-associated > Plants > Roots > Unclassified | place: USA: Nebraska...
TGAACTTTTAAATTTTTTCAAAAAAAAAATAAAAGAAAAAAAAATGGGGTCCCCCCCCTTTGGGGCCGCAAAAAAAAAAAAAAAAAAAAAAAACCGTACATAATCTTCACGCTGATACCATGGAAGTTTAGAACTGAAGAACTGAGCCAAATCCGTATAGAAAAGCCAGGACTTACAATTTAAAATGGAGGAAGAATTTCTCAATATAAGAGCCAAAAAAAACCTCAGATGATGAGTGATGACGCACCACTTTCCACATAACACATGATCGACAAGAGCCCCCAAACAGCATTCAGTAACAAAAAAAAAAGAAATCAAATCTAGTATTGTATATTTGTATAGTCTGCGAGAAAATTATATTCTGATGATAGCCTAACATTTTTCGCCTACTTTATTTATAATAATAATTGTTATAATTGTTAATCGAAGGAGGGAACAGCGGTGCTGGGCAAATCCAACTCCAGCTCCAGCTCCTCATGCCTGCGATCACCGCTAGCAACCTGCTTGTCCTGCTGCTTCCTCCCAAACAAACCGCCAAACCACCCAGCAGCGACCGGGACCTCCTCAACAACGATCGGCGCCGCCGGCGGCACTCCCAGGAAGCCAGGCGGCACGTACTGGGCAGCAGCAGGACCCTGTCCTCCTGCTGGGTGCTGCATCATCATCTGCAGGTCCTCCTCCAGCGGAGGCGCGGTGGTATCGACCATGGTGCGGTTGAGCACGATCCCGGCGCCCTCGATGAGCGCGAGCAACACGCCCCCGATCACCGCGCCCCTTCCGGCGGCTAGGGCGCCTTTGCGCAGGGCGAGGAGCCCCCCCGCGGCGGCGCCGGAGGCGATGGAGTTCCAGGGGTCCTCCTTCTTGCGGGCGTAGACGAGGGCGCAGTCGAAGGTGGAGAAGAGGCCGCCCCAGACGGCGAAGCTGCCCCCGAGGCGCGGCGCGTTCATGCGGACGGCCGTGGCGCCGCCCGCCAGGCGGTGCCCGTTGGGGGAGCCGTGGAGGCCCTTGGCGAAGTGGAAGAGGGAGCCGCCCACGGCTCCCATCCCGAAGGCGTTGCCGACGTCCTCCAGGATGCGGTCCGGGCACGGCTGCCGGTTCAAATCCGGCGAGCTCGTCATCGTCTCGCTCTGCGGCGGCGGCGGCCGAAACTTGGAGGACACGTTTGGTTGGGAGATCGCGAGTTGGGGACCAAGCACACGGGTTTTGTATGGATCCAAACTCCGGGGTCGATGGTGCTCTGCTGGGCCATGCGGGCATAATAATCAGATCGGCGATACGAGCCCATATTGCTCGTATTTATTTTTATTTTTAATTTTTATTTTTCCCTCAGATTGGGAATCATATACTGATAGTCATCAGAGACATATTCGAATACGGTTATGAATACGGATAAAGGGATGTTTAGTTCAAAAAAATGTAAAATACCAACTAATTTAAAATGATGGAATGCAAAATACAAAAAAATTTTAGGGTTATGTTTAGTTACATCCAAAATACATAATTTATTGTTCTTATGAGGGCCTCTTGAAACTCTTTTGGGCTTTTGTGGCCTCTTAGGGCAAAATTCAAAATAGTTTTTGCATTGTGTTTAATTCCATTTTGTAAAATGATGAATCAAAGTCTAAATTTTTTCGGAATAAAAGAGTAACTAAACACCCCCTAAATATATATGTGTCGAATATGGAATGAATCACATCGGGTACAAATATGATTTCTTCAGACATATATTGAGTAAAAGCAACATCCATACGGTCAAAAATGATTTTTAGAGCCTGCTATCAAAACTGTTCTATTAAATACATCCGTCACTAAAAAATAATTTTTAGATAGTTCTCTAAAGGCAAACGTCTCTAAAAATAACGGTATGTTAAGTAAACTGCTCTTGAAGGAAAATATAAAAGACCCCTGTAGGCTGTAGTTCTATAGTAGTGTTAAAGGATGAAACCACCCTAGTCCCTCGATTTAGGATTAGGATTTTTTTTCCACGTTCAACTTCCCGCTTGGTATCTGAATGGTAATGTTCCAAACATTAACTTAGACAAAAAAGTAGTTTATCATTGTAGCTGATTTTACTATATATCTAGACACTTTGTATCTAAATACGCAGTTAAAGCTACTGTATCTAAAAAACCAAAACATCTTAATTTGAAATACAGAGAATATTGATTTATACACTTATGCCCTGGTTGGAACATGGAATTTTTTTCTTCCTGAATCATTTAAAACAACAAATTATAGCTATAGCCTTTGAAAAAAAATATTATAACAAAGTAAATGGTAAATAGATTTCTTATTGGGCTTTCAATCAAAGAAATGTTTCCGAACAATTTATTTCTTTTGAGAGGAATCCCAACAATTTATTTAGAGAAGACTGTATATATGTTTCTTTTGTCTCAAATCCCTATGCTGAATAAAACATCTTGGAGGATTACAAAACAAATACTGTTTTTTTTTTGTCAACCGTGCTGGACCCAAAGCGCACCCGTGCAAAATCCAGAAGGACATGGTGGGGCCCAGCCCAAAGCCTCCAAGTCGAACGCTAAGACGCCACGTAGACACGTGCTCTCGTTCCCACTCTCCGCGCCGCCCGTGCCTTCCCATCGCCGGCTTGCCAGTCCCTCCGTCCAAGCCCGCCTCCGCCTAGGGTTTCTCCCGCCACGGCGAGGAGATGACCACGCCAGAGACGTCGCGGGAGCCCTGCCCGGACCGCATCCTCGACGACATCGGCGGCGCTTTCGGAATGGGCGCCGTAGGAGGCTCCCTCTTCCACTTCGTCAAGGGCCTCTACAACTCCCCCAACGGCCACCGCCTCGCGGGCGGCGCCACGTCCGCGCGCATGCTCGCGCCTCGCCTCGGCGGCAGCTTCGCCGTCTGGGGCGGCCTCTTCTCCACCTTCGACTGCGCCCTCGTCTACGCCCGCGCCAAGGAGGACCCCTGGAACTCCATCGCCGCCGGCGCCGCCACGGGTGGCCTGCTCGCCGTGCGACAGGGCCTCCCCGCTTCCGGCAGGTCCGCACTCGTTGGCGGCGCCCTCCTCGCGCTCATCGAGGGTGCCGGGATCATGCTCAACCGCATTGGGATGGCCCCGCCTCCGGAGGACCTGCAGTACCCCGGACAGGATCCCGGCCAGTATGCACCACCACCTGGTTTCCTGGGAGTGCCCCCGGCGCCGCCGATCGATGTTCAGGAGGTCCCGGTCACTGAGTCTGGCGGCCCGACTGGATGGTTTGGCGGTTGGTTCGGGAAGAAGCAGCAGGACACAGTTGCTGCTGGCGATCGCAACAAGTCGGAGGTGTTGGATGAGATGGATTTGCCAAGGACGGCCGTTCCCTCCTCCGACTACAAGTGAAAAAAGGTTAGCTTTTTTGTGTGTTCTATTTTGTTTGCTGCTGATTCCTTCAATTGTTGTCGATTTGATATAATTTTGTTGAATGTGGCCATTATTGTTCTTATGCATGTACTCTGTGGAAATGTAGTATACCTGGTACTGGTAGTTTTGACTTTTGAGTTACTTCTTTTGTTGATCAATGGATGCTGTGAGTACGAGGTTCTGTTGGATCAGTGTCATGAATTTATGATAGCTAAGCACATATATTTTCTCCACACAGCGATCCAGAGTGAAACATGCAAAGTGTTTTGATTCCTCTCCTTCCCAAGTAGCAGTTTTGTTGCAATTCTTGAGAAAATTTACACCAAGCTCATACAATTAACTGATTTGTGGTTTGTGCTGTAATTAATCCAGGACCATAATTGGTATGCCCACTGTTGTTCCAGTGCTGTATTTGTATGCTACACAGTTGTTGCCTAGGGCATGTTGAATGTTGATGCATACGGTGCAGTAGTGCACAGCATATTAGCAGGGAATTTTTGGCTACATGATGCGGGTTTTCCTCTTCTGCATTTAGTTTGTTGTCACAATGTATGTTAAGCAGAGGCAGAATTCTGCAACGTGATAATAACTATAGTCCATTTTATTTATTGGGTCATGCTCTATCTTTCCCTGGTCATCGCTGCTTGATGCTGCTGCTTAAACAACTAACCCCATTGGTTTGGTTTTTGTGCAATCATCCTGAACCCTAGTCATTGTCTAGCAGATTGTTCAGCTAGAGCGAGCCAATCATCCTTGTATCTCTGTTTCTGCTATTGATATTGCTACTATGGTTATTGGTTTTGTGACCTTTACGCATTGTGAACTTCAAAGGTTTACCCCACTAGAAGGTTGGGCCGAGGATATATGCTAGGAACGAGATTAGAAAAAAGGGGAAATGGAAAAGTAGTGACAACTGACAACACAGGATCTATATACCCTCTATAGTTTAACATGCCTGGCAAACTTTTGCTACTTAGTGTCAATTTCAGTCATATGTAAAAAAATTGCTTGCATATAGAGTATGGCTTTTCCTTTTGTGAGATTAGCATTCTTTGTGTTGTGCACTTTCGCCTGAAGAGAGTTTTTTCTAATATGCATATGAACTACTTAAACATGTATGGATTTTTATGTTAGTTATGTGTGGAGAAAGCACCTGCATTGAATTCTTCCAATGTTTTACATTGGCTCCATGATGCATGGACGTTGAACTCCTGTTTTAGGTACTTATATTGCCAAATAGTAAAAAACTGGAAGTTGTTGAAGTATATGTTCCATTAGAGAAAACCGGGGGTTGCATGATAGGTACACCATTTTTGAATAACCTGACAGGAACAGACATTTGTATGACTTGAACTACAAGGTCTAGTGATGCTGGTTTTTTAGTCTTTCTGTTTTTTGTAAGTATTATTAATCCCATTCAACAGTATACTGTTGTTAGGCATACAATATTCCAGAGGGTTACAAAGTGTGCTATGATGCTATTTTCAATTGTTGTATTGTTGTTTCTAAATTGCCTCCTTGTTCAGTTGATATTATTAGTAGCATGATGTGCAGATGATATCTGAAAATCTTAGTATCTACTGGAGTTTCAGGGACTTAATCTCCTGTTTCTCCTTCGTTCTTCCTTGCTCTGACCTGGCCACTTATAGAATTGCCAGTCCACCAAAGCACTAAATAGCTGGTCCCATGGTTTAGCTATACCAGCAGAATGGCTGGTTAAGCAGACATGGCTGGCCACCATTTAGTGTTTAAGCGGCATTTAAAAAAACTGAATGGCTGTTTAGGTGAACAATGGCTCCAAATAGTGATTTTTTAGGAAAGCGCTGCAAACAGGCTTCATTTTTAGAACTACTGTTGGCAATTTGTGTGTGTGTGTGTGTGTGTGTGTGTGTGTGTGTGTGTGGTGCAAGTGCAATCTGGCATGGACTCTGCAGCTGGTCAGCTCTCTTGGTTGCTATTTCTTGGATCAGGGATGATATTTCCCCATTCTGTAAGGTTTTGTATGTCAGCTTTTTCCCCTTAGCTATGAGAGTTCCATTCTTTCAATTGGATGCACTAATGATACATTCCTGTACTGTTGCTATAAATATGAATATGTTCCCTAATGCACACATTATTGTGTTGTCATATCCTGTGGTACTTTATATTTGTCTGCCAACTAGAATTCCATTATCTGAATTCTGAACATTACTAAATATTTTCAGAAGTTTCCAAGAAAATACAACACTTTATATTGAGAATATGGCTACATCTCCTGACCTATGCTTTTGCTGTAAATCAGTTGGCTGCCTTTGAGGAAGCAAAGTTGTAATGTGCAAGTGTAAGTAGTCTTTAAGGTGTGATGCCTGTCTGAATTGATTCTTCTTTGAGAAACGGTGACAGTATCCTCTGCATATACTGCTGTATTGTTCATTCATTCTAGTACACTGCAGTATTCTTGGTTGGTTATGCTGTAATTTTATATAAAAATGCAATGCCGTTGTCCTAATAATATCATATATGCTAATCAACTCCATGTTTTCCTGTTGTGAAGGTCAGATTATCCTACTACTTCTAAGGAGGGGCGTCAGAAGTTTTTGTGATGACTCCTTAGGCGGCCTGGCGACAGTAGAATTATAGAGCAAAATAAAGCGGAGTTCCTTGAGTTCCAGGACTCAGTTTTATCTGACAAAATTCACTAATGGGCTTCTAAATTGGGTAGTACAAGCTCGCGAGCTTTTGCTTAGTATACTGTACTGTGTCGTGTGCAAAGCACTTCATTCCATGTTTTGGTATATGAAGTGGTTCTGTTTTGAAGTGCGAGAAAGAGATCCACGTGCCTTTGAGAGATGGCAAAAACTGCTATGTACGTATTTACAGTGTTTAGAACATTGGATTAGAGGCATAACCGAGTAGTACTCGCTTAGGGTGGGTGAACGGTGAAGGCCGTGTGTGGCAGAGCTTTGAGAGCTCATTACCTGCTAAATCTAGGAGGAGCTCTGTCAAACAATTTTTTTTAGAGAAAAGTGATTTTCTCCCGGTTTGTGAAGTGATTATCTAAAACAAACTAGCAGGCTTAGCTTCTCCTAACTCTGTAAAGTGATTCTCTATCATCATTTTAAGAGTTTATTTATGGTAAAGAACCAAAGAGAATCACTTTCAGCCATAGAATCAATTCTCTTGTACAATCAGTTTTCTCAGAGAATTAGAATCATACTCTACCAAATAGGCCTGAACTAAATACATACCTGCAATTAAACGTGAGATCTCTAGACTATAGAACTCAAAATGTCTAGATTCAAATTTGCTCACAGTTATTTGGCTGCTGGCTCGCCGACTTGAACACAACCGATCTCAGACCTGAAAACAAAAAACAAAAAAAAAACTGACTTGTTATTCTTTTTCTGTTTTCTTAATTATAACATGACTTGGATAAGTACTAATTTGTTGGCCCTGTTTGGATCCATAAGTTAGAGTTAGATTTAGCTATTTGGAACTTAAATAGCCCTAAAGAATTCAAACATGAGGGTTATATTGGGGTTATTTGCATCTAACCCATACCCAAAAACTATCCCCCCAAAGAGGTGCTTATTTGGGCTATTTGGAGATATTTTAGGTGGGACCCACAGGGATGGCCTCCCATCTGTGCGACTGTGTCCGCAGGAAATCCCCACTCGCCTCCCCACCCGCGTCCGCGCCTCCACCTACGCATCCGTCGCCTCCGCGCCACACCCGCGTCGCAGGCCGCCTCCGCGCCGCGCCCGCATCCCAGGTCGCCCCCGCACCGCGTAGCCCGCCTCGCCGGACGTGCCTGCGTCCTAGGCCGCCTCCGTGCCCGCGTCCCAGGCCGCCTCCGTGCCCGCGTCGCCGCCCGCCCCCGCGCCGCGCAGCCCGCCTCGCCGCCCCCGTGCAGCCATCCAGAGGCAGATCCACCTCGCCGGCGCCTCCCAGCCAGAAGCGGAGGCAGATCCGCCGAGGAGTTCCTCAGAGCCGTGCTTTTCCTCCGACGCCACACTGAGCTCCTTCTCCCAGCCGCACGCGTCCAAGGAGATGGCTTCGACGCGTGGAGATGGCTTCGACGCGTGGGGCTCGCAGCCGCCGTTGAGCGAACTGTCGGATCTCGACCTCAACTCGTAAGTCCCGGCGGCGGAGGAGTTCCCGGGGATAGGGCTCTACGGAGCCGTCCTCCAGGGCGACGACGTCGACCTCTTCTCTGGCCGCTCCATGGGCTCTGGCCTCCCTCCTAATCGACCACAGCGAGCTGGAGTAGGAGACGCATGGGCAACCCCAGCAACACCCTGCGCTCGGCAAGTGAACTTTGTTGCTTGTATGGCTCTTCATAATTTTATTCGAGAGAGCAGAATTGCGGATAGGGAATTTGATGCCTGTAATGTGGATGAAAATTATAACCCAATGCCTAGTTCTTCTGCATCAACATGGCCAGAGGATGAACCTCTTGTTGAAGATATCAACATGAATGCCTTCCGTGATCAGTTAGCTGGTGCTTTGTTTAATTGTCTGTAATTTTTTTTTTGCTTCATTCAGGACGTGTATGTTTGAGTGAGACATCTCATTTGTATGGAGAAAATAAAATTTATCCTATGATGGATGCTTGATTTCTAAAGATGTTTGTTTTTGTCATTTCTGAGTGGAAAGTGGTCACACAACAGCTGGCCACATCAAATCCAGCTGCAAAGGAGCCCAATGATTGGAAAATTGTATTTATTGTCAATCTAACCTTTACATCCAAACACCTCTTCGGCTAGAGTTAGTTGAGGGTTAGTCATGAGCTACAAAATAACTCTAACCTTGGTTAGAGTATCCAAACATGGCCGTTAATTCGGGTACCAGTTCGGATAGAAACTGCTTGGCACCCGACCCGAGGCGAGGTGAATTCCGAACACCCACGGCCGCAGCCCCTATATATAAATTAATTTATTTATCAGGGCATATACTGTAATAATAAACGCGAGACGTCCAATTTTCCGCGAAACCGCATAGAGAATCACCACTTGCAGTTCCGATCGAAATCGATCCTGCACCGCCGCTGCCAGAGACAGAGAGCCGCCGCCCGCTGGTGCGCGATGAGCGAGGAGCAGCCATACTACCCTCCGATCCCAGACGACGGTTACAACTTCGTCGACGCCTTGGGCTTGGGGTTCGCGACGGGCTTGGCGGGCAGCTCCATCCTCGGCTTGTTCGGGGGCCTCCTCCGCCGCGGCGGCGGCGGCCTCGCCGGCGCGGCCCGGGCCGTCGGCGCTCGCGCGCCGCGCGGGGCCGGCACGCTGGCCGCCTACTTCGGCCTGTGCTCCGCCTTGGAGAGCGCCATATCCCTCGCGCGCCCGAATAAGGAGGACCTCTGGAACGGAGCCGCCGCCGCCGCCGTCTCCTGGGCAGTCCTCGGTGTGCGCCGGGGCGCGGCTGGCGCGGCCATCCTCGCGGCTGGCGCGGCCGACAACCTCGCAGATGGTCGCATCCCACTGCTGGACAAGCCGCGGCGTCAACCAGCCCAGCCCCAGCCTGCTGCGCCCGTGGCACCCGGCTTCTTGGGGGTCCCGCAGGGGCCGCCCATCGTGGTTGAGGAGGTCTCCGTCGACGGTGACGAGAGGCTGTGAGCTTCTAATCTAGCCGCGGCTCCGTCACAGCACTGGTAAATTAAGGCCTTGTATAGATCCGAAAAGATTTTGGATTTTGACACTGTAATATTTTTGTTTTATTTGACAAATATTGTCGAATTATAAAGTAACTAGGTTTAAAAGATTCGTCTCGTGATTTATACTGTGTAATTAGTTTTTATTTTCATCTATATTTAATGCTCCATATATATATATGTGTCGTAAGATTCGATATGACGAGTAATCTTGAAAATTTTTTGGTTTTTAGAGTGAACTAAACAAGGCCTAAGAGGAAGATCTGTCTTCGATTTGGTAATCTTTATTATTACATCTGCTAGCTATGTATGCGCTTTGTGAGTCTGATGATTGATCCTCAGGTCGCCAGGCTTAAGATATGAAAAATCTCTTTTGGCAACAGCTTATGAATCTGATATGATGATGAGGCTGCATGAGGTCCTGAACATTACTACTGCTCTAGTTATTATATATGTTATATAAGTTAGGCTACATGCAGGTGTTGCAAATATAGTGAAAATATGCAATATAGATTTACACATTTTCAGGATCTGGGCAAATATAATGAAAGGGCAAGGGCAATGTTTCTTGCTCAACTAAACATAGGGTGGATTTCAGGTGTCTTGATCATAATAAATATCACAATTTTGAATTTTCTACTATGGCTGAGACTCCGAACTTGCCGCTTTGGTGACTAGGCCCTCCGAGGGCAACCCTGGAATTGGGCCTCATACGTGGATTTGGCCCATAATCCCATACGGTGATAATCCCATGCTATGGCACGTCGTGTGCCCGAACTTGCGTTGTGGCAATTTTGAAAAAAAAAAAGAATCATGCATACTAGTCTTTACATATATACGAAGATATATAAAGATTTAAAAAAATATAAACTTTAATTATACTGCTTGAGTGAACATATAGTAGCACCAGAGTTCCAATGCTCATCACTGGAGCTGCACGTACCGAGCGTTTTTAGGGGGCACCAGATTTATCTAGTGTCCCCCACCGGAAGGTCACTGGAGAAATGAATATAGCCATTGGATTTCTCAACCGTAGAACCGCTGGTTTGACTTGGCCGAGCGAGTGTGCAGGTACCATATATTTCTCCGTTGGTGGCAATGTGGCATTTAAGTGAGCTTAGCGCTTCGATGTTTAAATTTTAGATTTAATCTGAACCGTTAATATGTGTGGTGTATATATTTCAGTGGTGCTTCTCCAATCTCACTTGACTTTCTAGACGATATGTAGAAGATGTTTTTAGCCGGCCCAACGCAGCTGGTTTTTTAGAGAGCTCTATAAATAGACGTTGGCCGGTCCTTCTAGGGTCTCTCTAGGTATTCTAAGTGATCTAACATTTGTGTGAGCTCTCAAGAACACCACCCACTCATCTCATTGCTATTTGCTTGATTAAACTTGAAATTGGGGGAGATCTTGTGTATTTGCTACTAATTGATTTGCATCTAGTGGTACTAATTCATAAGTTGGGTTGTAAATTTCTTGTTACCATTGGTGCAGAGGTTGCCACCACCTAGATAGCTTGGAGCAACGACAATCGTTGAGGGGCTTATGGTGATTGTATGCCACCTTCAATCAGTGATTATAAGGGTCTCTTATGCTTGTTGTGTTTAGCTCTTGGGGCACCTAAGTTATAGATCAAGCTTCAACACAGCTTGTTAGAACATGGATCACTCATCACCATGAGACTCATCAAAACGAGGATGACGTAGGTTACCAACAAGCAACCAAACCTTGGTGATAAATCTTGTGTATACCTATTATCCAGCTCGGTTTACTACTCACAGTTGTGCTTTCTTTCATCTGTTGCTTGTGTATGGTAGTTGTTTGTAGTTGTAGCTCACTAGTGTAGTTGTAGCTCTAGTGGTACAGTAGCTAGCTTTAGTTGCTCATTAGTTTAGCTCTCTAGTGTAATTTGTTAGTTGCTAGCCTGCTTTAGTAGTGGAATGAACTTGCCACTAGAATTACTAGTATAGTGCCCATGCTAACGTCACGGCGGCATTTCAAGGATGCACATAAAAAAACAATATTTTTTTTGCCCATGGTAACGCTACAATTACGTTGAACCATGCAAATTAAAATAACCAAGAGACACACCAACAGTATCAGGATGAGAAGCACCACACTACTACTCCAGAACTGCCCTTGCCTCAAACAACTGTGTCGCCTCATCTACTGATATACATAGCAGCTAGGAAAAGTAGTGGCTATTTAGGCTTTGTTGCGTTACTAAGTAGTTTCCTCTAGTATTTGTTAGTTTGCATTGAAATTTTTTATTCACTATCCTCTCTAGCCATCTAGATCCTTTCACCACCTTGCTTCCTCTAGTGCATAGCCATGGCGTGGGCAAGCCGCTTGGCACTCTAGCCACCATGCGTGGTTGCACTATCGCCCCCTCTAGCCCCAACATACACACGTCGAACCATCTGCTCAAGTAGTAGGCCGCCGTAGTCTACATGCGTGTCTGTGACCCAAGGGTGATGTCGTAGCCTGCCTCTCCAAATCCAGTCGATGACCCACCTCTTGACGATGCTACCAACCGAAGAAGTTCCTTTTGAATCCATGTCCTTGCACCAAGGACACTTTCTCGTGCAGCTGTCAAAGCAAAAAATTGTATCCATCATCGGTACCTATTGTGGAAGTAAAAACTATGTAGGGCAAATAGCCACCAAACTAGGATCTTGGTGATTGAGTGACAACATGATCATTGGCACTAAAGTTGTGCACTAATATATATAAACTATTTTTTAGTCATATGGATGCATAATGGACTTGGACAAAGCAAAGTGAGAACTGAGAAGTGATCAACACCTTAAGCAAAGAACAAGAAGCTACTTTAAACATAATCGAACACATATAAGAAGTCTATAACATCAAGTGAAATAAAGCCAGATCGATGAGAGGACGCAGAGGGACAAAACCGTGCACTGCATGCGCGCAGCACCAGAATTGTGTGCACCGGAGTGCAAGCATTAGAGAGTAGAAACATTATTGCCCACATGAAGCACAGAAAAAAAACTAAGAGAAAGAGTTGCCGAAGAACCCTAACAAAAGGTGGTTACCCAACATGAAGTACGTGTTGCCAGGGAAGCCTGGAAAAGAGGCATCATCATTTAAATACTAGCTACCATTATTGCATCAGAATTCACCCAACAGAAGAAGAAAGAGAACCGCAACATGTATACAGCATTTCACAGCAAACGGATGGCTCCCTGACACCAATAATATAGCTTGCCAAGCAGCATTGTTCCCTCTGAAAGCGAGGCTCCGACCGTGTGTGTTGACAAAATATGCCAAGAGCTCGTCTGTACTATGGTGTGTATCGATCGATCGGTACGGTGGCCGTTTTTGTAAGCTATAGCCAAACAAAATTATGGCCTAATAATATACTTCTTTCATCCCAACACAAAATCATCATCTTAAATCAAAGTATGTACCAATTTTATAGGAAAAGCTAATAATATTCATGATACCAAATAAATATATTGTGAAAAAATATAGGTCACAAAATATCTAGTATTACTAACTTAATGTCATATAATATAGGTGGTTTTTTTTATAAATTGATCGGACTTAAATAATTTGGTTTAAAATGAATCTAATTTAATTTAGAACAGAGAAGGGAGTACCAAGATAAATCAAATGGGCAGATTGACCATGCATGAGTAGTATGGTCAGATATTGTTTCCTGTCGATCATGGCCGACGGTTTTCTAAGTGACAGATAGTTTATGGCTAGAATGACATAGCCTTCGCAGAGTTTTCGGGACAAGAATGAAGCAAGATATCTTAGTAACTTTTAACACATGTTTAGTTCGAAAACATATAGTATATTTGGTTCAGGGACCATGAGAAATAGAATGACATGGTCTTGGTTTCAAAGGTGTTTAGTTCAATCAAGTAGGATGGGGATATCCTTCTCAGAATATTTCGTGAATAAGCTCTTAATTAAATTAGGTATACTTCTCGTGACCAGAAACGATGGGATGAGGTGGAATGAGGGGCCCTTTGAGCCCTTGCAATCCCAGAAAAGAGGCTCATAGGACCTGCATGTCAAATTTACCATACAAAACCTTTTGTTCCCAAACCAAACAAAAAACAGGGGGCGCCCTATCCCCTTCAAACCAAATGTAAAACTAGGCTAGTATCATTCCAAAAAGCTAGGTTGGGTCCATTCCATCCCACCATGACTCTGAACCAAACACACATAGAGGACATAATCACCCCCAATATTTTCTTAGTGTGTGTGTTTTTTCTCAACATAGAGGATGGAATCATCCTAAGAGACAACTACATCATCACAAACCAAAGGAACGGACTTGTCTCCTGATGCCGTATTTTTTATATGTGCGTCTTTTTTCTTTGTCTTCTTCCTCAAGAGTGGTCGATGGCTCCCTAGAACAAAGCTTTTGCCCTGGTGTGCGCGCACTTACTCAGCTCCAATGCTCAAGTGTGTAACAAGCTCGGACTTAGCATGTAGGGCATGCAGTGTTGGTGTCGACTGTGGCAGAAAGAGGGGGGGAGCACTCGGTCTAGCTAGGGTTGGGATCACGCAACTAAGCACACTAGACGGGGGTGGGGGATGACATGTGGATCCCACTTGAAAGATATCTAAGGCATCTCAAACAGTGATGTATCCTCTCAGTCCCTATCCCTATAACCAAATACATAACATGAATGTCTCTACTCTCTCAACAAACATAGAAATAAAAGTATAAAACCATCATGTTAGAAAGGTAGAATATCTCTGCCCCACTCCTTGTCCCAAAACCTAGATTGTTGGTCACTCTACTAAAAATACTATTCAGATATGTAGAGGCCGCCACTGTTGTAAACAAAAACTCTTTAGTGGTACGTACATGCCTCTTATACTGACGGGCCAAACTTAAATGGAAATTTGACACCGACTATATATTAATATATTTTATTATGCGTGCCTTCTTAATTGTTTTGTGAATATCTTTATAAAAGTGTCGGTTGCGCTGCTGTTGGTAATGAACTGAGCTAACAACCTTTTCTCTCTTGCTCGCCTATATATTAAATTTTGTCACGAGCGGTCAGTAAGTCATAGCGAGGAATCCATCTTACCTACTGGATCGCATCGCAGAGAGCTGAAAAGCTGCAATTTGCTCAACATTGAAATGCCCCGGGCTCTATACATTGGTTGGTTGCTCTCTGTTGACTTCAGAAAAGTTTTTTTAAAAGAAAATCAGAAAGGTTGGACGACGGCCCAGCAAAATCGAACATATACAAACATATATAAATACATTGCATCGTACGTTCATTCGTGGATACATAAAATGGAATTCTTCTACGTATACATACGCACACATCTATATACGGTACGTACGGTGGATAGTCTCAAACGACCACTGAATGATTGATGAGAAACGTGAGAAAGGATGGATGAACAAGCAGCAGGAAGTCCGATAGCTTATGCATGCATCTTCCTAGCTGTGGCTGTGCGTGCGATCAAACGTCGCAACTAGCACCAACAGCATCTTCTCACCTCACTCATTTAAACATGGCGAGTGACGTGCTCGTCCGTCGCCATCACGGACACGGATCGATCGTACCACCACACCACACCAAGCAGATGCATGGTAAGAGATACCGTTGCATCGCATCGCATCGGCCGGGCCTCTCTGTAAGCTAGATCGTCCTCGGCGCCGTCGCTTTCCACCTTCCCCTCCCCTCCGTCACCAACCACGGTTGCTTCAGGGGCGGAGCAATGCGGCGAGACAAGGATCTGCGCCCGCCATGGACAGGCACACACCAGATAGATTCAGAGGGAGGTGGAGCGGCGCCATCACCACCACCTCCGTCACGCACGCGATTTCTTCCTTTTTTTTTTCAAATCGATTAGTAGTTCAGCTCGAGTCCTCGTTACGCAACTCAGCTCAACCAACCGGCGTCGGCCAGCTGATGAGTGATCGATCGAGCTGCATGTCTGGCCGGCCGCGCCGCGCCTGGTGTGACGTGCCATCTCCATGGCCATGGCCATCTCTCTCCCCCCCTGCCTGCTTCTTGGCCTTTTATTCGCCCTGCCTCTAGCTTCTTCCTCCAGGATCGGAATCGGATCTTGGTGCTTCCCAAGCTAGTTAGCAAGCAGCAGCCGTGCTAGCTGGTGTTACTGCTACGTTCTTGCAGAGGCCGCCGCCGGCCGGCCGGCTCCTCGCTCATCCACCGACGATGGGGCTCCGCGACTCCTCCGTGCTGCTGGCCGCTCTGTCCCTCGCGCTCGCCTACTGCTCCGTTTCAGGTTCGTCGCCATTAATTCCTCTGAAAATTAAACCTTAATTGTTTCATTCTTCTATTAAATTGCCAGTAATGGACGATCGATGCTCATCATGTCTCTTGTCGTCGTCTTCCTCGGTCGGTCGATCGCCTGGCTCCATCTCGATGCATGGCGGCTTTGGACTTGCAGTGGTGGCCTACGATCCCCTGGACCCTCGGGGCAACATCACGATAAAGTGGGACGTGATCTCATGGACGCCCGACGGGTACGTGGCGATGGTGACGATGAGCAACTACCAGATGTACCGGCACATCATGTCCCCGGGCTGGACGGTGGGCTGGTCGTGGGCGAAGAAGGAGGTGATCTGGTCCATCGTCGGCGCGCAGGCCACGGAGCAGGGCGACTGCTCCAAGTTCAAAGGCGGCATCCCTCACTGCTGCAAGCGCACCCCCGCCGTGGTCGACCTCCTCCCCGGGGTGCCCTACAACCAGCAGATCGCCAACTGCTGCAAGGCCGGCGTCGTGTCGGCGTACGGCCAGGACCAGGCCGGCTCCGTCTCCGCGTTCCAGGTCTCCGTCGGCCTCGCCGGCACCACCAACAAGACGGTCAAGCTCCCCAAGAACTTCACCCTCATGGGTCCGGGGCCAGGGTACACCTGCGGGCCGGCGACCGTCGTCCCGTCCACCGTGTACTGGACGCCCGACCACCGGCGACGGACGCAGGCGCTCATGACCTGGACCGTCACCTGCACCTACTCGCAGCAGCTGGCGTCCAAGTACCCGTCCTGCTGCGTCTCCTTCTCCTCCTTCTACAACGACACCATCGTGCCCTGCGCCAAGTGCGCCTGCGGCTGCGGCCATGGCGGCCACGCCGGACCGGGAGGCTGCATCGAGGGGGACTCCAAGCGCGCGCTGTCGCCGGGAGTGAACACGCCGCGGAAGGACGGGCAGGCGCTGCTGCAGTGCACGCCGCACATGTGCCCTGTCCGTGTGCACTGGCATGTCAAGCTCAACTACAAGGACTACTGGCGCGCCAAGATCGCCATCACCAACTTCAACTACAGGATGAACTACACGCAGTGGACGCTGGTGGCGCAGCACCCAAACCTGGACAATGTCACCGAGGTCTTCAGCTTCCAGTACAAGCCGCTGCTACCATACGGCAGCATCAGTGAGTAGCAGCTAGCAGACTGTTGTGTTCTTGATCGATCATCATATATGCATGCATGATGCAAGTGCCAAACCCAGGTTAATTACACAATGTGATTGATTGATTATACATGCATTCATGTATGCAGATGACACTGGCATGTTCTACGGGCTCAAGTTCTACAACGATTTTCTGATGGAGGCCGGGCCGTTCGGGAACGTGCAGTCGGAGGTGCTCATGCGCAAGGACGCCAGGACATTCACCTTCAGCCAGGGATGGGCCTTCCCGCGCAAGATCTACTTCAACGGCGACGAGTGCAAGATGCCGCCGCCGGACTCGTACCCGTACCTGCCCAACGCCGCGCCCGTCGCCGCCTCGCAGCTGGTCGTGTCCGCCGCCGCCTCAGCGTTCCTACTGGCGCTGCTCCTGGTGGCATGACCGATCAGGGCCTCCATTTCTTCTTCCTTTAATTTGTTTCCCTTCCACCTCTCATCCGTCGCCGTCTTCATCAATCCCATTCCCGTGGGCAGGCAGGGGGCAGCAGAGCAGAGTAGGCAGGGCATATTGGTTGCCAAGACTTCAACACTTGGGTTTTGCTTCGCTTAATTGCTTCGTCAGAGGGAAACTGTCATGTACTGTATGTAATGTAACTTCCCAGTTGCAGGTCGTCAGATGGCAAGACAATCAGGCTGGCAGACTTTTTGGGTCTGCAACTACTATTAGAGAGCCTGCCTGAGCGAGAGAGAGAAAAAAAAGCAGACATATAGAGCACACATGATTTCTGTGATTTCGTACTGTATACATAATCCAGATACTCTGTTCGAATGATATATGAATCAACATACTGAACATCAGGATGCTTTTCTGAACCAAACACATAAGATTTGTCTTGGGGGATAGTGATAACTGATGCGTCTGCAATATTCATATCGACAATATACAAAATGCGAATGAATAATACAGCCAGCTTGCAGGTTGACAGTTTCACATCAGATTCAGCACACCAGGATCATCCTTACCTACTAGATTAGATTACAATAAATTCAGGATGTTTGATGTGTCAACAGACCAATCACTAGTTTCAATAAACAGTTGCCTAAACATAAGCTATTCCATCAGTAGTGACTACTCCCTCCATCCCAAATTGTAAGTCGTTTGACTTTTTTACCTCAAGTTTGACCACTCGTCTTATTCAAAAAATTTGTGCAAATATAGTCAAATTTTAAGTCATTCTTGAAGAATTTTTATTAATAAACCAATACACAACAAAAAAAAGTGATATTTTGTACAAAA
>Ga0182004_10001376_pt1 | contig 17665 bp, 10 predicted proteins | sample Sormic07211540_1_FD_120479 | JGI IMG/M metagenome (GOLD analysis project Ga0182004, IMG submission 120479) | Endophyte microbial communities from Sorghum bicolor roots, Mead, Nebraska, USA - 072115-40_1 MetaG | ecosystem: Host-associated > Plants > Roots > Unclassified | place: USA: Nebraska...
AACTAAACAAGGCTCGACGATCACGAATCCCCGCTCCCGCCGTCCGCTCGACTCGACCCAGCCGACACGGCACTGATGGCGGCGGGGTCCACCTGGCAGCCTCCGCTTCAGAAACCCACGCACGCCGCTTGTGGTGCCGCGCTCGCATGGCTCGCGTCGACGCTCGCTCGCTACAACTTTTTTTCACTCATGTGCCCCCGACCTTACCTTATCGTCGATTCACGAACAAGGGCCACTGCCGTTTCCGTCGTGGGTGGGTGGGGGGGGGTGTACTGCGTGCGTAGGGACCAAACTGCAAAAAGGGTCTGCCGGCTGGACCCCGCACCGCCAAAAGGCGGCCCCACATGCGCCTTGCCTGGCCCGCTCGGCGTCCCCCGAGGCTCTCCCTCCGCTAGTCTACTCCCTTTCTCCGAAACCCCGTCCAGCCGTCCCCCATTCGTCAAAATCGGCGCGGGGGACGACAGCGACCGCCATTCCTCCTCCCGACTCCCGTCCTCCCGTCCTCTCTTCACTCCGACGCCTCTCCCTGCTGCTGCTACCGCTATTGGGAGAGGGGCGGTCCCTCTCGCGCGCGACGCCGAGCCTTCGTGACCGGGACAGGCTACTAATTCATAGCGCACCACCCGCCGGCTCGTCCTCGGCCTCGCTAGCGGCCAGCGGATTACTGGTGGTGGGCAGCGCTTGTGTGTTGTGCAGTCCGTGCGTCTGCTCGCGGGCGAGACCCCTGCGGCCGGCGGCGATGGGCCAGGACCTCGTCGAGATCCAACCGCGCGAGCTCCAGTTCACCTGTAAGTTCCCCCGCCCGCCCGCCCCCCTTCCCCCCCGCTCTGCTCGCCTGGCCTCGTCTGCCGACGCCGGCGCCGGCGCCGCGCTTGTTTGTCGGGGCGTGCTTGTCTGCTTCGATTGCGTGTTTCGTTGGCGTAGCTCACGTTTTTTCTCCCCCGTTACGGATCGTCTGTGCGTGTGTGTGTGTCTCGTGCCAAGGTTTATGCGTGACGCTGTCTGATGATTCGAGTTAACTTTTGCCGATTTGTTGGTTTCCTGTCGCGTGCGATGAATTGATCATAGGCGCAGAGGGTAGCCGACCCGTGAACTACTACTGTTGCGTTTGGTTTGAGGGATCGGCTCCCGAACCTGCGACGTACTCGATGGAGTAGGAGCCAAGCTAAACCCCTTGTGAATTCGGGAAGCGAACGGTTTCGTCCATTTTTTTTTATTTCCCCCACCTTGCTTTCTCAATCTCAGTTGTAACGGTTTCATGAGCTTTAGAGGACCACCTCGCAGAATCTCCCTCTCAGTAGGTTTTAGAGGATCCAAATCCAATCGAGGCAATAAGCTAGCCTTTTTCAACCTTTTACTTTGTCAGTAATGTGTGGCAGTGTAGACTGTAGAGCCTGTAACTTTTCTTCCAGTCTAGTAGAGTACTTTAGTTGGTTGCTTCCATTCTCTTCGTTTGGTCACAGACAGGTAGATTTTGTGGTGCGAGTGGTTGTAAAGTCCAGTGGCTGGTGGTGGGGCGTGTGTCAGCGTGTTAGGGAAGCAGGGACGGCGGGAAGGATATGCTTGGCTGTTGGCTCCTGTTAACATGAATGAAAGTGCACTAATGGTTCACACTACACCTGATATTAATTGTGTTGAGAGAGAAGGACCTTGATGAGAGGGAAAGGTGTTAAGCTTTATGAACTTGATAAATTATTTTGCATCTATAAACTGCATATTTGTGGTGCGCTTGGGCCGGACCTGGACTGAGTATAATCATGGTTGTAACTGATTTTGTCTCAAAAAGGTTGGGTTACACTATTAAGTGAAAAATGGTACTATGAGTGTTCTTGGGAAGAAAATAAAAAACACAATGAGTATGCTAAAAGTAATAGTTGGGGGACCCTGTAGTGAAGTAGTGAAAATGTGAAATGTTATGTTACTGATCTTTCTATAAGAAAGTGCACTGGAGTTTTTTCCATCACTTTTTTTTGCTCTGGTTTCTGTCATTCTGTGTGAATGCTGGCAACAAATTTGTCAAATACGTGCATCATCAAATGGACTTTGTGATTTCCACAGGAAAAATCTAACTGCCTCTCACAGATACCTAATCTACCATGTTGAAACCTCTAAATCGTTCGGCTGGTCAGCTTGGTTATTGGACTGAACTCAGCATCCTTTATTTTTTTTTTAACATTTATGCATTGCTACATCTTTGTTCTGGACTTCTCAGCATGCTTTAAAATGCATTGGCTGGATTTTATATCCTCTATCTAAAAAAATGCTTTAACATGCATACATTTTTTCACTAGTTTGTCATTTCATTTCAAACCCTGGCCTCTATCTGTTTAATTTTTAAATAAATGTACATCTGACCTCCCCTTTTTCCTGTTCTGTGTTGTTTTCAGTTGAGGTGAAGAAACAAAGTTCATGTGTTGTCCACCTAATCAACAAGTCTAACGAATATGTTGCTTTCAAGGTTTGTCAACAACTTTGACTTAGCATCTTAAACAAGTCCTATTTTCAGATTTTCTACTCAAGTCTTTCTCCAATCACGCTAATGGCTGATATGTGATGTCTAGACATTGAAATATTGAATATCCAATTATCCATTTCTTGATATAATGTTGAGTAGATAAGTACAAGCTATTATCCAATTAAGTAATTGGTTTCTGATGATGCTATAGCTAGAACTAGATGTTTTGTTGCTTGTGCCTTGGCTATTCTGTTCTGTTCTTGTTTTGAACAAATTCTGATCTTGTTTTCCCTTTTCCTCAAATTGGCTAGGTTAAAACAACATCTCCTAAAAGATACTGTGTTCGACCAAATACCGGGGTTATCCTTCCGAGGAAAACATGTGAATTCATAGGTATGCATCTACGCTCACTGTCATTGATAATGGTTGTGTTTATTGAAGAAGAACCATGTTGGTAGTACTCTGATATCATCTGAACCTACTTCTAAGAATTGTGCTTACTTGGGGGTTAGAAGTTAAAAGAGACATATGTCATAGCCATCTTGTCCGATGTCATTTTAGCGAGTCAGTTTGAGTTTTCAAGGCAACATTTTCCACCAAATTTCACTATGTGGTTACTGGTATTGGCGTTTGAGAGGTCGAAGCACAATAATATTGTCAAGGAAAAAAAAATAGGCAATTCAGTAGTTCTTAACATCCTCGTGGAGTTCTGGTTCGGTATCAGTGTGCATGAAGCTAAAGTGATAAGTTTCAGACCGGAGGTTGTAATTCTGACTCTTGTTTGATGTGCATTACAAGTGGATTCCTTCTTTACTTTCACTGCCCATTAAATAACACCTTTGCTTGCTATTGGTACAAGGGCAATAGTAGTTATTAAACTTTTCTGTCTTTTTGTATACCTTGTCAGTTTTCTCTTATGTTGGCTACATTATTCTTTCCTCTTATTCTATTTGTGCTTGCTTTTTACTTATATATGTAGTTACCATGCAAGCACTCCGAGCTGCTCCACCAGACATGCAATTAAAAGACAAGTTTTTGGTACAGACCACAGTTGTTCCTTATGGTACATCTGACGAGGAACTGGTTCCTGCTTTTGTAAGCACCTAGCTATAACCTATAGTTGCATAGTGTTCTTTTCATGTCGTTTGTTGTAACTGTGATGCTCACTAATTCTTTCTTATCAGTTCTCCAAAGAAACTGGCAGATACATCGAGGAAAGCAAATTAAGAGTTGTTCTTGTTAGTGCATACCAATCCCTTGAAGAGCAACCGACTAATGGAATTCATGACACCGAGCCAGCTGTTGGAATTCCTGTACAGAAGGAGATGCCAAATATAGAGAATCAAGTGCCAGATGTTTCAATAGAAGTTCCTGCCCCTCTGGCACAAGCTCCAGCAATTGTGACTGGAATACCTTCACCTGTCGAAGAGACTCCAGGCCTGAGAGAAATTCCTGTGCCACTGAATGAAGCACCAGCTGTATTGGCAGAATCTCCTTCCGCTCAAAAAGACCCCTCTGCTATTACAGTTGAACATGCCTCTACTGTTACAATTGAACATGCCCCTGCTATTTCCATTGAATCCCCTCCTTCAAAACAAAGCGTTCCAGTTTTTAAGGAATCTCCTCCTTTGAAACAAAGCGTTGCAGTTTTTAAGGAATCTCCTCCACTGGAGGAAACTACTCCTAAAGAAGCTGTTATGCTAAGTGACCGAGGACTTTTCAATGTGCAAAACCATCAATTATCTCATGTAAGCTTCCATTATCTAGTACACCATATGCCCATTTTCCTCAGTTTAGCTTAATATAAGCGAATGGTCAGTAGAGCTGTTAAACATGTTTTTGATATACACTAGTCACAACCCAGCTTCTAGCCCAACAGAGTCACATACACCCCAAGCAGAACCAAGCCTTAATACTGGTTAGATTTTGGCAAAAAAAACCACCTGTTTTCTACTGAATCTTTATTAAAAAAAGAACAGTTATGAAATACAATGGTGAACAGTTACTTAGAAAACTGGATTGAACTTTGAATTGTGGCCCTCATCTTGGCTCTACAGTTTGATTTATTTCTTTAACAGAATCACAGCCTTCAAGTCAACATATATACATAAAACTCTCAACTTGCATGGGGAATTGGGGATGTTTTGTTGTTTTTCTTTTCGTACAGCAATGTGTTCACTTTCTCCTTTTACATATGTACCAGGTAACAGAAGATGTTCAGAATATGAAATCAAAGCTCAACAATCTTGAATTAAAATTGGAAGAGGTAAGCTGAACACCATGGGATACTTTCCATTTCTTAAACAAGTATGAGGATTAGATTTTCATTAAATGGTGAAGATACTCTAATATGTTTCTGTTTTGTAGGCTGAAAAGATGATAATAAGGCTAAGAGAAGAGAGCAGAAGTACCACCCAGGAGCGGGATAAGCTACAGCAAGAAATGGTTTGTCTTGAACTTCATCGATATTTATATTACCATCTGGAAAATGTAGAACAACTATATATACTGTTGCTTAAAAGAAAGAGTATTCAAGCATAGGGTTTTTAGCTTGGCTGATAAGGCCTGGTTTAGTTTGAGAAAAATTTTGGATTTCGCTACTGTAGCACTTTCGTTTGTTTGTGACAAATATTATCCAATCATAGACTAACTAGGATCAAAAGATTTGTCTCGCGATTTACAGGTAAACTGTGTAATTAGTTTTTGTTTTCGTCTATATTTAATGCTTATGCATGTGCCGCAAGATTTGATGTGACGGGGAATCTTGAAAAATTTTGTAAACTAAACAAGGCCTAAATAAGAAGCATGAAAAAGCTAAACGCCTTCTAGCCACAACCCCCTTCCCAATTCCCATCCTGTTACTGTTTGGCTTGAAATTTGTAGGTGCAAGCTAACACATTTATAGTCTCAGCATTTTCTAGTCAGAACCGCACTGCAGTGCATAATGCCATTAACTGGTTCTGGTAGATTCTCTGTGCCATGTTTCTGCTGGAGGCATTTGTACCAGATGCTGGAGGAGCCATCCATCTGGAATTTCATTTACTAAATGGTCCCCATATATCTATCCAAACAAAAAAAGGGTCCCCTGATAGAATCTGATAACCAAAATTTATTGATGCACTCATTTCCCAATTTATGTGTTTAGATCTGGAGGGTCGACTGATAGTCACCTGATATCTTGTCCATGTTGACCGAATGTTGCAAACTTCTCGCTGTCGAAACTGCTCTTTCGCCATCATTGAATTTGCTTTGATTTAGGATTTTGTTATTACAAATCGGTCATTGTTTGCTTATATTATTTCTAATATGATGCATGGTTTGTCCAGGTATTCCTAAGAAAGAAGGGAACCCCAAGGAGTCAAGTGGGTTTCCCCTTGCTCTTTGTGGTGTATGTGGCGCTTCTTGGTACCTCACTCGGTTACCTGCTCCGAATATGAGTTCCGAACTCTAAAAAAAGTTCAGCAGCTGGGATGCTTCTTATGCGGCAAGAGAATTGAATGGCAGTTGAGCTCCAAAATGTTGGAGAGGTGAATTTATTATTAGCATTATTAGTTCAGAACTTCATATGGTTTTGCACATAACAGCAATGCCAAACTACCAGTTGCCTGTGTATAGAACAGTTTCTTTTTTTTCGCGTTGTATAGAACCCACCCAAAAGATGCCTGCTGCCTTGTAGATTAACATGGGATTCTTCCATCTGCCTGAGCTTTTCTTTTACAGTTTGCTGGATTCGCTTGTCCTGAATCAGAATTGATCTATTTACACCTGGTTTCGTTCAAGTTATTGGTTTTATGTAGTTAATTAATAACTAGAGTCTAATATCCCGTCCTATAATGGCACAAAACAGTGTCTCGAAAATCTAAATCACGAATTCACGATCGTTTAGTTCGTGTCAAGGTAACAGCCAGTCTGATTGGATTTTCATCAGTGTTCATGCAACGAAAAGTAGGGAGCATACAAAGGATAGGCACGCACAGGCACAGCGATCTGCAAACAGAAATCCATTCTGTTCGCCAAAAAAAGAAAAAGAAATCCATTGAACATGATGGGCTCTGGAGAGGACCAACAGGGGACAGCACTTGCTCAACAGGGGACCTGCAAAATACCTTTATTTCACCTCGGGATCTGATCAGGAAACGGCATCAGAATTCAGAAGGGCGGCGGGCCGCCGGGGCCAGGGCGTCCGAGGAACGGCGGGCAGCAGTCCTGCAGCAAGCAGCAGCAGCAGAGAACGTAGAAGCTGCACAGCAGTAGAACCATAGCCCATCAAATGATCATAGTGGAAACATTTTCCGGCGAACACGAGCCAATTTTTTTTTAAAAAAAACAAAACGAGAGTTGCTGAGAATCTTATATACACTAAAGCATTGAGCAGCATCTGATTCAACAGTTCCAAAGATTGGAATGCTATTAGGTACAGTAGTTAGTGTTCAGCTCACCAAGATCCCATGAAGCCGCCAAAGCCAGGTCCCCAGAAACCAGGTCCACCAGGTCCACCGGGTGGCGGCCCCCAGTCTGCAGGGCCTCCTCCAGGTGGGCCCCACCCTGGGCCTCCCGGTCCATGGGGACCCATCTCGATCGCCCACGATGGCAGGAAGCTGCCTAGCCACACAGTCACAGCTGCACAAAAACTCGGCCCAGGCCACAAAATATTTGCAGAGAGTGAACCAAAGCAATGCTGCAAATGCAGCTGAGTGTATCGACTGATGTGGTGCAGTGCTAGCTCAAGGTGGACGAGGATTTTATAGACCGGCGATCAAGATTCAGGACTGGCAGCTGCGCATGCACCTGCCGTTCAATGGCAGCTCCATCTCATCTCATCCTCTGGTCTCTGCCTCAACCACTGTTCTTTCATTACTGTTCCATTCTAAGGAAGAGTTCTGCACTCTTAAGCTTTGGTTCAGTACATGACTAATTGCACCTCAGTTCGTCGCAGCATGGTATTGTGATCTACAAAAACATGGTGTTGTTGCATTGTTTGTTACACCCAATCAACATTTGCAATTTTGTATCCAAGTCAGCATAGGGGGGTAATGAAGCACCTGAATAGTTCCCTTCCTTCTTGGATCAGCAAGGACAGCAACCAACCGTCCAACCGGTCGGCCGAGCCCAATGATCTAAGACAGCCAGTTAGGCACAAAGTTTGTTTGTTTTTTTTTTTAAAAAAAAATCTCTAAACGGAGCAAATTTTACAGCAATGATGCGCTGCAATTAGACAACAAACACACTTGCCGCAACCCCTTCAACAAAAAACTTTTGTTTGGTTATGGTTTCCCTAAATTTGTCACATCATGCATGCAAGCGTTTTCCCCACGAGACTTGTCCATTCATGCATACACGTGGCATATAAGACCCTAATTAATCTCCTGCGACTCCTCCTTGCCTCAAATCTCAGAACCTCATATTGGTTTCTCGTCCTCTCGTTGCATTTTGCATCTCGGACGCTCTCTCTCCTCTCCTTTGAGCCACCATGGGCTGCGGTGGCTCCAAAGAAGCGGTGGCCACCGGCAACTCCGGCAGCAGCAGATGCAACCGATTCAAGAGGAAATCCAGCGTCATCGACGCCACCCAGCCATCGTCCCGTGTGCTTCAGCCATGCGACAATGCCTCCACCGCCGCTGCGAAGGCCAATGGCGAGGCGATCGCTGAGACAAAGGACAAGGCAGCCAGATTGAAAGAGAAAGCCATTGGGGAGAAGAAAGAGGAAGCAATCAACAACAAGGCCGAACAGGTCGTGAAGGACAATAAAGAAGCCGTCACTGCAAAGGAGGGCAACACAATCTCGACGGCGAATGCCAACGGGGAGGAGAAACAGGTCGAGATCAAGAAGGATGAAGCAGTCGTCACGGATGCTAGAGAAGCGGTCACCGTTGAAAAGGGCAAAGAAGCATTTGCCGATAAGGCTGCCAAGGAGAAGAAAGATGAGGCCGTCAAGGACAAAGCAGGGGTCGCTGGTCAGAAGGCTGGCATGTCATCAACTGAGGATGTGAATGTCATTACAGAGAAGAAAGAAGATATCAAGAAGGATGATGTGCTCAAAATATCGACTAAGGCAGCCATTGAGAAGGAAAATGGGGGTGACAATAAAGACATGGTGATCGAGGAGAACGATGAGGCTACGTCGACCAAGAACGGCAACGTTGCTGAGAGTGTAACGTTCCCGGTTGCCATGGTGACAGAGGAGGACGGCAGCGTCACCTTTGCAGTACCAGATGACGCCGACGCCAAGGACGATGAAAGTGTTACCTTCGGAACTGCCCCCACGACCAGCAACATGGTTGCCATGGTGACCGAGGAGGATGGAAGTGTCACATTTGCAGTACCAGTTTCCCCTGTGACCAAGGATGATGAGAGTGTTACCTCTGCCGCTGCCCCAGCAACCAAGGACCAAGTTGCCATGGTGACTGAGGAAGATGGCAGTGTCACCTTCGCAAAACCAGTAGCCCCTGTGACCAAGGATGGTCACAGTATTAACTTTGTGGCTACCCCTGCAACCAAGGACGATGATGGTGTTGCCTCTGCAGCTTCCCCGATGACCAAGGACAATGAAATTGCCAGCTTACCGGCTGCCCAAGAGGAGGAGGAGGAGGAGGAGGAAGAGGAGGAGGAGAAACAGGAGGTAGAAGAGAAACCTGAGCCTTCTGATGACAATGAGGTGGAAAATGAGGCAGAGCTGGCAGAGCCTACTGTTTTTGAGGATGAGGAGGGCATGACCGAAGCTGATGGTGCAACAGAAGCTGAAGAGGAGGCAGCAGGGCAGTCTGAACCTTCTGAAGATAATGAGGTAAACAATGAGGCAGACCTGCCAGATCCTACTGCTGTTGAGCAGGTGCTAACAAAAGTTGTTGAGGAATTGAAAGTGGAGGAGGAGAAGGTGGACACAGTAGGGGAGAACAAGGTTGAGGAAGAGGAGAGTGTCTCCAACGAGCAAGAGGATGGGAAATCCATTACACCTTTGAGAGACGAGGGTAAGTTGAATTTTCTTATTGTTAACTGTGTCATTCTATATGTTAACCACACATTTCTTCTTTTGTCATGAACTCATGATAATTGATCATAGACTCATAGTGCAAGTAAAAAGTTTTCTGCTGCTATCCTCAATTTATAATCAACTTGTTGCTAACAACAGCACTCCCTACATGCAAGCAATTATATAATTCTGCTCTATAGTACCATCATGTGCCAAACTAAGTACTGGCGTAAAACCCATTCATCCCATGTGCAGGGGAATCAGATGGGAAAGAACCTATTGATTTGAAGGAGGTCAGAACCACCGAGGAAAAGACATTGGACTTGGGTATCCCAGAGAAGAAAAGCGATAATGAAAAGGATGGTGCTCTAAGTGCATCGTCTTTTTGAGCCCAGAGAAGGAGAACGATGATGAAAAGGCTGCCGCTCTAAGTGATCTTTCTTTTTGAACTGAAAATGATGTACCGTGCCAGATAACATGTATGCGTCATTGAATGTTCAACATGCTCTGTTCCTTTTAGTCAAAGGAGTTGTGCATACATGTGTGTTCAAGGAGTTGTGCATGCTTCTTACTGCTGCATGCTTACAGAATTGATAGCGTGACTGTCATTCTGTGCAATACAGCATTAAGGTATTTGTCTAAAAATACCATTTTAGGCAAAATTTATACTGACCATGTGGTTTAAATGTAGTTGGCAGGTAGTTGTTGATGAGTTTGTTGCATTATTCAAAATCAAGGACATATAGAACAACAAACTAAGTCAGCATGTCCTTTTCTAGACAGGTTGTCTTGTGTTTATTCAAAAATTTTAAATTCAAATGCAACTAGCAAAATGATGCATCAAGAGTTGGGTAGACATTTTTGAAAATCATTATCCACATGAGGAAGGGTACTTAATTAAAGTTAGTATTCTATATGATATGTACAGTGAAAACAACTGGACAGGTGTCTTTTAATTAAAGTACAAATGATGTGCTTACCAGAATTCAAGTTGATGTTGATGGCCCACAATAGATATGCTATCGATAGATCTGACAGTGTCCTGTGAATGAAGCAAAATTTGAGAGGAAAAACCCATACACGACGCATAGCAGCACTGGAAAAAAAAACAGCAAATTGTTGAAGACAACATGGCCTTCCACCAGTATCAGCACATGCTACCAATGTGGATTACGGTGTCAATATAATCAAATTAACACTTGATAATGACAGTACAGATCAGAAGAATATGAATTTGACCAGGATATACTGAAAGGAAAAGCAGGAAGCTGATGCCAGTTAAATCATATAACATTCCTACTGATGTGCCTGTAACAAAATTTATCCTGATTGGGTGGTAGTGGTACTAGTTGGTGTGTAATTGATTGGTTGAATGAGTTGTCTCATCTTCAACCAAAAGGACAAAGAAGAAAAATAAACTATAATATGGAAAGGCAGATAGTGATGTCTCAACAACTAGCCCCACACAGCCACAAAACAAAGCCCAAAAGCTAATAAGATTCATATCAGACATACCATATACCATAGAATAGAAAGACCTTCCATCCAGAGTCGTCGGCATAAAGAAATTCCACAGCCAAGAAGCCTTTAATTGCTCCCCTCGCCTCCTTCATCCCCATCCTACCAAAAGCTCATCGCTCCGCCCTTTGTAACAGCTAACATGGGCAAGCTATGCTGCAGCCAGGAAGATGATGAGCCGGCGTTCAACCTTCTGGGGCTGCTTGTCACCATCGTCCTCGCCTTGCTGCTGCTGATGCTGTGCACTCCTCCTCGGCGCAGGCGCTGCGTCGCCTACTACCCTTGCTGCTAGGATCGGGTGACGACTCCTTCAAGCTTCAAGGTAGGAGGATCATCTTCTGAGATGTGCTGGGTTGAATAGGAGATGAGCACCGAGCTAGGCATCATATGTTGAGTTCAGTTAAGTCCAAATTATGAAATAAATTATGCTGAGTTGTAAAGCGTTCTATTATTATCAATGTGCCTACTGCAGAAGTTTGATCTGTAACCTGATCCGAAAGTTTATGATAAATTGACTACTGAAATTTGTTGATTTGGTATTTGAGTCGCCTTCTGCAATATTTATTTGTGTCCAATTTTCTGTCAAATCTGGAAAGAGAACTTAAGGCACCAAACTCCATTGCATCTTCAGAAAACTTTTCAAGCCATGTAACTGAAGCCTAGGATTTTGTGTAAAGTTTTGAAGGGACGAGTGTGTGTAGTTCGTCCCGGTTCATGAAATGCATGATCAGCTACATCCTTTTTTGAGGCTCAAAATCTGTGCTACTCTAGTGTCGAGGAAGCAAAAGAAAACTTATACTAGCATGATCCGATGATACAAGATTCAACAATTACTTATGTTTGCTGATGAACACAGATCAAGTATACATATAGAAAAATCATGGTTCGAGAATTGAGGTGGGGACAAATAAAGTAGTCCAAAGCAGTCAAACATAGCATCACCTGGGGAAACCAATGGTCCATGAACTCGCACTCCGATCTAGTCCCCATATCCCTCCTCCTCGTGATCCTCAGCAACCCGCACGACTCCTTTCTTCCTCCTTGTCGATCCTGTCCTCCCCTTCTCTGACGTGGTAGCTCCGTGGCGGTTAGCCGGCCATATCCATGGTGAGAGAATAGTGGGAGCGGGAGCGCAGCGGTGAGGAACCCGCCTGGGAAGGGGGGAGAGCAGGAGGAGGAATGCTAGCCCACTCGCCGCGACGGCCGACGGGAGCTGCCGTCGCCGTCGCCGGACGAGAAGGGAGCATCGGCCATGGGGAAGAGTGCGCGGAAGGACTATTTCGCTAACTTTTACACTTTTCGAGGGAGATTTGTGCAAAAATCGCAATTAAAATGATAGCGATTCATTACTATTTGTCGTGATTTTTGTTTGCAAGTTCATTTAAGGATGTTCCATATAAAATACGGAACTGCTAGCGCCCGGACGTCCGATCCGGGTGCTAGCGTCCGGACGCCTCTTAGCGTTCGACCGCCTCTTTCACTTCCCAGTCCGCACATCCTCAGCGCCCCGCCCCTTCCCAGTTCCACACGTCCTTTGCCAATCCGCATGCCCCCAGCCCAGTCCGCACACCCCCAGATAGCCCCGCAGCCCGCCATGTCTGCCCATGCCCGCGATAAGCATGTTGCATGTCCAGCGCCTCCATGGCCATAGCACCTGGATCTGCCGCCCCCAGCACTTCCGCCCGCTGGGCCCTAGCGAACCACGCACCCCCGTCTGCGTGGCTCGCCCCTCAACAGCCCAACAACATAAAAAATAAAAAAAAAAGAACACTTGCAACATCATGGGACAACTACTATAACAACTGAAACAATTTAGAATATATTATTGCAACAAATGAGTGAACCGTATGAAACAACGTTCGAATGAAAAACACTTGCAACATGGAAATAAGTGCTGCAATGTAAGACCGAAAGCAACTGAAACAATTTAGGAAGTACTATTACAACAATCGAGTAAACCATATGAAACATCGAGATCAAAAGAATAATTGCAACATTGTCTAGAAACAGGTGAAACAATTCGAATAAAGTGCTTGCAACAATCCTCTGAAAACAGTTGCGACATATGAACAAAAGTGGAACGTCCCCAGATCTACTTGTGCAACATCTATATGATTCTACTGCAACATACCTCTGAAGCTTCTGAAACAACTAAAAGATACAGATGCAACAAGGGGGGAGAGAAGAGAGTCTGCGCGCGGAGAGCGCCATTGCCGCCAGATCTGCAGGCATTGGGAGCTTCGGTGGGCGAGGACGCCGGGGCAGGCAACTGGCAACCAGCACGATGGAGGCCGTCACGACGGGAGCATGGCACCGTGGAGGCAGTCAGCGTGCCATAGTGGAGTGGAGCGGCATGGTGGACCATTGCGATATGGGCCTACGACGAGCAGGGAGACCGGAGGCGAGTGGGAGCGCGGGCAATGCGCTAGAGACCGGCACGACCGACGTACGGCGAGGGTGAGGCGCGAAGCGCGCTAGAGACCGCATGGCCAGCGTATGGCGAGGGGGAGGCAGGCAGAGCACTGCAGACTGGCGTGGCCGGCATATGGCGAGGGGAAAGAGGGTAGCGCGCTGCAGACCGACGCGGTCGGCGTACGGCGAGGGGGAGGCATGCAGCGCGCTATAGATCCGCACGGCAAGCGGATGATGCGGTGGAGGCATCGTGCGGCGTGGTGGAGAAGTGCATAGGCTTGATGCGGCGAGGGGGAGCCGGCCACGACCGTGTTGAGTTGGGAGGAATTGAGAAATGGGGAAGAGGTCTCGATGGGGAATAGATCTCGCGAGGTGAAGGAAAATAGAAAAGGTTTGGTTGCTCGTTGCTCGATGCGGAGGCGTCCGGACGGACGGACGTCTGCATCTTATCATTACCGTATAAAATATAGTCTCATCCGTTCTAAATAATTTTAGCTTTTCTAGATATCTAGACATAATATGTATGTACTTTAAAAAACTAAAAATAATTTATAATTTAGAACAGTAGGGTATGAGTCGTGATCTATTTTAGTGGGTTTTAGCAAAAGTATTGCCTGATGAGTAATAATCATGATTCATTTTAGAGAATTTTCTAGGAAGAAGAGCAAAACTGTTGTTGACTACTAAAAATAAGAGTCAACTCTACCGTAGAAGAGGTCAACTTAAGTCGAGTCACACTAAGGCATTGTTTAGTCACCCAAAAACTAAAAACTTTTCAAAATTCTTCGTTACATCGAATCTTGCAGTATATGCATGGAGCATTAAATATAGATGAAAACAATAACTAATTGTACAACTATAAATCGCGAGACGAATTTTTTAAGCCTAATCACTCCATGATTGGACGATATTTGTCAAATAAAAACAAAAGTACTACCGTTACACTAAGGCCTAATTTATTATTGCATCTTGAAAGCATTTGTTGCTAACGTGATTGAAAATGCTGATTTGTGTGAAGTGAGGTCAGCTAGTTAGGTTGGGGATGTTGGGTTCTGCTAGAGGTGCGTGGGCTATGGCAACAATGTTCTCATTAAATCAGTGTACCAATGTTATCATTAGAAGGGAACAAGGTTGTTATTTATGGTGGAACTTATTATCTAGATTTAAGTTGTCTCATTTTTTAGAATAATTTTTATAAATTAACGGTGCTACTTCTTTTTGTAATAAACGATATATTCAATGATAACGAGATATCAATATTAATTTTGTTAATCTTAGCATCAGCTGACTTAATCATCTATTCGGATATGTTTATATACGTACAAATAATTATTGTTGATTGGTAGACTCCTAAAAACCGTGTATTTACATTTTCCTTTGTACATTTACGATTTCTGACACCGTTCACTTGAACTTGTCACCGATATTTTTTCAGCGAATGAATAATATTTTTATCTTACAACAAAGCTGAACAAGGCTAAAAACGTGTAGATAGACCTTTACAAACACATTTCTCTCATGTTAAAAAGAATTCTATGTGCACGTTTTTGTTTTTGCTGTTCAAATCATAAAAGAAGACCGAAGGAGCAGGTCCCATTCATGTCTTGACAAAGTTTATGCCAAGTCCTATGAGCTCATCACATGCTATGTCTAGGCAAACCATCCGATTCTAGAATAAAAAAAAATCCGATTCTGATAATTCGAATTTGAGACGCCATTTCAGCCTACGTGTCATGTCTTTTTTTTTAGCAGAGCGTCATGTCTCTAATGGGCCAATGCAGTGGTGCGAAGGCAATTCTGGGCTGGCCCACCACGCTGGGCCGTCCCCACTGTCTGCCTGCGAAAGGCTGATGGGCTCTTTGGCCTGTAGGCAAATTTTAGAACGGTCTGTGAAAGGCTGATGTGCTCTCTCTGTCCTCTATGCATATTTGGGACCAGATCTTGAGCCCTACCACCGTTACGTTACCTCGGCTGCTCTTCTAGGTCACGCTCCATGAATTGCCATGTCCTTTCTTAAAAAAAAAGAGAAGAATTTCCATGTCCATATCAGTGTTTTATTTTTAGCGATGAATTAACATATCATTTTTTATTATACGTAATAAAAAAGAAATAGAAGAGAAAAACCAAGATGACATCAGTCACGCGTCGGTAATGTCGTAGCGTAACAACGCCTGCTGGGACTGATCCGATGTCAAAACTCAGTTAAAAGTTGTACATAAGTGCATGCGGCGGATGCGCTCGCTCGGTCGGAGCATAGTCCTCGCCTTGGTAACACGGCACTGATAGTAACACGGCACCGTTTCGTGCGTCCAAAGACTACCAGACCACAGCTTTTTCCTGTCGGTTTTTTTATTTCCTTGCGGTTTTGTCAAAACCGTCAGAAATTTAAAAGGACTTCTGTCGGTTGCCGCAAACCGACATAACTGAGTCAGAATATTCCCGTCGGCTCGTAGAAACCGACGGGAAAGAAAGAAACCGTCAGGAACACGCCCATCACTCCTGACGACGCTGTCCAACCGACAGGACTCCTCCCCGCGCGACTCAGCCGTCCTAAATCGACAGATAGGATTGCTCCTGCGGCGCAGCCTAAAAAAATTAAGGACACATTTTCCCCCCAAGCTACAGTATGGTGGGTCCCACATCAAGAGATAAAACTCGCCATCGCCAAACCCGCCGCCACTGAGCGACAGGCCCGTCTCCGCATCGAGGGATCCCCCCTTTGAGCGTCTCCCCACCGCCCCAGGAGCTCCTCGCCGCTGGCACCATCACCGCCTCCAAGGCCTCCCCGACGCCCGTGCCACCTCCCCGAGGGGCCTCCCCGACTCCAAGCCGTCGCCACGCCGCCGCCGCGCCGCCGGGCTCTTCGCCGCCCCAAGGGGCTCCTCGGCGCCCTTGCCGCCACTGCCTTGAGGGGCTCGTCAACGCCCGCGCCGCCGCCCTGACCGGCTCCTCGACGTCCGCGTGGCCCTAGGGGTCCGCCACTGCCCTCAGGTGTACTCTCTCTCTCTCTCTCTCCCAACCTCCCTCTCAGATCTGCTGTGTTTTTACTTTCCTGAAGGGATCTATTTTCACAATTGCATAAAACTGATGAGATCTATGTTTTGATTTAGATTTAGAACTAGCAAACTGCGTGAAATCTTAATGTTAATTAATTTGCTGTATTAACGATGCAGCTAATGCACGTATTGGTGGCAAATTTGGAGGTTCAAAGAGTGGTTACAGTGTCCCTGGAGCGCTTCACATATATATATGGTGTTGGTTTATCAGTTGTTAATGCTTTATCAGAGGTTTGTATTTGTATTTTGAACTCTTACTAGTTCTGAAAATAAAATAAGAGAAGTTCTATAGTTAAAGATGATTTGCTGGTGACTGCAAAGTAAGTTGAACTTGCTCTTAAGTTTGCAGATTCAAGTTTATCTTTTATGAAGATAGTATTCTGGTAGCTTCATTTTCTCTAGTGTGCAGAGCCTTAAAAGCTCGCAAGTCTAGACAATAATAATCCAGAAGTAATATTACAAAAGACTAAAATATTTTTTTTCTAACATTTTACGGCTGCTGCGATCTGGCTTAGCTAGCTACTGGATAACTGAAATATGGTAAGGACTACAAGTCCTTTGCAATTTCCCTCTGAGGTGTAAATGGTAGATAAGAAATGTTAACAACTATCAGAACTAGTAAGAGTTGAAGTATGAGAACTATCAGAATATGTGCGTGTTTGTTTTCTGGCCAATGACCGATGACATGGTAATCTATTGTCAAACTATCAGAATATGAGCCTGTTTGCCATTTACCTTGTTTATAGACTATCCTTCGTGATACTTAGGAGTTTCAATTTGTCTGTTTTATTCAACTTGTGGTATCCATTTGGCAATTTTAAACCCTTTTTGGCATGCTAGGTTGGTGATTTGTGAAGACTAAAGTTGGGCCACAATGTTTCATACTGACATTTAGCATATTCTTCTGTAGGACACATGGAAGACTAAAGTTGCATATCTACTGATGGAGGGTAATCCAAACTTCAGCAGTAGAAAATATTTTACTTGATAGAAAAGAGTACAGGAAAAACCCATGTAGTGTACTTAACTTTGTAATCCCAACTTAGTATGTTAGTTGTTAGTTGTTATGTTCCTTGTGTGGTGAAGGTGAACAATGAATTTGTAATGAGAAGCAGTATATGCAGTGTACTCAACTTGTAATCTTAACTTAGTATAGAAGAAGCTGCAATGTTCCTTGTGTGGTGACCAATGAATTTGTAATATGAAGGCAGTATGGATTTGGTTGGCTTGAGAAACCATGATTCACTATATGGT
>Ga0182004_10001377_pt1 | contig 17664 bp, 13 predicted proteins | sample Sormic07211540_1_FD_120479 | JGI IMG/M metagenome (GOLD analysis project Ga0182004, IMG submission 120479) | Endophyte microbial communities from Sorghum bicolor roots, Mead, Nebraska, USA - 072115-40_1 MetaG | ecosystem: Host-associated > Plants > Roots > Unclassified | place: USA: Nebraska...
AAAGAAGACAAAAGAACGAGAGATAGGCGTGGGCGGGGGGGGGGGGGGGGGGGGGGGGGGGGGGGGGGGGTTATCTCGCTACCAGTGACCCTTCTCAATTCCTCCTCAAAAATTGGATTCAAATCGAAACTGGTCCGCCCTTTTTGAGAGATCACAAACGCTTACGTGTTGGAGTGAGCGACAGAGATTGCAGTGATGGTCACGCATCAGCAAGAGATGTATGAGCATTATTTGAAAGGGAAAGCAGCATTTGGGGAGTAGTGGGAGTACCAACAAGAGATCATCTACTGCATATCTCCAGACGAAAGGACGTTTAGAGAAGATTTTTACCATGAGTTTAGGATAACATCTTCATACGCACAGTACAGCAGAGACGACGCAGGGAGCAGAGTGGTTATTGCTAGTCCAAATGCGCCATGGAGCACTCAGGTCGATCTGATGGAGCCACGAAGCACTGCATTCAGGTCGATCTCATGCGGTGGTTATCACGCGAGTGCCGACGGAAGGCGAATTTATGAGCTTATACCGCTATCCAGTACCCATCGCTCTCGTGAAAGGAGCATCTCGAAATCGACCGCTCTGCTGCGCTGACGAGCTAACTAACTCTGCCTAAACCCTCGTCGGGGCCCCTAAACTTGGAGAGGTGAAAGAAAAAGACCCATTAATCTCAACTGCATGCGTAGCAACCTGGACGTAATGGCCTCTGATTGCATCACTTGTCGTCTGTAGCTGGACTCTCCGCTGGTGCTGCTAAAAGCTTTCTGAATGTCCGTTTGGTAGCAGTCTCTCTGTTTCACGCTATGCTTTTAATGGCCTCGCGCGAGAGAGCACTGTTTCACGATATGTGTCCGTGACTTCATTTGAATGCGAGTGTGATCTGAATTTTGCAGGGAAATGGGCACTTATTGATATACTACTTATTACTAGTAGATTTCTATGTTCCATTTTTCTAAAAATGAATAAATTGGCATATATACTACATCGAAAGAGCCCGGGAGTGCGGTAGCAAATGCAGTGACTGATAGGAGCAGCTGCTTTCATAGAGTTAAACAGGTGATTAGAACTGACTGGTGATTAATTGGCGACAATTGTCACGGCGCCGTGTCGCGCATTAAATTGAACGGCGACGGCGCTGGAGACGATCGAATACGGCCGATGAGAATGACGGCGCCATCATGCCGCTCCGCCCGTTCACCGCGCCGCGCACCCTATCTGCTTACCCCACTGTACTCTGCTCTATCTCCTCCGATCCTGAAACCGGCTGCGCCGCGCGTATTGCGCCACGCGGCCTCACGCCATCTTCTCACTGCCCTCGCCGTCCGTCTGTCCGTCTGAGAAGGACGGGTTTTTTTTTTGGCGGCTGGCTTTTTGCACAGGTGCCCCAGTAGCTTGGTTCATGGCCGGTTACGCAGGGCTCCACAGATGTGCTGTGCCGGAGACAACTTTGGATCTGCCGGGGAGACAGCTTGGACCTGCACTGCCGCCAATGGCAATGATAACCACCTCCGTCGGATCCTCGACGCCCATTTGTAAACCGGCGAAAACTCTGCCTCGCACACCTAGTTTCACAGGATTTGTTGGGCAAATGCGTTTCATTTCAGGATTTCAGATAGACTCTGAGCTCTATCAACTTCATGGCATGCTCGACGTTGACGTCGTCGAGCGCACAACTCCTGAACAGGCTGAACTTTACTCTACTTTCCCATATACGTACGTAGTACGGTTTATTACTTTCTTGCTGCAGATAGTAACTCAGAGTTGAGCACCGGCGTGCAGAGTGTTCTGTCTCTGGCCGTATATAACAAACCTGCTGAAAACGACATGTTGTATGTCAGATAGCAAAAGTTCCTTTTGCCCCAACCCAACTCCTTGTTTGACTGTCGAAATAGCCTCTGTTCCCCACTTTGCATCTACTGAGAGTGATAGTGAGCATCAAGATAAGAAACGATCTTTCTTTCTTTTTTTCTTTTCTTTTTGAAGAGAGAAACGATCTTTCTCGATGAACGACAAAAAGGACATTCCCGGAACACCTCACTCGATTGTGCCATGGTGATTAGAATATCTGCAGGAAAGCATGGACATATACATAGGCGTAAAATTGAAATATCCCTCACCGAATACTGCCTTTCGTGCTAAAAAAAATACAATTTTTAATTCCCTGAAGTCAAATAATTTCAAGTTTAATCAAAATCTATATAAAATTTATAATATCAAATAACTATCATTAGATTAGATATAAAATATATTTTCATAGTAAAACTATTGAAGACGTAAATGCTACTCTCTTAGTTCTTCACTTCAGGTTTGTTCTAAACCAAATTTCTCTAACTTTAACCAAGGGTAAAATATATGAACATCTTCAAGTTTAATAAGTGTTCTACCATAATATATTTCATGGAGAGTTTTATGAAAAAAAATGATGTTTGACTTGGGAAAAATCCCAATGAACAAGAATTTTCGAACGGAGGGATTAGCTCTATATTTTCTTCTCTACAAAGTTCTACCACACGCAATAAATGAAATTAAACCCCTTAGATACAATCAAACGTGTTCCTGCTACGAAACAAACAAAACAATCCACAAAGGTAAATGATCTTTTGGAAGTCATGAAGTGGCATGGTAGACAAAAAACAACAGTTATGTTCTTCATTGATGTTCTTTTGCCAAAAAAGTGCTCACAAGTCAGAACAAACTAAGTACTCAATGATAAAATACTTAGTAGATCACAAAAATTATCGATATGGTCAAAGGTTGGCCTTACGCTGAATATGCATAAGAGCAAGCACTCATTTTTAGACAAGAAGCGCATAATTATATCAAGCTTCAACTCTAGTCTTAGTAATTTAACAACTATACCAAGAATGTGGCTACGATATAGTTCAATGCTTATGTAACCTAGACAATTTTCTTCTCGAACCTTTGACTCTCATTCACTGCTCTTAAACAAATAGCTTCACAAGTATTTATTCTTGCTACAAGTAGTTATCCATCGTTATTGATCTAAAAAGCTATGTTTTCTTTACTGCTTGGTTGATGCCCAAACCCTCACTATATATGAGTTTCAAGCATCATCAACTACCTCCTATATATGCCAATGATTCATAAGCCCCAATTGCTTTGACGACATTTCTTGCTATTGTTGAATCTTGTGGTTTTAAGATCAACCCCGCAAACATCTAACTCCCCCTAGTTATTGTTATGTCATCAAGTTATGGTCCCCAACTTGGTGGGAAAGCACCTATAGTTCTAATGTTTCAAAAAGCACTAGGCAACAGTTAGGCGGATGGGCTCTACCTAGCACCTAGGCATGCCTAAAGCATCATCTAGGTAGGTGTTTGTACTTCTGTGAATGGATCAAGTAACATGTTTCTAAATAAAGGGAACTCAACATATCAGACCACACAATTGGTGTTATCATCCATCCATCATCAAGAATATGGTCGTAGTTCATATTTCCCGATATATTTTGACTCATTTTCACATATGTATCAACCCAAAAACATTTCAATGCATAAAAAACCTAACAAGATGATTGGGTGTTAGGAAAGACGTTTCAACTCTGCCTACCACATAGGCATTGCCTTTGTCTTTTGAAAAAGCCCATATTGATGGTGGTGGAACCATGACTTTCAAGTTAGGTATTTCCAACATCAAAGAAAAAAAATGCAAGCTATATATGATGGTAAGATAGATTTGAATGCAAATGGTTCACACTATAAACATCACTATCAGTTAGAGAAAATAGTATGTTCTAGCTTATTTCAACTCCATTTCTCAAAAACTTATTAAAATGTACATGAAACTAAAGTCACCATACCTAAGTAGCTATTTGTGCACGAAAAAATGGGGAATGGGAATCAAACATTCTTAGTTACTAGAGTGTTAGCTCATGGCTTACTAGGTAGAAGGAAATGTCACCTGCTAGGCCACCTTGACTTGACCAAGCTGACAATCTAGATTTGAGAGACAAAGAGAGATTGAGTTTCTGAGGTGGCACTATGGGTTTAGGCTTCTGTAGAAATGAGATAGCCATCTAGAGGGAAGGTGAATAGTTGTATTTGAAACTTAATCACAAAGGATAGCAAATATAAACTGTCTAGCCATGACTACACTACTGTAATTCACAAGCACCCTAACAAGAGATTAAACAAGGGAGCAACTAGGGTGTCGGGCTAGAGATGGCTCACCTAACAATAGCAAGTCTAGTTGGCAACATCAATCAACCTAAGCAACTAGAGCACAAGCTAGCAAAAGGGATCTCCTACACATACTAGTAAGAAAAGGTAAACATTAGTGAGCAACTACACTAGAACAAGAGCAATAACACTAGCGTAAGATAACACAAGTAAATAGATAGTCTTAGAAAGTGCAAACCAATGGGAGACAATAGGTGGCATGATGATTTTTCTCCCAAGCTCAGACTACCTCACAAGGTAGGCTCCAACGTGAGCACTAGACTTGAGACGATCTATCAACTTGTCACTGCATGTCAAGTTAAGCATGCATAATCACCCCTAGTGCCACTAGATGCTATCTCCCTCAAGCAAATGCACTATATATATCACTCTAATTTCACCTTGAATGTGATCTCAACTTGGCATATGTGAGTCGAGGGCTATGTTTGTCTCACCAACAAAGCATCAACCAATTGGCCAACCCACCTATTTATAAGCCAACCAAATAAACTAGCCATTACAAGATTTACATGGCTTTTGGGGGAGCAACGAAAGATCTGGTGCTACCACTAGAGAACCCACTAGAGAAAGCCCATCAGCTAACTCAACAGTCATTAAAGATGTCAAATTTCCTTTATCGAAGAACTATATAAGGCAACCAAAGAAACTAGAAAGAGTGCATAAGAGCTTGGGGTTGGGCAAACTAGTGGTTATTGGCAAAATCCAATAACCAGTGCGAAACAACCAGTGCGAAGTCTGATCTTTGGAGCCCACTCAGGGCAACCCTGGAACCTTCTTTTGACAACACAAAAGGTATTCACCACCACTGGAAAAGTCTATTCCTAGATCGTTAGACTTTTTTTTGACAATACAGATAGTGTTTGTCATAGAGCTACAGTGCACCCAGGCTTGTTGGCTCCATATCATCTAGTGTGTATACTCTTGTACAATTTGTTAGCCGATTGTTGCAACTAGCCATTGGAAGCCATTGTTGAACCCTTCGGTGCTGCCACTAGATCATCTAGGTCTTAATGAACCACATACCAAATGACACTAACAAATCACTTTAAGTTATACTAGTACTCTACGACAATAATTTTTGTGCTAGTTTAGATTAGATTACAACACATATAGTTCTTTGACAGAGGAAATTTGACATCCTCAGTGCTATGGTGCACACCAAAACAACTATGCATACCATAAAAAAACTATGTGTGGAGTTTAGGACCAGGAATCTTTTTCTAGAAAAGATAAAAGAAAAATTTGAGGAGTGGATGAAAAAATTTCAACAACTAAATATAAGTGTAAAAGTTGAAATCCAAAATATAAATTCATGATATCACAAAAAGGAAGCAACAAGAACTAATATAATTTAAACTAAGATTTTAACTAAATATTTAGTCCCCTGTCTCTATGCAAATGACATTTATTTTGGGGTAGAGCAGGGTATTAAAAACTCACAACTTAAAGGATAAAATACTATCTGGATGGGTATTTATCATGTTAAAGAAAGATTGTACATATACTCCTTTCATGCCCGTAAAGAAAGTTGCTTAAGACAAAGATACAATCTACAAAGTCTAACTTTGACTCTTTATTTTTATAAAAAATATTTATTAAAAAGTGGTATATGTATATTTATATGAAAGTATTTCATATGGGTATTTACCATGTTAAAAAAAGAATATAGAAGAACAAGCTTAATTAGTTGCACGCACTAAACTTATTTAGAAAACTTTCAACACCTATATAGCGCAAGATTTTGGACCCTGCTGAAGCTCGAGTTGATATTTGCTAAAAGAAGATTAAGCCTACATAGTACTGAACAAAGTGAAAATGGAAAAGAGCTGGACCCAGTGTACCTTTTTCACCTGGTGGGGCCAACTCCGAGGTCCAAGGGTACACGAAGCCGGTATAAATAGCAGCCGCAAGCGGCTCTCACGCCATCAACGGAGCTGAGCCTGATGAGCAGCAGTGGGCAGCCGCCTTCCCCTGTGTGTTGCGGATCGCTACACCACCACTGTCACCACTCACCACTCAGTTACTCACCACATCCATCCGCGCCCACAGTGAGGCAGTGAGCACTGAGCAGCATCCCCCCTCTGCTATAGCTAGGGAGTAGCATAGTAGCAACCTGTGTGTTCTCTCCGATCCTATTCCTACCTGCCGTCTTCTTCCCTGCAAAGCCTGCGCGGCTCCGCTCCAGAGCTAGCTCCTACACGCCGGCCTGCAGCATCTTTACCACCGCCGCCATCGCCGCCTCTCCTGCTAGCTAGCTGACCCTGAGCCTGAGCTGCATCGATCGATCCCAACCGCGCGCGGTGTGTCCTGTCCTGTTCCCGCGCACGCAATCGCGCCCGCCTAAGCAAGCTAGACGGACGCCGCCAGTTATTGCACCGGCCGGCCGGGGATATCCGCGGGAGTGCGGAGTGGGCGGCGGATAGCTGCGCCGCTACTACTCTAGCTCCTTCGTGCGTGTGTGTGGGGAGGAGTAATTGTGGAGGAGGCAGGCACGCAAAAGGACGCCTGCGCCGGCCCGGCCCTCACGTGATTCATACTTGCGGCCTCCTCACTCCCTTCTTCTTCATCACTCCTCTCGCGTCGCGGCCTCACAACTACTATATCAGCAAGCACCAAACACACCCAGCTCCGGCTGGCCGGCCTCGATCTCGTCTTCTTCCCGGGAGATGGTCGACGCGCCGGCCGTCGTGGTGGTGGTGGTGCGGGCGTACGACGACGCGCGCGACCGCGTCGGCGTGGAGGAGGTGGAGCGCGCGTGCGAGGTCGGGTCCATGAGCGGCGGCGGCGGCAAGATGTGCCTCTTCACGGACCTCCTCGGCGACCCGCTCTGCCGCATTCGCCACTCGCCGGACTCCCTCATGCTGGTACGTATACTAGCTACACGTACCACACCTCTAGTGCTGCTCCCTCTCTCTCTCTCTCTCTGTCTGCTCTGTCTATACACCCACGTTGTGGTCGTGGCTGCCTGTGCGGGCTGCGGGCCGGCTGCGGCTAAGCACAGTATAGCAAGCACCACAGGCCCAGCGGCCGGCCAGATGCAGCAGGCAGGTGAGGATGTGAGCTGCAAGCGGGCTCGCTCGACCAGTCGACCTATAGCCTACCACCTGTCCTCCGCCCGTCCCCCCATGCCCCTCTCGTCTCCTTTCGCCTCGTCGTGTTTCGTTTCGTTCCGTTCCGTTTCTTCTCACATTCCGGTTCCGGCGTCCCCCGTACGTACGTGCGTGGGTCCCGGTCGGATGGAGGAACTCGATCAGCAACTAATTAATGGACGACTGCCCGAAACGCATGTTTGAACGGCGCCGATATGGAAAAGCAGGTCGCGGAGACAGCAACCGGCCCCAACAGCAGCACGGAGATCGCCGGACTCGTCCGCGGCTGCGTCAAGACCGTCGTCTCTGGCACTGCAGGCACCACCCAGGGCCAGCAGTCCAAGGACGACGACCCCATCTACACCAAGGTTGGCTACATCCTCGGCCTCCGCGTCTCGCCCAGCCACCGGTACGTCGTCGTACTCCTACGTGCCAATCCAACAACAAACGTACTCACGCGTATATAAATAATGTTGTTGTTTTCATCATCAAGAACAAGAATATATATATATATAGTCATAATATGGCTCACTGTTAGTTCACTGTTTCCGTGTGTGTGTGTGCGTGGCTACAGGAGGAAGGGGGTGGGGAAGAAGCTGGTGGATCGGATGGAGGAGTGGTTCCGTCAGAGGGGTGCCGAGTACTCGTACATGGCGACGGAGCAGGACAACGAGCCGTCGGTGCGGCTCTTCACGGGCCGCTGCGGCTACGCCAAGTTCCGCACGCCGTCCGTGCTGGTGCACCCGGTGTTCCGCCACGCGCTCAAGCCCTCGCGGCGCGTTTCCATCGTGGAGCTCGATGCGCGGGAGGCCGAGCTGCTCTACCGCTGGCACTTCGCCAACGTCGAGTTCTTCCCCGCCGACATCGACGCCGTCCTGTCCAACGACCTGTCGCTGGGCACGTTCCTGGCCCTGCCGTCGGGGGCGCAGTGGGAGAGCGTGGAGGCGTTCCTGGCGTCGCCGCCGCCGTCGTGGGCCGTGCTCAGCGTGTGGAACTGCATGGACGCGTTCCGCCTCGAGGTGCGCGGTGCGCCGCGCCTGATGCGCGCCGCGGCGGGCGCCACCCGGCTCGTGGACCGCGCCGCGCCGTGGCTCGGGATCCCCTCCATCCCGAACCTGTTCGCGCCGTTCGGGCTCTACTTCCTCTACGGCCTGGGCGGCGCGGGGCCCGACGCCCCCAGGCTCGCCCGCGCGCTGTGCCGCGAGGCGCACAACATGGCGCGGGACGGCGGGTGCGGCGTCGTGGCCACCGAGGTGGGCGCCTGCGAGCCCGTCCGCGCCGGGGTGCCGCACTGGGCGCGCCTCGGCGCCGAGGACCTCTGGTGCATCAAGCGCCTAGCGGACGGCTACAGCACCGGCGGCCCGCTCGGGGACTGGACCAAGGCGCCGGCCAGGCACTCCATATTCATCGACCCGAGGGAGCTTTAAGCTCATGATAATAAATACACTTAATTAGTAGTACTTAGGCCTTTAGGGTTTTTCTCGGACCGTCGTCCGATCGATCCCGTATCCGACGGCTCCTAGTCCTAGCTAGTAGCTAGAGAGAGGGGGCTAGCTTCCCACCCTTTTGCGTTTTCATTTCAATACTTAGCCGTAATTTCAGCTAGAGAACCTAGTTAACTTTTTTTTTTTTGCCTCCTTTGCTTATCTGATGTGAAACACAGCTGCTGCTCTTTCTTCGTCTTGGCTGGAAATGGGAGCAGCTGCTTAGTTGTAACCGGTTCTTAATCGTTGGTTTGGACCAGGGTGGAGACCAGCCAGCCTTTTAGTACCTTCTCCTTTTGTGTCCTTTTCAGAGAACTAGAAAGGTTTGTTAGATTTGCTTCTTTTGTTTGGAGGATATATGGATCCCCTTCCCCACAACGAGATGCTGCCTGCAGTGATCTTGGGATTCTTTGCGAATATCAGCTGGTTGCATATTTGTAGGTAGCTTCTCCGGAATCGGATCCACCAAAGCTTAACTGAGATCGTCGAGACAGCGATCTGCTGGCCAAGAGAGGATGAGAGAATATAATCCTAACATTAATTCTATTTCTGCTTTTTTTTTTGGTTTCATAGTATCTCAGTTCGCGAAAATTTTTGGATTTTTCTATTGTAGCACTTTCGTTTGTTTGTAGCAAATATTGTCCAATCATAAACTAACTAAGATCAAAAATATTCATCTCGCGATTTACAGACAAACTGTGTAATTAGTTTTTGTTTTCGTCTATATTTAATGTTTTATACATGTGCCGCAAAATTCGATGTGACGAGAAATTTTGAAAAATTTTGGGAACTAAACAAGGCCTATATATCGTTGGCAAAAACATTATTGCCATCGCAAGGAAAATAATCATGAGGGTGGCGTGCTTATGAAATGATTGGATGTGTACCATGGAGGTACTTACCTATGTAGATCGGTTTATGAGTCACCGGTCGTGCCATAGTTAGAATCTTACGATGATGGTGGTGGCTTTTGTTTGTTCGTTTGCAAGGTGCAAACCCCTCCAGTTTCCTTAAAAAAAATTGTGACACCCATTATTGGCTTCATGAACATGAAGATCATGTACAAGGTGTTTATCCGTGATTATGAGCAAAGAGAGAATAATGCTATCACATCATTAAGCACTAGCCACTAGTACAGAGAAGTTAATCCCTGCAGATGCAAACGATGCGTGATGTAGCCTCCGATCCACTAGCTTGTTATTAGCGCCCTTATCAAAGCACTGTTGTGAACTTATGAATCTTATCCATCTTTTAAGCCACTGTACTTGTGTTGTGAACTCATCATGTATGGATCAGTTTTAACGTCGTCCAATCAAGCAACAGACGATTCCCGGTCACTGCAACGATCAGAGACAATACAAGACTTCACTAGCAATAATATTGTGCAGCATGTATTACTTATACGAAGCATCTAAATATTTTTTGAGATTCATGTTGCTGTACTTTTTTCTAATATTTCACACCTTCTCTTCGTTGTTTCACACACTAAGGCCTTATTTAGATTCAATTTTTTTTTGGATTTTGACACTATAACATTTTCGTTTTTATTTGACAAACATTGTCCAATTATGGAGTAACTAGGCTTAAAAGATTCGTCTTACGATTTACAGTGTGCAATTAGTTTTTGTTTTAATCTATATTTAATGTTCGATGCATGTGGCACAAGATTCAATGTGACAGAGAATCTTGAAAAAATTTTAGTTTTTAGATTGAACTAAACCAGGCTAGGGCCTTGTTTAGATCGAAAAAATTTGGATTTCGCTACTTTCGTTTGTTTGTGGTAAATATTGTCTAATCATAGACTAACTAGGGTCAAAATATTCGTCTCACGATTTACGGTCAAACTGTGTGATTAGTTTTTGTTTTCGTCTATATTTAATGCTTCATGCATGTACCGTAAAATTCAATGTGATAAGGAATCTTGAAAACTTTTTGAACGTCGGGTGAGCTAAGGCTAGATAAAAAAACTGCTTTCCTTCACCAGAGCTGCTCCGGTACTGGACTCAGTCAGTTACACGTACGACGAATTGACTTGACAAGAATCCGACCTTGAATGCGGAGACTGTTGAGGACAACAGCGTGAAAAGCGATGCCGGGCTTATGACCAATCCGGCAATCCGCCGTCCGTCGATGTGTTCCGGTGGAGTGGAGTGGTGTGCTCGGCGCATGGAGTTGCCGCCGCCGTGGCCTGCGGCCTGCCGCGCGCGCGCCGCATGTTACAGAACTTGTACAGGTGCGCGCGGTCGCGTCGCCGTCATTCATGTTTTTTTCCTCCCAACGCGAAAGGACACCGGCGGTGAGAGCCTGAACGCCCGCCAACACACACAGGCGCGGCTGTGGCTGATCTTGATCACATCGCGGGCGGGCGCCATCACATCCCATTTAAAGGCACGTCACGGCACTGTAGGCGTCCGACGTGATGTGCCGACAGGGCCCGTCCCTGAAATTAATGTCACCGGCGTCACGGCGCCATATCATGCGGACGCGACGACGCCGTACGTGTTTAATTAATATAAGCCTCGCGTTTTGACCTAATCTAATCGCACCCCCGGCCCCTAGCGATAGATCACCACTAGTACTCGATCAATCATGCATGCATGGCGGCCTCTGTCTGAGACGAAGCTGTTTGCGGAAATGTTTGATCAGGCTCTCCGAGACCTACTCACTCCTACGCCTAGTACTCTGGTCGTGGCCTTTGTTTGATTGTCGTCCAGTGACAGATGGCGAGCTCATCAGTTCGAGGTCAAGGAGGACTGGTCTTCTGAATGGAGAAAAGCTAGGGCTGCACAGTTCATGTGCCGTGATGTAACTTGTGATGACCTCACATGCAGAGCTAATTCGAGAATCTTGACCGTATGCCGTTGGTGAAAACCGCCGTTGGTGAAAACCGTGGTCCGTGGATCGTAGTATTGTATGTGAGGCTGATCTGACATGTCCGTAGCCTCGTAGGTCAGGCTTAAATGGACATCGTTGGGGTGGGGCCTTGTTTAGTTCCGAAAACTGAAAAGTTTTCGGAACGGTAGCACTTTCGTTTGTTTGTGGTAAATATTGTCCAATCATAGACTAACTAGAGTCAAAAGATTCGTCTCGTGATTTACAGTTAAACTGTGTGATTAGTTTTTGTTTTCGTCTATATTTAATGCTTCATGCATGTGTCGCAAGATTCGATGTGACAAGGAATCTTGAAAACTTTTTAGATTTCGGGGTGAACTCGCCTGGGTCTTGATGTAACGTATGGAGTAGATGGATAGATCCATGCAAATTTGGCCTTGTTTAGTTGGTAAAATTTTTGGATTTTGAGTATTGTAGCACTTTTATTTGTTTGTGGCAAATATTGTCCGATCATAGACTAATTAGGGTCAAAAGATTCATCTCGTGATTTACAGACAAACTGTGTAATTAGTTTTTGCTTTCGTCTAAATTTAATACTCCATGCATGTGTCGTAAGATTCGATGTGATGGAAAATCTTGAAATTTTTTTGGAACTAAACATTATGCTGATATTATTTCCTTCTTAAAAAATAATGCTCAAGTATTGCAGCAGAACAAGTTTAACCATCATTTTTTTATACAGAGGCTGCTATAAGTGAGAAACCATCGAAATTGTCCTCGGTTTAAGTGAGAGCTACTCGAAATTGTCCAGGGTTTAACTTAGAGCTACTCCATTTGTCATCTAACACTCTGACATACTAAGGGTCACATCCAAAGCCTATAAGGAGCAATTGCTCAAGAGGATTTGGTTGAACAGATTGTTGTACAGACAAGAACCAGAGGATCCTACAAGTAGAGTTGTGTGTGAGTGACAATCACTTACACTCTTTTCGTAGACGTTCGTAGAATTTGCGGTCAGCTTTATCAAAATTCTAATATATCTTGTCATAGTTGCCTCAACATGATCACCCTAGAGTTTTTAAGAGGTTCGTCTACATCGTTTTCTTAATGTGGTGCAAGCTTGTGCCATACTCGCAATATTCTTTAAAGGTTCGATGATGGATATCAACATCAAATATATGTGATTTGAGCATTGAAATACTAAATGTCCATACAATATGGATAAATCTAGACTTTGGTTAAATAGTTCTATTACACTAGATTGTTGTACAAGGCAAGAACCAGAGGATCCTACAAGTAGAGTTGTTGTGAGTAACAATCTCTTATACTCTTTTGTAGTTGTTCGTAGAATTTGCGGTCGGCTTTATCAAAATCCTAACATCTTGTCATAGTTGCTTGAACGTCGTCACCCTAGAGTTTTTAAGAGACTCGTCTACATCGTTTTTAATGTGGTGCAAGCTTGTGACATACTCCTTCAAATGGATTCGAATTTGAATATATGACATACTCGCATATCCTTTAAAGGTTCGAGGATGGATATCAACATCATATATATGTAATTTGAGCATTGAAATACTAAATATTCAGACTCGGATATGGATAAATCTAGACTCTAAATGGATTCAAATTTGAATATATGAATGAAAAATATCGGTTACATAGTACACCTTAGACACTCACAACACATGCACTCACCACTATGTACACATGCACGCAAACCCTATCTCTATGAGCATCTCCTCAAAGCACAAACACTATCTAATCCTAGAAAATCCCACGAGGATTCGAACCAATGACCCAAGGTGCTAGGCTCTTTTAATTACTAGGCTATAAGCCCTTTCATTAAGTCTCTTATTAAACTATACTTTTTTATATTTTACTTAACATGAAAACATAATTTGAACAAAGATGGTTGTCTTCTTCCATAACGGCATTGGTAGGCAAATTAAAAATTGGTTTCCAAGTTTTTTTATTAACTTTTATGTAAAGCCAACGACATTTAATTCTTAAAAATGTCATGTGTAGTGTGGACAATAAAAATAGGTATAAGTATGTTTTGGCTTGTTTTTTTTCTAATAGAAGTGGTCAATTCTGAACAACATCATGAGTAGTAATAGAAAAATAGGTATAAGGATGTCTTATTTTATTTTCTTTAACTAATTTGTTATTTTATAGGCTTTGAGAACTAACATACTCCATCGGTGCTAAATTAATTGTCGCTTTTGGTTTCTGTGCCACAAGTTTGTCTTAATTTGTAGAAAATTACTTATAATATTTATATCTCTAAATAAATTTATTAAAAAAATTTGCTTTAAAGATTTTTTTAACAATACTAATTATGTACCATAAATATTAGTATTTTTAATATATATTTACTATTTAGTCAAAATTGTTTCTCAGGAAACACAAATGATAGATATTTTGCGACGGAAGGAGTACGTTGTTTTGACCATCTAATTTTCTTCGAGTACTAGTAACCATTTAACTCCACGTTGAGCTTGAGAGGTTATAAGGAACAAAAAATAGCAAATTTTGGATTCATATTGTTTAATTCCATTGTTACAAACATACTACTCACATTCTAATGTTCGCCATACTTTTACTCTATTTATTCTAAATTGTAAATTGTTATGGCTTTTTCTAGTACTCCCTTCAGGTTGGTAAAGAAGTCGATTTGGACAGCAATATGGTCTTCATATCTTTATAAAAAAAATATTGAAAATTGATATATTTATATTTTTATAAAAGCACATTTCAAGACAAATCTATTCATATGATTTTTCATATTTTCAAATTCAACAACTTAAAAGTTATTCATGATTTATATTCTCAATGTTTGATCTAAATCTTGTCTAAAACAATTTCTTTTACTAATCTTGAGGGAGTATGTAGTTTTTACAAGAGGTGGAGATAAGGAGGCGGGCAGGGGGCCTGGCCCCCTAACCTTGCAGAACCTTTATACTAATCACTAGAATTTATAAGTAAACAAACCTTCTCAATTAATTATATAGTGTTTTTTCTTGAATATAATATTTTAATTGTCTAATATCAAGTGCCTAATATTAAGAAAAATGTTATTTCATAAAAGAAGATTTATTAAATTCTTAAGTGCATTAGATTGAGTTGATAAAGCCTTGATTTTTTTTTCGATCTTTACCTCACAAGAAGCACACAACCATCAAAAGAGATAAGCCCACACACTCTTGTGACTATCAATCCGTAGACTTGGACACTGCCCATATGCCTTAGAGAACATAACCTTGACAATTTAGACATTGGACATTCTTTGAAGACATAAAGAGATTAAACATGATTATTAAGATTTTTTAGCCAACATCAAAGCCATAATTTTTAAGTCGGCATCAAAATCAATAATGGCATTGTATAATTTTTGTCGACACATGATGTGTTGGCCTCTAGCCCTCTACGATATCTTAATCCAGACTTCGCTCTTGATTTTTACTATACATCTAAATATATATAATCAAAATACATAGTAAAAACTATGAATCTAAAAGCAAAATGATTCATAATTTGAAACAAGGCAATTGAATTTGGTGGCAACAATCTGTTAGATAGAACCCCATATAGTATAGGAGCATCTCCAACGGTCTTTATTAAAATCACACTCTAAATTCTTATTTGGAGAGTCCCTTGAATAAAAATCGTTCTCCAATCTTTTCACACGCCAGCAACTTCTCAATATATATCTATCAAGTCATCCTGCACTCTATATTTGGCTAGCGAGAGGTTAGAAATAAAAAATGGTAATATAATATTTAGAGATTTAGTTCAAAAAGCTTTTGGAGGATTTGTTTTAGCAAAATCACTATTTGTATATTAATACAAAATGATATGGACTACTGATTCCAAAATAAATGTTGCTATGATATTTATGTCAGTCAAACTTTCATAAGTTTGATTAGGTTTATAGATAATATTGATAATATTTGTATCTCTAAATAAGTTTATCATGAAAGTATATATTAAACAATCTATCTAATGGTACTAATATGTATTATAAGTATGATTATTTTCTGTTTGTATATATATTTAGTCAAAGTTATAGTGTTTAACTTCTAAGAAAGCCAGAAGACAAAGCGAGCAGTTGCCTTAGCCGAACTAGGCTAGTTGAGTTATCCCTAACTACTCAATGAAGCCTCTCTACGCCCTCAAACTTTGACTGCTGCCATTGTTGGAGAGGAGCCGCAAAGAAACCAAATAATTTGAAGAGGCTAAATTGTTAATCTTTTTTATTTCAAATTATAAGTCATTTTAACTTTTTTGATTCATTTATTTTGCTATATACTATATTTAAATATAATATTATATTTAGATGTATAGTAAAATGGATGTATTAAAAAAGTAAAAAAAAAACGGTGGCAGTACATGCCAAGAAGACGTTTTAGATTTTGGAAAAGAAAATCGAGATGTGCAAATTGAGGTTTGGGACTCTAAAGTCTAAACAGGAGAGACCAGTCGTAGCAAGCACATCCTCGTACAATTTCGAGAACGTCCCTGGCAGCTGCAACAAGGACAAAAGACGACGCGAGCGCCACTTGTCCCGTTCGCCGTTTCTATGGCTATGAGCGGTTGGACACTGTTCTTCGTTCCAATCACTAGTCGCTGGTCCCGAGCCCTGCGCTGTGCCCTGTGCGCTCCCCCTGCCTCCGGGTCCGGGCTCCTCACTCCGGTGCGCCGCTGTACGTGGCAACCTCTTCCGCCAACCGATATTTGTGGGTCCTAATTTCAAGTTTGGACCATCGAGAGCACAAAGATCCAACGAACACACTACTGACCATACGATCATTCTGCAACAGTATTTTCAACATAGAGACATGTGGCATCTTCTGTCTCAACAACGTCCGAGAAGATTCCATAAAAGAGCACATGCTGCCTCAGATCCTGTACGGCACTATTCAGTCGCTACAAGAATCCATTTCTGATATACAGTAACGCCTTTTATGTTCAGTCACAGTGAGGTCCATTTGGATCGGTTACGTTCACATGCATGTTTTTTTTAATAACGAATATAAAGACCTTGTATGGATCGGCAAATCATTAGCTCTTACATATTATCATCAAAATGTAATTTATCAGCATTAGCTATATTCAATTCCATACTTTTTTTTTGCTTCCTTCATCTAACATTCATAAAAAAAATATTCTCGCTGCAATGCACGAGCAATTTACCTAGTTTAAGAATAAACTCAACACGCTCTTTAGCATCATGATGTGTTTATCTCATTGGTAGGTAAGGCAAAAGATCAATAGCACCATGGAGGTTAAATCCATACACTAAGTGGTGGGAGTGTTATGCCCTGTTATATGAAAATTTCATATTGGGAAAACATTTTTCCCATATCTTTAAATTACGCTTCAAGATTGCTCTCAACATGGTGGATATATAATGTTTGATTCACTATCTCAGTTGCGGATGACAAGTTATAGAAATTAGGAGCTTTGTCCCCCAATTTATTCCACAAAGTGCGCCAAAATTGACTCAAGAATTTTGCATGGCAATTTGAAACAATAGTAGAAAGCATACTATATAAGGGAATGATTTCTTAAAAGCACTGGAAAAAAATGAACCATCGTCGCTTTTATAACATAGAATAAAATGTACCGTATTAGAAAAATAATCAACCATGATAAAAAATGATCAACTACCACAAAAATACTACCCCTCTTTTCTTTGGCACTGCCAAAGCATAGTCCATTGATATATCAGCCAAGGAGTAGAATGAACGTATGGATTAGAGAGCCGGGAAATTCACTATAAAAGGGCAAAAAGCCCATACAGCGGAAAGAGGCTCGGGAGCAGCGAGAAGAGATAATGGAGCCCAGGTCATCAGCGCGCGGGAAAGGCCTTGGAGTAAGACGGGGAAGAAGTCCACTTTACGTCCCTCAACTTTCCCAAAAGTCTGATTTTTATAAAAATTTTGAAGGCAGTTTTGTCTTTTTTATTTTTATTTATTTTGGCTGAATATTTGTAAAATTATAGTAAATCACATAAAATTCATAAAATAGTAAATCTGATTTTGTTGGACTCCAGATAAGTAG
>Ga0182004_10001378_pt1 | contig 17664 bp, 23 predicted proteins | sample Sormic07211540_1_FD_120479 | JGI IMG/M metagenome (GOLD analysis project Ga0182004, IMG submission 120479) | Endophyte microbial communities from Sorghum bicolor roots, Mead, Nebraska, USA - 072115-40_1 MetaG | ecosystem: Host-associated > Plants > Roots > Unclassified | place: USA: Nebraska...
AAATTTTTTGAAGGGTTGGGTTGAGAAAAAAAAAAAGGGAAAAAAAAAAAAAAAACAAATATATATTAAATTTTTTTTTTTAAAAAAAAAAGGGGGTTTATAATGGGACACCCAAAGGGGTGGGGGGGCCCCCCCCCCCCCCCCCCCCTCAGCCACTGATTGTTGCATGTTAGCACGTAATTTCATATATATGATGTCTTATTAGTACTTGAATCTTTTTGTTTTGTGACGATTGGTTCTGAATTGGTTGGGGCTTGGGATTTGACAGGTACTTTGGAGAAAATGGGTGGCCTTCTTCAGAGCTCTTTGAGACACCACCTTCGACTGACACCGACAAGGAGAAGTTGGTTGACATAATTCAGGTCTGCCTTTTATATCTTTGGTTTTACAACATGTTGGATTGTTCATTACTATCTTTTCTGTGGATTGCGGGATAGGATTGCAAATACTTTGAGCCATTCACTAGTTTAAAGTTATCTTCAGTAGTTATGTGTTCTACACAAATACTAATTTCTTTTATCAATCTGTCATCCAATTATACTTTTGCAATTGCATGTTGTTTATCCAAAAAAAACTGGAATCTCAGCTATGAACTTTGGTTGTGTTCTCTCCTTCTCTGACCTCTATCAGGGTGCAAGTGTTTTGTGCATTCTTGAAATACGTTATTACAGCTTACACCATTTTACCTTCTTTCAAGACTTTTACAGTTGTAACACTTAATTTGCAGGATTGGAAAACAGAGAGATACAAAGAAATAATAAAATCTGGAACTGTAAGTTCAATGCTTTCATTATTTCATAAACTTACGTCATAATTAAAATTAATATGCATAACAAGTCATCTCTTTTTTGTCTTACCCTGATTTGAGTCTCTCTATTGTTAGGTGAAGCCTAGACCTGGTGTGTTGCGGTTGATGGATGAAGTAAAGAATGCGGTAATATAACTTATTGGAGTATCTTTCTTTTATTTATTTATTTTTCAAAGCAACATCTTCGTTTTCTCCATACTAGTGTTTTTGTAAAAAAATTAATGCTTCGTCACATTACCTCAGTGAGTTCTCAACAATATAGCTATTTGATACTCTGAAGTGATTTTTATCCTTTATACAATGGTGTAGGGTATCAAGCTTGCTGTTTGCTCTGCAGCAACTAAAAGTTCAGTCATAATGTGCCTTGAAAACCTTATTGGGCTTGTAAGTTAAAATTATGATTTATGTTGCTTTCATATGTCTGCCCCCAAAACTTCTGTTGTGTTGGCTGGTTTTATTTTTTTTCCTCACTTCTGCTCTTGTTTCTATAGGAGCGATTTAATGGTCTGGATTGCTTCCTTGCTGGTAAGGTTCTGTTTTTCTCTCTTCTTTTGTCTTTTTTACCTTTAGTCTTTTGAATTTCACTGGCAACAGTAACAAAAGAAATTACAAAATTCCTCATGTTCTTTTTTTTCAATAAAATCCTTTACAGTGGGGTCTTCCTTGCTGTATTTAATATTAAAAACACAAGGAATATATAGTGGTTGCATTTGTAGCACTTGTAAGAACAGTGTAATGCCTTTAAACTATATAAAAACTACAATAAATATATCATCAGTTCAGCAAGTCCTGTAAACAATAGATTGTTGAGGATGCTTTAGATCATATTTCCCATATGTGAAATATCATATCACTCCTTTGTCAATTGTCAAACTTAATTTATTTGGATCTGGCAGACGCTAAGGTTCTGGTTGCAATAAAGACAACAGTCCTTAATTGCACAATTCTCAATTGCCTCCACTGCAGGTGATGATGTTAAACTAAAGAAGCCTGATCCAACAATATATATAACAGCATCAGAGGTAGTGAACACTAGTATCAAGTCTTGTCTGTTTTTGTCATATGACATATCCAGATTCCAAAGATCCACATTAAGGACCTCCTTTGTTGTACCCAGAAATTAGGTGTCGGAAGCAAGAACTGCCTTGTGGTTGAGGATAGTGTTATTGGATTACTAGTAAGTCTTCCAAGTACGTATTTGATTAACCGCACTAATCCTGTTGACTATGAGATACATTTTCCTTTTTATAGGCTGCAAAAGGAGCAGGGATGTCATGTATAATAACATATACACCTTCAACTGCTAGCCAAGTAAGATTGATCTTTAGTTCTAGTTCTTGTTCACTGTAACTGAACTGTATCCTGATCTGCTAACTTCTTCATAGGATTTCAAGGATGCAATTGCTACCTATCCTGACCTTAGTAATGTCAGGTAGGTTCTGCTCGACTGGCATTTAAGACCTTTTTGTGTGTGAGATAAATTACAGCTGTTATATCTTTACAGGCTTGAAGACCTCAAGCTATTACTCCAGAAAACTCTTGTTACTGGATAATACATGGTAAGTTTGTTTCTATATCTGCGATTTATTTCTTTGGTTTAGATTCCCATCTTGGATTGCCTCTGTCTAAAGATTACATTGTTGATAGTTTAAGTGTGGAAAAATTTTATAGTTAGGCATATAAGCCAAATTCTCTCATCTTTTTTTTTTGTTGATATATTTCACTAAAAATGAAGTTCTGCATTTACTTTTCACTTTTTCAGCGATTATTCCCTGGATGTTGAACATTTGGTGCTGGATGTTGAGCAATAGGTGAATCCAAGATATACATCTTGTTGAATAGTTGGTGTTATATGTTGGAAGACATGATTACTCGAATGGAAGTGAAGATCCGCCTTGAATCATTGCCCCCACACCAACTCGCAATAAAATCCTTCCAAGATGAGCTCTAGAGAGGTTTTTTTTTAAGGGAGGAGTGAATGCCTATGAATAAGTTTGTTTCAAATTAACCTGAAGTCAGTTTGTTTCAAATTAGGCTAAAGTTAATAAGGCCCTGTTTAGTTACTCACCCAAAAATTTTGCATCCATCCCATCAAATCTTTGGACACATACATAGAACATTAAATGTAGATATAAAAATAAACTAATTACACAGTTTGGTTGAAAATCGCGAGACAATTTTTTTAAGCCCAGTTACTCCATTATTAGCCTTAAGTGCTACAGTAACCCGCATGTGCTAATGATAGATTAATTATACTTAATAGATTTGTCTTGCGGTTTCCTGACAAGCTATGTAATTTGTTTTTTTATTAGTTTCTAAAAATCCTTCTCGATATCCTTCCGACATATCCGATGTAACGTCCAAAAAATTTTCATCCTCAATCTAAACAGGGCCTAAGTGAAAGAGTGAAGGATATATATACCACTCTCAGAATCCAAGAGATACAACGCATTATGTCACGGTCCAAAACCTTCGGCTAGAAGACGAACACTACGAGAAAAATGATTTTCCCCCAGTTGCTCTGTTCGGATTATCTGGCATAAAACCAGACACAATAGGGCTGGACACCCTGCCTATTGAAGTCGGTGGGTGCAGTGCAAGTGGCTGTCTATTTGAGCTTTTCGGACATCGACAAACAATGTAATATCTTCTTGATATGGCATGTATATTACTCAGGGCTTGTTTGGAACGGAGAAATTAAAAATACAGGAATATAAAAAAACACAGGAATATGATGAAGATGAGATGATAAAACAGAGGATATAAAAAACACAGGAAACTTATATAAGGTAGCGTTTGGAATATGGGAATTAGAATTACAGGAATCTTTGGTGGGCAGCAGCATGTAACCTCACTGACACCCTACTGTACCCTCCTTTTTTTCATGTCTTCTTCACGAGTGCTGCATCGGGCATACGCAAAGGAAACAAAACCAAGAGATCTGAGTAGATGTTTTATTTCCTGTGAAATGTGCATTCGGCTACAGTAAAACAGAGGAAAGGAATTGGTACTTTCCTGTGTTCCAAACGGTCCAGTTTACTTCCTTTCCTTTGGTTTTAGATTCCTTTAATTTTCCTTCAAAAATCCTTTGTTCCAAACGCGCCCTCAGCAGGCTAGATGGAGCTGCAAGTTTTGACACAAAAACCGATGCAACCCAACACGGAAACCTAACCCAACCTCAGATCTAGCCTGATCGGATATATCTGTCTAGCGGGCGTGGGCCAAAAAATAAAAATAACTCAGATCTTATTTAGTTTCTAAAAAAATTCAATACTTCCCATCACATCAAATCTCTGAACGCATACATAAAACATTAAATATAAATATAAAAAAATAATTAATTACACAATTTTACCTGTAATTTGTGAGACGAAACTTTTGAGTCTAGTTAGTCCATAGTTGAACAATAATTGTTAAATACAAACGAAAGTGCTACAATATCCAAAACCAAAAAATATTACCAACTAACAAGGCCTCAGTGTTAGGATACAATCGGTGAAGTCCTAAAAATAGCATGTTTTTTCTAACACGACACTTGGTGCTTGTTTGCATCATATAATAAGTGGAACATATCTATTTCCTTCATTCCAAACTATAAGTCATTCTATTTTTCTTAGAAAGTCAGAGCATCTCAAATTGCTAAAATTAGCAATAATGGTTCCAAATTTGTAGTTGGTTATTATAGCTCATATTTTTAAGGATCAATCAGCAATAAAAACGTTGCTAATAGTTGCTAAAGATTAGCAAAGTTGATCTGATTCAAACAAGGTCTTGATCTGGTGTTTTGAGCTCTACAGTGACACGGAAGCTTGTGTTTGGTTGAGACATAGAATGAAGTAGGAATTGGAATCATCATGTCTCAGTTTTTAGGAGTGGAATAATTCTGTTTAGTGTTTGGTTATGTAAGAGGGGTGGGATCATCTTTATTTTGTGTTTAGGCGACACATTGACAAATAAGGTCCACCTGTCAGTTTTTTTCTTATTTTTTTTCTCTTCCTTTAGGTCTTTTTTGGATGTATATGTATTCATCTAAACAAGACCTAAGGGCTTTTTTTATGTATGCGTATCCACTTCAGTCCACTTGTGTTGGAGTGAATTTGAATGGGACATATGTTGAATTGGATTGGAGTTGAATTAAACTAAGTCCCATTTAAATTCACTCCAATACAAGTGGACTGAAGTGGATACACATGCATCAAAAAGCCCTTAGGTCTTGTTTAGTTCACCCTAAAATCAAAAAACTTTTTAAAATTCTTCATCACATCGAATCTTGCAGCACATGCATAGAGTATTAAATATAATTAAAAAATAATTAATTGTACAGTTTGTCTATAACTTGTGAGATAAATTTTTTAAGCTTAGTTAGTCTATAATTAAATAATAATTACTAAATACAAATGAAAATGCTACATAGTCAAAATTCAAAAACTTTTTATCTGAAACCAGGCCTAGGTCCTTTCTCATTCCCATACGTATACTATTACAAAAAGAAAAGTTCCTCAAAAAAAATTCCCAACGCAATCGCAAGGCGCTGGCCTCCATCGCCGCCGCCTGCACATCCACCGTCGCAGTTCGCGCCTCCGGAGCCCGCGAGAGGAGCCTCGTCCCGCGACCGCGACCGAGCCCCACGCTCGCGGCAGGAGCCTCGCCCACGTACCCGCGGCCGGAGCTTGTGCCCCCGTCTCCCGTCCGTGCGCTCTGTCTCTCCGGCGGAGACGACTGGGACCCTAAACCCTAGGCCGCCGCCGTCGCACTTCCTGCTGGTCGGAACCGAGCATCCAAACCCAAGCAATTTGTATTCGTATCCGATCTGATCCAATTACAATCGTCTTGGTGCGTGTAGAGCCATGCTGGGCGCGCGTGTGCAGCTGAAGGGGTGGCAACAGGCGGCTGTTGCATTTGGTTCTGCGTTTGGGGCCTTGCTTGACCCAAGAAGGGCTGATCTTATAGCTGCTCTTGGAGAGACTACTGGGAAGCCAGCGTTTGAGCGTGTGCTGCAACGAATGAAGAACAGTGCAGAAGGCAGGGTAAACACTCACTGGCCCCTCCTCTCTTGTGTTATTAGTTGTCCTAGACCATTTATGGCTGGGAATTCCTTGATAGCTTTCGGCAATAGCAGGTTTTGTAAATCAATTGCAGAATTACTGCATTAGTGATTAGTGAAACACAGTTGTTTACTTGTTTTCCTCATTGGAGAATGAAATTACACAAAGATCACCAACAGGATGATACTCCATTACTAGAATGGTTGTGAATACTGTTTTCCCCATTTTCCCTGGATGTTTGAGCAAGCTGATGTAATCAAGACCATATCTGATTAGGTTACTGTCTTGTGATTAATCATGTTGTGGTCACTGCTGTATCCTACATTAGATTTCCACAGTAACATTGGATTACCAATTTCATCTGCAACTAAGATATGCCAAAAGAAAAACTCATGTCAACTTGCATCTATATTACCAATTTCATTTGCAGCTAAAATATTGTGGCCTGTATTTCTTGCCCCGGTCCATGTTACTGACAGACTTATTCCTCCAGGAAGTTCTTTTGGAGCGTCCTCGCGTTATATCCTCGCAGGTTTCCCATGCCTGGGACATGCCTCAGAACACATTTGGTGCGGCGTATGCTCAGTTTATGGGATCAAGGAACTTCTCACCAGATGATCGCCCACCTGTCCGTTTCATGGACACTGATGAGCTTGCCTACGTTGCAACCCGTGCCCGTGAGGTGCATGACTTTTGGCATGTGCTATTTGGCCTTCCAACAAACCTGATTGGGGAGACTGCCCTCAAGGTGATAGAATTTGAACAGATGTTCCTGCCAATGTGCATGCTGTCAGTTGTCGGGGGCTCTGCAAGGTTCAGTGAGAAACAAAGGACGCTGTTTTTCCAGCATTACTTCCCATGGGCAACAAAAGCGGGTCTCAAGTGTACTGATCTGATGTCTGTATATTACGAGAAGCACTTTCATGAGGACCTGGAGGAAGTGAGAAGAAACTGGGGAATTCTACCATGCCCTAATCCCCAAAAGAGCAATGTATAGACTATACACTAGCATATTCTGCATGAACTTGTATTTGTTTCATCTTTGGTTCCGTTAGTTGCCCAATTCTTTTGGAACAACGCCATGACCTAATGTTACTGGATACTGATACATTAGAAAGTTCGAAGTATGGTTAGCAAGTTGATGTGCAACTCCGGAATACCAACAGGTTACTTTGATATATTTTTTGAGGTGGGGGATAACTACTTTGATGTGATTTAAGGGAACATATTTGGTGAAAACCACAACCTTTATGAAAACCCGTACAAACTATGGCAAAAAAGTCGTCTAAATTCACAAAAAAAAAGTCACACATGTATATGATATGATGAATATACAACCTTGTAAAATATCTTGTCTAAATTTGAATTTGTTTGTGAGATATAAAAATAATAAATTTCAAGCCAAAAAGCTGTCCACATGATTTGTTAGAATTTTGTTATTTCTATATCTCACAAACAAATTCGAGTTTGGACAAGATATTTTTACAAGGTTGTGTATCATCATATCATCTCCATGTGTGATTTTTTTTTGGTGAATTTAGACAACTTTTTTATTGTGGTTTGCACGAGTTTTCACGAAGATTATGGTTTCCACTGGATACATTCCTGTGATTTAAACCCCGATATTTACTTCAATGCTTTTAAAGTAGTCTGATGCACTTCTTCAGATAGATTTAGAAGGCCATAAACCCAGCTTTACCCTCAGTTTCACGGGATCGGAGACAAACTGGAAAGCCAAAGTAGTAATAAGATGTACTCATGTAAAAATGGAGAGATGTTTCGGACAGTTCTGCATCGTGTAATGTTAATAAACCTTTGATTATCTGGCAAACGTGGCATTACAAAAAAAATGGAAATGCCGCACAACTTTGCTCATGCTGGTTCATCAAATTTACACAAAACTCCTCTTGCCGAGGACATGGCTTCCCTCAAAAGAATCACGCTATTGTACATGTGAAACACACGAAAAGAACACACTAATTACATTGGCTCAAAACTTACAACACAACACAAGGTAGTGTGTACTACCCAACACAGTATAAATTATGCAGCAGCAGTAGTGCACAATACACAGCGCATACGAGACTGCCCTGATGGGGAACCATCCTCATCGTCTGTGCCGCTGTCACTATCCTGATTACTGTTTGATCTCATCGAGTCTAGACCACCTTCAAGGCAAGACAGATGATATGCATGGCAGCAGTAGAACATGATGACAGAGATGTCCTGGATAGGCAATGGATCGAAGCACAAGCAACACCGGGCACCACATCTCGTTCTGGACTTCATATCTAGAGCCCGGATGCTAGATGATCTCTCATGCCCCCGTGAGGATCCATCATCAGCTCTGTTTCCATGTACCTCCTCGTCCATGCTTGCCATGTAGACCCCACGCCGAGCCTCATGGTAGTATTTAACCAAAAGGTTAACACAGTCAGCCTGAACAAGGCAAGTTTTGGATGGAAAATACTCAGAATTTGAGACGATTGAAATACGGAGAAGCACGGTATAGGAAAGAAAGTTAACCTTAAGTATATCATTGCATCCATTACGCAATGAAGTTTCTGTCCGGTAATCCGTCACAATTTTCACAAGACGATCCCGCAACCTATCAAAAACATGAGTGAACACTCAAACCAGGGGATGAAATGGTTGGATTAAGGATTATGGCAGATCGTTTAGAGCATTTTTGCCAAGGTTTCAGTCATGTAAGAAATTTTGTAGCCCATAATTTTTTACGATAAATTTCAATGGAAACATACCGAGGTATTTCTAAGCCATCAGGAACCAAACTGACAATGTACAGAGGATCAAGATTGCCAACAGTATGTTCCAATAGATTCCCTACCTGCTCAACAGTCACAGAAATTAAACTAAGAAACAAAGATGCCTCAGTCTAAGGAAGATTAAGCACCGTTTATTTCAGTTACCATTTCAGGCTTCTGGAGGCATTGTCTAATCAGTTCCTCCCACAGTTCATCATCATGTTGCTCCGTAACAAATTCAACAGCCTGTGCATTTATGTTACTGTTTAATCCCATATATCAACCAGAAATGGTAATATAATGGATAAGCAAGTTAGAACCTCCTGCATGTCTTCCAGTTTGTTTATAATTGTCGAAAGAGCTTCCTTAGCATTGCCCATTCGACCAAGGACAAAAACCTGCTCCCTTACAAGTTCCTTTTGTGCAAAGATTTCATATGCCTGAATAACAATAACAATTTATCAAGCCCATATAATTAACTAAAGAGAATTTTATGATGTGATTTTTTGGGGAAAACAATGACCTTGTCAAGCCTGTAATGCTGACTGGTTCGGAGGAAGGGTAGTAGCATCCTTGGCTCATATTCTGCATAAAGCTCCACCTATAATGAAAACAGTTTTGACTTGCAAGTTATTGTCAAAACACAAAGTAAATGTAAAAAAAGCAATTGGGGGAAATGGACATAACAACGAGGGAGGCATTATTTATAAGTCCCCTATGTTAAAATGTGGCAAAAAAAGGTACCTGCATATCATGAAAATCCTTTCCAGCATGGATATCTATCTCAAATAAAGCATGCAAATATAGGTGTAACAAATATCTCTTGTCACAGTTTTTACTGGTATGCAACAACTGCTCCACAACTTCATATGGGGGAATGATATCACGATGTTGGATCAGTAGGTGAACTGTTCTTTTATTATCCACTATCATAAGATTGACAACCTGTAGAATATTAAAATAAGTGTTTAAGTGGAGGATATGGAAGGCTTTTTTTCTAAATCATATCACTGTAGAATGTAACTTTGTATTTTTTTCTCGAAAACGAATGTAACTTTGTATTAGCAGCTAAATTCGACTCATCCATTTTGGTACCTTATCACGAATGGCATCATGCAAGTTGTATTTCTCAATAAACTCGAATACTTCAGGCTTCAGGAGCTGAACCAAATGGATTTAATTAGAAAGGACTTTGGTATTTTTTTAAAAAAATATATATTTTGAGATGTGCCTACAAATACAGCAATTTAGGATGTACTTACTTCAGCATAAAGGGAAAGTGCCTTTTCATATTGACCATTGATCACATACAATTCTGCTAATGCCTACATGGAACATAAGACAAAGATATCAATCAAAGAATGAAAGCAAATGAAGTATATATATGTCTTACATCCATTAAACAATGTCCCTCCCCACCTCTTTCAATGAATCAGTCATCGATGAGGAGTTTAGCTGTGGCTCAATGGCAGATATGACCGGTGAAGCTGAGTATAATGTTGGTGGCCAATTTTTTATAGTAGTCAAGAGAAGTTCATGGAAGGAAGGATTGGTGGTTAGAGCAACAAGCGCAACCTACACAAGAAAATCAGAATAATTACAACAGATAGTGTTAAAATTAGTAATCACTTACAAGTTAGCACCACACCTCATATGCAGTATCACTCAGCTGAGGATTTTCTGTAGGTATATAAGGGACCAAAACAGGAAGTTGGCGAAGATGAGCAAAGTGGAAGACCCATCTGTTGCATAAAAGTTTTGGTTAAAAAAAGGAATCAACTAACGCAGAGGGGGAGATCCATCAACATCTCACAAACTCATCAGTGTTATTACTAGATCATCTAACAAAAAGTGATATCTGTGTATCGACATGTTTTTCTAACCTCTCCCATGCTGAAGGAGATCCTCGCAGCAACTTTGGGCAGCGCTGAGCAGCTTCAGCATATTTTCTTTCAATTATCAAGTGATCAAGGTATCTGGAACCCACCTGGATTAACAACATGAATGAAAAAACTTTAATGCATAAAGTATTTCTAATTAATTAGGTGTCCTTTTGTAAGGACAGGTCCTCCTCATATATGGGCTCAAAAATTGTATCTTTTATCTGCATTAGTAGGGATTTTCGTGGCAGTCTTTAAGAGTCTGTGAAATGACCTGTTTTGAAAGGAAACATCTAGTTGTGCATATAAAGGTCTCATTTTCTGAAGAAATAGCTAACCATCATCTTAAATATGGTATCATAACCAATACTAAGAGAGCTCAATCATCATGAGAGCTATTTAACAGTGCACACTATTTCTCTAGTTCACCTCATCAAGAAGCTCAGTGCGTCCTTGCCCTGCCTCAACTGCAGCCAATGCTTTTTCATGGCAACCATGTTGAAGAAGCCAAGCAATATGATCTTCAGCATCTCTAATCAGAAGGTGCAGACTATATCAGTCATGGGATTATTTTGGGGAAATTTTGCCACAGGACACTCAAAACACCTTACTTTTACTGAAAGACACTGGAAAAACTGTTTTTGCTGCTGGACACTACAAAATTGTGTATATTCACTAATGGACATGGTTCAGTGTCCTCCGGAAAATGTATGGACAAGATCAATTCTTTCTAACATTTGCTGGAGGCCACTAACCCATGTCCCATAAGAAATGTACACAAAGTTGTAATGTCCAGCATCAGATATCAGTTTTTTCGGTGTCTTTTAGCAAAAGTGACAGTTTTTGTGTAGCCTGTGGAAAGTTTTCCGTTGTTGGTATGGAAAGGACAGAAACCTAAGCTAACTGAGCAATACAAAAGAAATTCAAACATTTACCTAACATAGCTATACAGCTATAGTCAACAAGAAATGAAACAGCACTACATCTGACATTTTCTTAATTTTGTCAGTAGAGTTCAGTTCTGTATCACGATTTACTCATTCAATCTCAATTAATATAATATCCTCAAAGTGACAATAAGATAAGATTAGATATCGTAAATTGGGGGGTTAATATGAGCTCTTGTTTTGTAACAAACCTTGGCTTTGCAACCACTATGTCCTTAGGAGACACAATGTAATACAAAGGTTCATCACCAGCAGCCCACTGTCCACCTGCATTGCTACTTCCTGAATAATAGGACAAAAGATTCAGGGTTCCTTCATTAGAAAAGTTCCCATCAATAAGAAAAGAAATGTCACTGATGTTAGAGCACGATCAATTAAACCTGAGAAAGGCGCATGCGCAAGAGCATAGTCTTTTGCCTTGTAATGCTCATAACCATGAATAGGCAGAGCATCTGTAGTAAGTTCATCATTTTTCCATGATACAAGATGTATTTCTGGACGCTGTGCAGTTCCCTGCAAAATGTTAGAAACATAACAAGAACATCAATCTCAGAAGCATCATTTTAGAAGCAAAGGTAAATGGTATACAATGCAGATGTAACATATATTTAGAGGTATGATGATTACCTGTCGTGAAGTAACAGAAGTACTAAATGTTTTCTCTTTTTCATCCTCGTCAGGAATATAGGCAAGCACAACTAAAAGGTCACCAAATGGAGCAATCCCAGATATGTGGTAGCCTGTTTGGAATGAGCCCACAATGTCCACATACTTCTCAGAACTAGCTGTGGTGATAGTCCTTTGTAGGCCATTGAGTCCCTGAGATAAATCTGTTCGAATCGCTGCAATCTTGACACTTGTTCCCCATCCAATAACTAAGACTGTATCATCCTAAGTAGGCAGAGATCAGTTAACACAACATGAACTTTTATATCAAACTATAAGAAAATAAAATTTTAGAAGTATGTCTTGGGAGTCAGACACGCTAACAACGCGAATAATTTCATATCAACCAGAAAATAACATGATTACCATGCTCCTTGACACAATTTAAAGTATGATCAATTCATTAAAAATGGGTGTCATGTGTTTTTCTCTGTGTTTTGTGCCTCTGGCTAATATCCTCATGTCTTCCACACACCAAAGTTAAGAGCAGATATTTGACTTATTGCGCATGTATCACCAAAACTTTCAACTTCGCAAAAGTCTTTTGCTGTTGCACCCTTCTAACAATATTTTACTTATATGCTAACAAAATTGAAATTTACCATTACCAGTCGAGGTATATATGATTATATGGTTCAACTAAACTACACATAATCCATATATATAGATATAAAGATATAATTACCTGCCAGACTAAGTGGGGAAGCAAGAACTCTGGTCGAGGAATGCCTTTTGGTCTCTCTATGAATGCAATTCCTTTGTCTGTCCTCATATCATGCACTTTCACCCCTGCATCGTTAGCCCAAGCAAGAAGGTCCGCCCTCCACTTCATCGAATGGATTGGCCCTTCACCATCACGTAAAACCTACATAACCATCGAGCAAGAGATGAGATAACCATTAGAGGTCACTAGATGTATCAGATCTATTATCCTAAAAAAACAACTTACCTTCTTATGGTAACCTCCCCAAGACTTCTTTGTCAACACAAGTACTTGGCCTGCCAAACCACCAGTAGCAAATCTTCTATAGTTCCGGGCATAATTAGGGTCTAGAGCAATTGCCTTCATGGGGCGATGGTACTCAAACTTTAGTTTTTCATCAGTGAAGAGGCTGTTTATTGTCACTGTGCCATCATCTGAGCAGCTTCCTATATATTCACCGTCCCCATCAAAACTTATGTCGTTGATAGTTGCTGTGTGAGCAGCAATTTCTTTCACCTACACAAAACGTAAAGCACAAAGAGATGAATATCAGCACACGAGTGTAGCATTTCTACAGATTGAATCTACATGGGATGAACAAAGCCATTTAATCACAGGCTTTAGTTTTGCATATCATGTGCCATTCTTTGGCTCAGTAGCTTCCGCAACCAGAAGACTCTGAAATTCGAATCAGAACAACACTACAGTCGTGTGATCATTATTACCAAAACTATATGCATCACATGATTTCAAAACGCGATGAAGGAAGCTAGCAGCAACCCCAATTCTGTACATCTACGTGTCTCCAGCAACCATGGGAGCGTCTAAAGCCAAATCAGTTTCGGAGATAAATCACTCGAAGGTCCATCATTAAACTGGCAAGTAGTTTTGACCCAGCAAGCATAGAGGAAGCTCCGAGAGCAGTCCCAATGCCACGATCCCGTCTCCCTCCACGCCACACCTTCGCCCATCCCCATCACATGCCCCAATTCCGCGAGGGGAGAGCGCCCTGGGGCGAGGGGTACCTGGTTGCCCTGGAAATCGAGGATGTGGAGGGTGCCGTTGTGGGTGCCGAGCGCGACCATGCGGTCGGCGACGGCGATAGCAGCCGCGGCGTCGGTGGAGAGGATCGCCGGCACGCTCCCGCCCAGCCGCTGGTACTTGAGCCGCGGCTCCTCCTCCTCCTCCTCGTCCTCCTCCTCCTCATCATCGCCCACTTCCTCCTCCTCGCGCTCGTCGTCCCCGTCATCGACCCCCGCGCCGTTCTGCAGCGGCAGTTGGGCGCCCCGCGCGCGCCCGGTGGACATCCTCTCGCCGCCGGCCGGCCGGCCCGCCCCACGCCCGCGAGATCTCCCGTTCCGAGACGATTTCCGGCGAAGCCGAGGACCTGCGTGTAAAAATTGCTTTTGTTTCGGTGCCCGTCTATCAATTTGTCGTGAACGCCTTAAACTAGTCGAGTGAATGATCGAGTGCAGCCGAGCCGGGTCCGGCTGGCGTACGCGTACACGGTCGAGGTCGAGCCAGCCAGAAAAGAGGGGGAGAGCCATGCGCCGGGGCCGGGCCTTCGGCTCGTGGTCGTGGTGTGGCCGCTGGGCGCTGGCCGGCCGGCCGGGGGTCGGCGGGTCTCCATCGGTTTCGAGTGCTGGACCGGGAGGAGTGGGTACACGTGGGCCTCCAGGAGCTTCTGGCTCGGTGGATTGGTCTGGACTGGAAGCCCAGCAATTAAGAATGTCATCGTCTCGCCATTGACGTCGTTTCTCGCTGGCGCTGGCAAACAGTAAAAGCACTTGTGTCACCTAAAGAAGGTACTTTAGGTGAGTACTACACGCTATGGGAAAGATCACACAACTACAGTTATCTCAGTTTCGAGTACCAACGCTAGACTCTAGAAAAAAAAATAATATTCATGTACTCTCTCCTAATAAAAAAACGTGCTTGGTTGTTAAAAAACAAGGTTTTTATTATATCCAAACTGACATAGCAAAAACATGCCTCCACATGGGGAGTGATCTTGCTGTACTAGATGAGCATGCGAAAGGTGATAATTGCAGTACCAGATGACACTTGTCGTTCTTCAAAAAAAGATGACACTTGTCCAGAACTTACAGATACAATTCTAGCTAGATCAGCTGATGAGAAGTCTTGTGATTCTGATTCAAGCTCGTTTCATGAGGCCTCTCGGGCTTCATCCGGACTTTCTTTATGAAAGGCGGACCATTATACTTGAGAAGAAGAAAAAGATGAGCCTGCGAAGGGAGCAGCGTCGTCGGATTATTATGCGTTATGCCTTAGGGATTATTAGGCACGCGCGCTCTCTACCTTTCGGCGTTTCGATGGCGATCCGGACGGCGGACCTTGACAAAACGACGCAGCAGAACGCGTCACGGAGGCACCGACCTGTTTGAACTGAACGCAACAGCGCCACGAGCCTCTCTTTTTATCTTCCCCGACTTTTTCTATATATGCAATGCAACTGAACGGCTCTTGTCCACGGGATCAATGAGATGACACCACATGGGCTAACAACGTGGGCCAAGGAATACTGGTGGGCTAAGCGGGCCCGTTGGTTCAGCTGGGCTACGCGGGTTGCTTTGCATGTGCCAGACTTGCCTGTCTGCCAGGGCGAGGAGAACGGAGGCGGCGCGACGGTGACCATGCGTCCATGCCCGACCGACTGACCGTCCGACACGGCGCGCCGGGCGCCGGCGTGATCTCGAGGGAACTGCTGCCAAGTGGTAGAGCCCACCCGTGAGGCTGTGAGCCGTGCCCGTGGCCAACTTGCCGCCGCGGCCGGTGGGCCGGAGCACCACCTGGCCTTGGCGGGCCGTCTCGCCGGTGCCGTGGTCCACGCCGAGCTGCTACTGCTACTGCTTGCAGCGGAGCATTGAGCGAACATGCGCCTGCTCCTGCTCTGGTCCTGGCTCGGCAAGGCTCTCTGCAAGACTGCAACCGTCCGTCGCCAAGCCAAGGGGCCTGTGCTTCGTGTTGGCTTCCGCGCCGGCCGTGGATTGACCGTCATGGCTGTCCAAGTGTTCATGGCTGGGTCTGCGCGCGCACACACTCTGGAATCTGGACTCTGACCCTTGTTGGATATTTGGAGCAGCAGATTCGGCGGTCCCCAGCAGGATGTGGATCCATTCATTCCGGAGTTCCAGGTAAAAGCTGCTGCAGTCCACTGGCTTTTCTAGCAGTAACTCACCTGCTCGAAAAGGTTTCACTTTCACAGCGCAACAAGGGCGGCAACGCTGAAAACTTTACACACCTCCCGTTCTTGCTGAACATACCATGAACGCAACACAAGGTAGTAAAAAGGACGATCGAACCAATGCTCCGTCAACCAAGCAATCAGCTTTACAAAGGGATCAAGAGGAAAATCGCAAGCTATATGTGACAATTATACCAGAAAAATAAAAGAAGAACAAAAAAGAACAAGAAGTTACTCATGGCTTACTGCTCGACTCCCCCGTCACCGTCAGCAGAGCCTAGGCAAGCCCCTGCCGCCGGTCTGGTGGCAGGAGGCGGCGCCGGCGCCGAAGGAGAAGGACTTGCCCTTGGCCATCTTGGACATCTGGCCCTTCATCTCCTTGCACGCCCGCTCCAGCTCCACCACCCGGCTCTGCATCCTCTGCAGGTTCAGCCGCAGCAGCTCCTTCTCGTCGTCTTCACCGCCGCCCCGGCCGCCGCCGAGGTCCACGCTGCGGGTGGCGCGGCGGGTGACCCTCCTCCTCGGCGTCTGGGACTGGGAGCAGGTGGACGGGTCCGGCCGCCGCTCCTTCGCCGCAGCCGCGCCGGGCCCGGGCTCGCTGATGTGGAGCTTGCACTGCTGCGACGAAAGCGCCTGTACCGCCACGCCTGGCGGGATCCGCCGGTTCTTGGCCAGGTCCTTGCACGCCTCCAGCGTCAGCTTCTCGTAGTTGAGGCACCGGCATAGCGTCGTGCGCTCCTCCAGGGACAGTGCCGGGTGCGACTGCATTCATTCAGTCATTCAGTCAGAACGGCAAAATTCAGAGCAGAGATTGCAAAAAGTGCATCAGTAAAATGTTAGTGATCCATTCAGAAAGCATTGGATATTGTCAAATCATCAGCAGAAAAAGGTACTGTAGTACTCATCTTCTGCATAAACTTTCCTTATTGTGGTGATCAAAGGTAATTGTTTTTTTTAATGTAAAATGTTAGTAAATCATTCAGATAGCATTGGAAAATGTCAAACATCAACAGAAAAGGTAGAAGAATGCAGTGCACGATAACTATTCAGTGCTTTAGGCGTGTCTGATCTGACCATGCTTGTATTGAACAAGGAAAAGCCGTGGGTGCGAGGGAAACCACTGTGCACAAACACAAAGGAATGTGATGATTAAAGAAGATCCATTTGATCATGGAAAGCATCAAAGGCCAGGCTAAAGGCAATCTGGCACAAGGCCCGCTGATGAAAGGCTCCCGAGGCACCAGTAGTAACAAATAAACAAAGCCGGGATCTTAATTGTAAAATAACCAGAGATCAAGGCAATGGAGAACCAACAAACTCGATGGGCTCATGACAAGGTGGATCAAAAGCGCCCTGCAAACAGGGCAAAAGGGTAAAGCTACGTCTGCATGCATGCAGGTAAAGTTTTTACCCGCCATGTCAGAGAAAAAGAACTTGCTGAACTGCTAGCTGCATCCATATCCTACTCACACCCATTCACAGCAGGTTTAGGCCGCCGCGTAACATCGGTTGTTCATTTGTGTAATAGCAAGCTAGGGTCTTTGTGGTGGGTTGGTCCAGCTACGGCTTGTTGACCTCCGGCGCTCTAACCAAGCGCGTTGTATGTTCGACATTTTCTTCTTAAATACAATGATACGCAAAGCTT